>QQTW01003465.1_pt1 | contig 11648 bp, 10 predicted proteins | sample 1904831 | NCBI WGS metagenome assembly QQTW01 (sample SAMN09435610, study PRJNA476489) | Subsurface metagenome, whole genome shotgun sequencing project.
AGCAACCTGGATGCCGCTACTTTCCAAGTCACCTACCAGATGAAGATTCTCACCACTGCCATCTTCAGCGTCATCATACTGGGACGAACACTGTCTGTCAGAAAGTGGCTATCCCTCGTCCTTCTTACGCTGGGAATCGCCATTGTTCAAATTCCATCCGCCAAGGCTCCAGACGCTGCACCCAAGGCCAAAGTTGCCCGCTCCATCGACGTATTCTCACGCTCCATGGACGATTTCAGGCACATGGGCCACGGAATTGCGGGCCAATTATTCAGGCGCTCTGCGACTTACGAAGGCATTGAAGAAGATGTCGCGCTGCAACATCAGCAGATGAACGCTTCCATCGGTCTAGCTGCAGTCTCAATCGCCTGTGTTCTCTCCGGTCTCGCGGGTGTGTACTTCGAAAAGGTCCTGAAAGATTCCAATGCGACTGCTTCGCTCTGGGTTCGCAACATCCAGCTTTCCATTTACTCGCTCTTCCCGGCCTTGTTCTTAGGAGTGCTGTTCAAGGACGGAGAAGAGATCGCCAAGCACGGATTTTTTGCTGGGTATAACTGGGTAGTCTGGACCGCCATTGCTTTCCAGGCGTGGGGTGGGGTCGTGGTGGCTTTGGTGGTTAACTACGCGGACAACATCGCCAAGAACTTTGCCACGAGCATCAGTATTGTTATCAGCTTTCTTGCGAGCGTCTTCTTCTTCAACTTTGAGATCACCACTACCGTGAGACGGCCACCTCGCCTGCTTTGGCGTCGATGCGCTAACATTCTCGCCAGTATCTGATCGGAACCGCCGTCGTCATATTCGCTACATATCTCTACAGCAGCGCCGACAGAGCGAGGCCGCCGCCTGTGCCGATTGTTGAGTACGAAAAGACCACAATCGGTGGCGACTCTTCCTACTTTGATAACAGACGAGGGATGACTCCGAGTGCAATGGATGAAGCTTCGACGACGTCCAGGCCGGGAACGCCTACCGTAGAGAGGCATCACCTGAGATCAAACTCGGAGAGAAGGCAGCTCGGGAAGCGAGATGAGTAGCTTTTTGCCACAAGACCCCTTTCCGTAACCTTGATATCAGCCTATTCTTCATCCAGTAGTGGGTCCATTTGAGGCTCTTCTTCCCCTGTACGTGTACATATACCCGGACGTGATGCCGCATGACGGCGTCGTGTTACACTTTGAGACGTGTCAAAAGGTTGGTAGGATGGGTTGAGGCGCGATTTGGTCTTTCCCTTTCGTTGGTGTCTACTTATCCTGAGAGCTTAAGAATGAAAGCCAAGAAGGCCCAACGTTGGTAGACGCTTGTCTGCCGTCGCCAATTTTAGTGGATGATGTCTACATAGACGCAGGACGTCACGTGTTTCTCGCTGAATGTCCTATCAAGAAAAGCTTATTTTACACCAATCCCTCCCACAGCTCGATGCAGAGTCGCACTCGCCCTCTTTCTTAATGTTGAAACTTCGCATTTTGCTACCCCGACTGCTTTCGACGTGACACTGCGGTCAGACGATGGAAGAGTCTGTGTTCGACATATTGGACGATATCGAGGGCATACCCGTATCAACCAGAGCCCATCACCTTGCACCCAATCCTGAAACAGAGAGTTTTGACAGATCTAGGTCACATACAAAGTTTCGAGCATCTCAGAGAGAGTCTTGGCTTGGCCCTGAACAGATCCACGACGAGTCGTACGGCCACAATCTCTTCGAGGACGTTCCCCTCGACACCTTTGGTAATCTGTCAGCTATGCGTCTTGCGCGATTCCGCTGACAGGTCAAAGACCAGAGACTCTTACACCAGCCTTACTCCGACCGACACAGACAGGCTGCGGAAGGAAGAGCACGATTGGCATTGCCTTCAATCTCTTCAACGAGCTCCAACCGCTTTGAGCATTCGACTGATCAGTATGACTCGTTCAACAGGCGGACATTGGGTGATGCAGATTATGCGACTGATGACGTCGAGACGCTCTTTGTGCCTGGCCCGTCTCAGGCGGGTGGCTTTCAGGTCAACAGAGGTGCAAGATCGAGGGACTTGTGTAAGGGTATAGTTTGCGATCAATGAGTTCACTCTTCTGACAAGCGAGGATGTTTGCAGCGCGATTCGCATATAGCTCTGCTGCAGCTATTCCATCAAGCCCCCCGCCCATCGGAAGGTCTTCGAGTCCTACGCTGAACGCTGCTCGAAGAAGAAATGGCGACAGCAATCGTCGGAAGAGGTCTTATAGAGCAGAACCGGAGGATGCGATGCTTGATTCTACGGATTTTGCTCGACCTGGGGCTCTGCATCAAGACAAGAGCAAACCTCATCCAAGGAACTGTTTTGGGTCCTCGCGGCCCATTGTCCAAGGCATCCAGCTAATACCTACTTTCGAGCTACCAGACTCATACCAAGCATTGTTCCCTTATGACCTGTTTAACGCTGTCCAATCGAAATGCTTCGAGACGGTCTTTAGAAGCGACGACAACTTCGTCCTCTCATCGCCAACAGGAAGCGGGAAGACAGTCATTCTGGAGTTGGCCATCTGCAGGCTCATCAGCGCTCATCCAAATGGCCAATACAAGATCGTATACCAAGCTCCAACAAAGTCACTCTGCTCTGAAAGATACAACGACTGGCAGAAGAAATTCGCACCTCTTGATATGCAGTGCGCTGAACTCACCGGTGACAGCGAAAAGGGCCAATTGAGAAGCATCCAGAATGCAAGCATAATCATAACCACCCCGGAGAAGTGGGACAGCATGACGCGCAAGTGGAAGGACCACGAGAAGCTGATGCGGCTGATCAAACTGTTCCTGATCGATGAGGTACACATACTGAAGGAGGACCGCGGTGCGACACTCGAGGCAGTGGTCTCTCGGATGAAGTCTGTCGGCTCCAACGTCCGGTTCGTTGCTCTGTCCGCTACGATCCCCAATTCGGACGACATTGCGACTTGGTTAGGGAAAAATCCAAGCAATCAGCATGCACCGGCAGCGAGAGAAACTTTTGGCGAAGAGTTTCGCCCCGTCAAGCTCCAGAAGCATGTGTGCGGTTATAACTCTACCCTCAACGACTATGCTTTTGATACAGCACTCAACGGAAAGTAAGTGATACGCCGTTGACTCGTTTGATAGGGTTTCAGCTGACTCGATTGGCAGGATGCCTGAAGTAATCGCTACGTACTCGCAGAAGAAGCCCATGATGGTCTTCTGTCCGACCAGAGCTTCTGCGGTCAACACTGCGAAGTCACTCGCAAATTGGTGGTTAACGAGGAACCCCAGCTTGCGGTACTGGGAGGGCCCGGCACGAGAATTGAGAATTGGCGACAGCGACCTTCGTGGTAAGAGGATTTGTGATTCGTGAGTGACTATACTGAGAAGCGCAGGCTGTGTCTCTTCTGGAGTAGCTTTCCATCATGCTGGACTTGACCTTCAAGACCGACGGACTATCGAGGAAGGGTTCAAAGAAGGCAACATCAACGTCATCTGCTGCACCTCGACTCTCGCAGTCGGCGTAAACCTTCCATGCCACCTCGCTGTCATCAAGAACACCGTGACATATCAGGGGAGCTACTTGAGGGAGTACTCTGACTCAGAAATCATGCAGATGCTTGGTCGCGCCGGGCGTCCGCAGTTCGATACCAGCGCCGTAGCCGTCATCATGACCAAGCAGAGCAAAGTCAAGCATTACGAGCAAATGGTGTCTGGTCGAGAGCTCGTGGAAAGTCGGTACGCGACCCTGTCATTGAATAGTCGCTCGCCTGTGCTAAAGTTGTTTGCAGTTTGCATCTCAATCTCATAGATCATGTGGTAAGGCGTGATGAAGCCAGTCCTTCTATGCTGCGCCACACATTCTGATGCTTTGCTAGAATGCCGAGATCGGGCTGGGTACCATAACGGATGCACAATCGGCGAGGAAGTGGTTGGCGGGTACATTTCTATATGTCCGCTTGAAACAAAATCCAGAGCACTACCGTCTCGAAGGTGACACTGGCAGTGGGGATCCGGATGAGAGGCTTGACAGGTTCTGTCATCATGCGATATCGCTTCTACAGGAATACAATTTGGTGAACGCGGAGACCAGCCTGAAAGCAACTGAGTTCGGTGACGCTATGGCCAGATACTATGTTCAGTTCGAGACCATGAGAATCTTTCTCGGTCTGCCTTCCAGGGCGAAGCCTTCTGAGATTGTGAGTTTTGCAATCCTTGCCTTTTGGAGCCAATGCTTACTTTGAAAATGTAGCTTTCCGCCCTTGCACAAGCTGCCGAATTCAAGGAGTTGCGATTTCGGTCAGGGGAGAAGCAAGCGTATAAGAAGATCAACACTTCACCGTATCTCAAGTTTCCTATTCAAGTCGACCTCGCTCTACCTGCGCACAAAGTGTCGCTCATCATCCAATCTGTCCTTGGAGGGGTAGATTTCCCCTTGGACGAGAACTCAAGCAAACACAGAATTCAATACAATACCGAGATGGCCTTGGTGTTCCAGCAAGTGCACCGGCTCATCAGGTGTATCATCGATTGCCAGCTATATCTCGAGGACTCAGTAGCAATCAGAAACTCTCTGATGCTTGCCCGCAGTCTCGGCGCTAAAGCTTGGGATGACTCTCCATTGCAACTGAAGCAGATTGAAACAATCGGAGTGGTTGCCGTCCGAAAGCTGATTAGTGCAGGGGTCTGTTCCATTGAGGAGCTGGAAGCTACGGAACCGCAGCGTATCGAGACGATATTGGGCAAAAATCCGCCGTATGGAACGAAGTTGTTGCACCGGTTGAAGGCGTTTCCAAAGCCCAGAGTCTCTGTGTCTTTGGTCGGGCGCCCGGTAAGTGCTCTTGGATGAGTGTCCGGACCGTATTGACCGAGCACAGATACTGAAGCAAGGACAAGGAGCCGTGGTGAAGATGAAGGCCGAAATAGGGTTTGTCAACGAATCCGTGCCGGTTTTGTACCAGAAAAGACAAGTTTATGTGTGCTTCCTTGCGGAGACGTCGAATGGACGCAAGGTGCACTTTTGCCGTATCAGGTACGCAATCCGCGGTTGCAATTGTATAAGGTCTGACGACAAGCAGTGCTCAGAACTTGGACAAAGGACAGGATGTTTTGTTCTCTGCAGTCATCACAGGCCCGAATCAACACATCAATTGCTACGTCATGTGTGATGAGATCGGTATGTGTCCAGAGCTATGACTCTGTGCATTAGTCTTACAGAGTGGCAGCCGGTACGTTGAGACAAGCAATGCTGAAGCTGGACATACCGTCTTCGGTCTTTCCACCGCAACGACCTAACGCAGAAGAAGACGCCAAAACCCAGGGCCAACGTCCGTCGAAGTCTAACAAGCCCAACATGAACACATCCAAGCGTCGGACAAGTAGCCGAACTTCGGCACACGATGCTTACGATACAGGAGCTCAGGAGTTTGCTGACGACGACATTGACGACTCAGACTTACTGCAACTAGCAAATGGGGACGCAGGTTTTACAAACATTGATGACATTGGCGAAGCGGACTTATCTAGCCCATACAGTACATCTACGCAGAAGCGGCTCAGGGAAACAAAATTTGCCGCTGTTGAGGAGTTGCAACCTACTCGACTGGAAAACGGAAAGTGGGCTTGTAATCATACCTGCAAGAACAAGAGGACGTGCAAGCACCTTTGCTGCAGAGAGGGTCTCGACCGTCCACCGAGACCTTCCGTGAAGAAAGCTGCGGCGAAGGAACAGGCTGAGTTGGGGCAAGCTTCGAACAAACTACGCACATCTGCTGCAGAGACAAAGAGTCAGACGAAGCTGGATCTGTCGATGGTCCCCAAGATGAAACGACAAGGACCCGCAATGTCGAATATCGAGCATGTGGATTTGACAGACAGAGAAGGCCCTTCGGCAGCGACATATAGACATTCCAAGGGGCGTGAGAATATCCACTCGGTGCATTCGGCTTTTGGAAAGACGGAGGGAGCTGCTCGTGCTGCTGCAAGGACACCGAAGCTTTCCTACTCCCAAAGTAACATGCCGACTGTCTCTTCCTTCAAACGTCCGGTTATCGAAAGGCCATCCTACTTCTCCAGTGATTACGCTACTGAGAGCAGAAGAAGTGTAGATCTGCCGGCTACCCTTGGTGCAGAAAGCCAACTCGATGTGATGAGCCCGGAAGCTCCGGAAGAGGCAGCGGATTTTGACGACTATCTCGGCGACGACACTTATTTCTTGCAGGCAGAGGACTCGACTGCAGCGGGACATCTGGAAGAAGACAAAATGCAGCTATACACACCGTCGCGAGACTCTGGAAGAAATGAGGTCACTATCGATGAGATGGACTTCGCAATCAACTCGAAAATCTCACCGCGGGGATTTGAAAGCGTCTCACAGCGCTTAACCCCCGTCCACTCCAGTGCTCACTTCACCAATTCGAATGAAAGAAAGTCTTTGTTTGTTACAGATACTAGCAGCCCGTACACGATCAACGACAAATTCAATCCTGGTGAATCCAGCTCCAAGCGTCAAAAACTGGAAGTTGCAGGTCAAGAAAATGAACTTCGCACCGGAAGGACCGGTCTCCCAGAGAAAAACACCGAAAGCGTTCCTAGCCCTCGACATCGCGATAAAGAGTCGCCAACTCAAGATCCAGAAAAGGAGAACGTTGCAGGGCCGCTCATGACTGAGGATATCGATCCCTGGTTGCTTCAAGAGTTTGGCGACTATGTTGAATTCATTTGATCTGGAAATCTTCCGACACTAGCTACAGAATTGCGTTATCGCCTGTCTACTCGATATATTGGGTGCAATATGATGGCTATCTACAAAATGATCTGGTTGCTCTCGCAATACTGTCCACTTGGCTATGTGCGGGTCTCCTAGTATGGGTTTCATTCTGAGAGAACCTTTCGCAATGATATGTGTTTTGTGCTCCAAGCTGCACTTAGCAATTTCTGCGAAGATCCTAAGTGCTCAAAAAATTCTAATAGCGATGAGAATCAAACCCTACTATCTCTAAGCCATCAGTCTTATCCAACCATTCTCCCCCGTCTTAAAAGTGGATCCATTCGGTGAGTCGCGCCATCGGTTGTAGTTTGGATTAACGTTGTGGAGGTTGCTCGATTACGTAGTGTATTGCAGTGTGCTTTGTCATGATCTCATGGCGCCATTTCTGTAATCTAAGGTGTTGAAGTGCAATTGAAGAGTTCATCAGCTTCGGAATCGGGATCCCTCGGGACCTCTGCTTGTACATACGAGGACACGGCTAATCCTCGGGTGTGCTAGCAGCCCTTACGTAAGCGTTTACGTCTCCATCCGACCTTGGGACCATCGCCATCGAGAGACTCCTTTCAAACCAAGCCAAAGCTGCTTGATAGCAGTAACCTTTCAGATCAGAGCACGCTCTGACATCAGCCATCATGGGTCCGTCCAAAGACTCCATGTTCCGCTCGGCGGACATGTCCCTGACTCAACTCTACATCGCCAACGAGGTCGGTCGCGAGGTCGTCAGTGCGCTTGGAGAGCTGGGAGTTATGGATTTTCGAGACGTGAGTCGCGCAAGCTGCGTGTTACTGAGACGCACCGGGGTCATCAGTGATCTAACGGTCGGTGGTCGATAGTTGAACGCGGAGACGTCGGCTTTCCAGCGGACATTTACACAAGAGATACGTCGACTGGATAACGTCGAAAGACAGCTACGTATGAAAGTTCCATCCGAGTGACCTACGTTTTATCCTCACAGTCTGTCAGGGTACTTCCACTCGCAAATGGAAAAGTCTGGAATACATGGCAGACCTGCATACGAGTTCGGCAATAACATCGCCGCCCCGTCCGCCACCGAGATTGACGAGCTAGCCGACCGGTGCCAGAGCCTCGAGCAAAGGATCGCTTCGCTGAATGATAGCTATGAGACACTGAAGAAGCGGGAGGTGGAACTTACGGAATGGCGATGGGTGTTGAGGGAGGCTGGCGGCTTTTTCGACAGGGTAGGCGGAGACAATCCACCATTTTATTCAGGACACGGACTGACACCCAGCTCAGGCACGAGGGCAGACGGAGGAAATCAGAAACTCCATGGAGAACGACGACGCGCCCCTACTCCGTGATGTCGAGCAGCACAGCCAGCTTCAAGACGGAGATGCACAAGTCGAGCGATCATTCTCGGTCATGAACATCGGATTCGTCGCCGGTGTCATCCCGCGCGAGCGCATCGCCGCTTTTGAGCGTATACTGTGGCGAACATTGCGAGGCAACTTGTACATGAATCAGTCCGAGATTCCGCAGGCCATATTCAACCCCGAAACGAACGAAGAGGTTGCGAAGAATGTGTTCATCATCTTCGCTCATGGCAAAGAGATCATTGCCAAGATACGCAAGATCTCGGAATCCCTCGGAGCGGATCTGTACAGCGTGGACGAGAATAGCGAGCTGCGGCGGGAGCAGATCCATGAGGTCAATACGCGCTTGGGGGACTTGGCTAGTGTCCTGCAGAACACGAAATCCACTCTTGACGCGGAGCTTACGCAGATCGGCCGAAGTCTGGCGGCGTGGATGATCGTGATCAAGAAAGAAAAGGGCGTCTATCAAACTCTCAACAGATTCTCCTACGACCAGGCTCGAAAGACACTGATTGCCGAGGCCTGGTGTCCGACGCAATCTTTGGGTCTGATCAAATCGACTCTTCAGGATGTCAATGACAGAGCCGGCCTGTCCGTTCCGACCATCGTCAATCAAATCAAGACCACCAAGACACCTCCGACCTACGTCAAGACGAACAAGTTCACTCTCGGCTTTCAAAGCATCATCGATGCGTACGGCACGGCCAAATACAGGGAAGTCAATCCCGGTCTGTATACCATTGTCACATTTCCATTTCTCTTTGCTGTTATGTTCGGCGACTTTGGGCACGGCATAATCATGACCTCTGCGGCCGTTGCACTGATATACTTTGAGAAACCTTTGTCGAGAGGCAAGCTTGACGAGCTCGTCTCCATGGCGTTCTTCGGCCGGTACATCATGTTGCTGATGGGCATCTTTTCCATGTACACCGGCTTGATTTACTGTGATGCATTCTCGAAGGAGCTTGCTCTCTTTCCGTCAATGTGGGAGTGGCCGGAACGCTTCGAGGAAGATCAGATGGTGACGGCGCAGAGGAAGGAGGGCTACGTCTATCCATTTGGTATGGATTGGCGATGGCACGACACCGACAATGATCTTCTCTTTTCCAACAGCTACAAGATGAAGATGAGTATCATTCTCGGCTGGGCTCACGTACGTTATTTACGTGGTTCGTTCTTCGCTACGCATAGCAGCTAATCATTCTCAGATGACCTACTCACTATGCTACTCATATGTCAACGCCAAGTACTTCAAGTCCAAGATCGACATTTGGGGCAACTTCCTTCCTGGCATGATTTTCTTCCAGTCAATCTTCGGCTATCTGGTCATCACCATCATCTACAAATGGTCGGTTGATTGGTATGCGATTGGCAAATCCCCGCCAGGCCTGCTGAACATGCTCATCTACATGTTTCTTTCGCCTGGGAAAATCGAAGATCCTCTTTATCCGGGCCAAGCTGGCGTCCAAGTCGTTCTACTTGCTCTCGCCGGAATCTGTGTTCCGATACTACTGTTTCTGAAGCCTTTCTACCTCCGCTGGGAGCACAATCGGGCGCGCGCCATGGGTTACAGAGGGATCGGCGAGAATATCAGAGTCAGCGCTCTGGACGATGACGACGATGAAGGCCCTACCTTGAACGGCGGAAGAGACAGCTTCGGAAACGACGCTGATGGCGTCGCAATGATTACGCAAGATATTGATGCCACTGAACATGAGGAGTTTGAGTTTTCCGAAGTCATGATCCATCAAGTCATTCATACTATCGGTAAGCTTCTCGATGTCCAGCGATGCGGGAAAGCTAACATAAATGCAGAATTCTGCCTCAACTGCGTCTCGCACACGGCATCCTATCTCCGTCTCTGGGCGCTGTCCTTGGCCCATCAACGTCTCTCCATCGTCTTGTGGCAAATGACCATCGCTCTCGCCTTCAAGCAGACCGGCGTCACCGCCGTCTTCGCCATCGTCGCGCTCTTCTATCTCTGGTTTGTACTAACAGTCTTTGTCCTTTGCATCATGGAAGGGACCAGCGCGATGCTGCACAGCTTGCGGTTGCACTGGGTGGAGGCGATGAGCAAGCATTTCATGGGCGACGGTGTAAGTGGCTCCTTGATTACGTTCTCAAGAGGCTCGTACTGACTGCGTGGTCTTTAGGTTGCATTCGAGCCGTTCAGTTTCAAGTTAATGTTAGAAGAGGAGAGTGTAGACGTGTAAATATTGGCTCACTAGGATATCTTCAAATGCTACTCGCGTGGCGCTCAGAGTTGGTCATTGTAGAGTATATCTTCTGGTGGAAACGCAAGCTCGTCGTTCCAAGGGACTATCTAAGAGTCTAGCACGTATGCAAGGCTGTGTTCGCAGAGCTCCTGATATGTATTCCCCATGCGAAACTAGATAGATATAATTACATGAACTGCGTCCGCAGCACTTTACCCAGCGCCCTCAATCCTGATCGCCTGGTTGGTACGGTGGTTGCTCGTATCAGGTGTCTTCGTAGCCCGGAATGTCCTTGACGCGCGTGTAGTCCAATTCGATGATGGCAGTCGATGATTGTACATGAAGAGTAAGAGCGCAAGAGCTGCGATGGTTTCCTTGTACCGATAAGCTCGCGCGGTTTATGCGTGCCAGAGTCTGGTGATCAGTATCTGAGATCGAATATCCTCATCCTCGTCCTCATCAATAGCATTCGAGTGGTCTAATTGCAGCGCCTCTGAAGTTTTTGGGCCTCGACAAGCTGGGGAATCCCTTGCCGCACAACGATGTTTTGGATGATTCGAATAGGCAACGCACTGATACGCTTCAGAGACCATAAAAGGGAGGCCATGAGCTACTATGAGCAGAGCTCGAAAAGACTCAGATCCCATTAGAATAGGTCAACAAGAGAGGTTCAACGTGATCTTGGTTCCGAGGTCCCTGTCCCACCGGCCGCAACTTTGAATTGAATAAGGTCACTTTTGAGAGGGTCAAGAGAACCAGAAGCCAATAATTGAAGAATGAGCAAACGGAAGTGATAGTAGAGAGCTAATGCCTTTCTGAATCTCTCCGTTCGTGTTCTTGGACGGACTCTGAACGCAGTCTATCCTCCTCTGAGTGATGTGCCGACCTCCGGGGCGCATTCATCTTGACATCTAAACTCGTTTTCGTCTTCTATGATATTGCTCACAAGCTTCTGGCAAGCTGCACGAGCACTTTCGTCAGTGGCGCCTGGGCCGAGTTTCCTCACAAAAGCCGTTATATCGACGATGTTGCAATTGGAAAGCTCAAAATGGATAGTAGATATCCTCTCACTACATTGGAGCATTCGTCCTTTGGTTTTATGTCAATGAGTTTGCTTGTTTGAATTAGCGGTTCCCAGTAACTTACGTTACGGTTCGCAGAAGGTATCGTTCCCCCTTTATATTTCTCCACTTGAACTGCTTTCTGGGTAAGAGCTTTATTAGCAGGATGGTGACTACTTCAGATTGATCCTGCTTACCAGCTGCCTCGAGACACCCTCAAACTCACTCGGCCACTGATGTCCCGCTGAATCACAGATGGTTTTCACCAATTGCAGTTTTTCCGGATTTCCGAGATAAGGG
>QQTW01003466.1_pt1 | contig 11648 bp, 10 predicted proteins | sample 1904831 | NCBI WGS metagenome assembly QQTW01 (sample SAMN09435610, study PRJNA476489) | Subsurface metagenome, whole genome shotgun sequencing project.
AATGTAAGGGCGCGTTAGCGTTAGCGTTAGTCACTGTATCTATTGCGGATGCAAAGCTCTTCCTTTGGTGTTTTGCGTAGAAACAAAAACAAACAAGCTTCAACTCTTAACATTGGGCGCAAAAAACAGGGGAAATTTGAGTGGGGCTTTTTGGTGCTTCGATTGGTGGAGCAGAGCAGGGACAAGACAAGCTTTTTCTTTGGTCTCAAAACACTGGCAGCCTATGAATGATCGAAACTTGGAACTCTCCCGACCTCACTCCAAACCATCCTTTCCCACCAGGAGCGAGATCCTACACCAGCAACACAAGAGTATGAGGTCGCCAGCCTTCTATGGAATTCTATGGAAGATGACTAGCGTTCAACTCTTTCATCTGACTGGTCTAGATTTCAGACTCGTCGCTGCTCTTCCCATCTGCCTTAGTACGACGCCCCTTTCGAAAGGATGAGGTAGAAGCGTTGCTGGTGGCGTACTTTGATGCCATCAGGTCGTTTGTGGGCTTTGGCGTGTTGAAAGAGGGTCTTAATCCGCCAGGTTGGCCTTGCTTTGTACCGTCTGCCGCGCCGAATTGGATGGAGTTGTTAGGTTTCGAACCTGTTGACTCGGAAAAGTTGAACATGGATGACTGAGTTTTCGCACCATCACCTGTTCCTTCAACGCGATCCCGCAACATCGGTGGAGTGTAGCCTGCAAATGGAATGTTGCCTGAACGTTCAGCCATCCCAAGCCCATCAACAGGCTGAGCCGGAGTCGCCGGAGCGAACTTCTTGTTTCCCTCGACCGGGGCGGGTTTGGATGACTGTGTGCTTGCGCCGAAGGGATTGCACTTGTGCTGCGCTCCGTAATCTGACACGGCAGTTGTTTGCTCTTTGCTGTCGATATTGTTAGAGATCGGATCGATCCGCGATCGTCTAGTCTGGCTCCCAAAGTCCTGGTTCGACAGCGCCAAGGGTTTCGACTCGCCATTCGCAGTGGACCAAATGGAAGCAGTGAGATTTGCCGGCTTGTGGGGAAGCTTTGTTAGCAACGCGTTGCTATTCTCCATGGCTTGGCGGGCTCTATCAGCCACATAACTTCCGCTCTTCAACGAAGCGTTAGAGTGCACATTTGGAGTTTGATCGGGCCGGCGCGAGGTTGGCACGAGATTCTCTTGAAGAACCGGAGGTGCTGTATCGAAAGCATTTTTCTTTTCGCCCAGCCGACCCATAGAAGCTGTCTGAGAAGCTGTTTTGAAAGCATTCGGGCCTGTGCCTGACTGAAAGTCGGGAGCTTGCTTTGTAGACTTGTGGAAAGTCGCTGACTCTACGGGGGGCTGACGTGTAGCAACCTCTACGCCTCGTGTTGCATATTTTGACGCTGCCAAGTTGGGACGAGATACAGCTTTTTGCTGTACTGTGGAATTCGTGGGGGCATCAGCCATCTTTATGTCGTCTGTCTGCGATTTCTGGACGGGCTCACTATGCTGATTGGGCTGTTGCAGAAGTACACGACTAAGCTGAGTCTGCGGCAATGATATAGGAAAGCTGACACTTTCAGGCGTGGATCTGAGCATTGCGTTTGCCCATCTTGATGATGCAACCGAGGCCTGTGATGAGATTCCACTGCTCGCCGCAGAACGACCTGGCAGATTGTCTTCGCCGAGAATGCTACCAGCAGAACTCTCTTGGAGAGTCTGCAACCCATTATTCAGTCCGTTCGTCACTGCAATTTTGTCGTTTGTACTGGAGCTAAATGAGGCGGCTTGCAGTGCAGGCTGAATGTTCGGTTCACCACTGCTCTCTGGACGATTCTCTACTTGACTGTCTTCGGCAAATTGGCCCGTTATCAGATCACATCGGATGTAGCGTGCACCACGACAGGTGACGAATCGCGGCGCAATAGACGATCTAGGGGTCAAAGAAGATTGCGGGATGTCGTCGTTCAGCTCTTCGTCCATAATGTGAGGAACACCAGATGACCGCATCGAATTCGTATGTGATGCTGGCGGAGCATCCTTGCTGGGAATTCTGTCGACTGACGGACTTTGTTCAATGCCGTCCTCCAGAGTAATGAGATCGTCTCTTCGATTTAATTCGGCGCAAGAGGATGGCGGCAGTAGATGGATCCCAGGACCATTGCTTCCAGATGCAGCTTCAGATGTCGCACTCGACAATTTCTGTGCTAAATCTGTTCCATTGATGATAGTGCCATGCTTTCGATCGTTTCTGGAGCCAGCCGCTCCTGAGGATTGAGTCTTGAAATCTGCGCTACTGAACGTGCAGGCGCTCTCAACTCCATCTGTGTGAACAGAAACACTGTCGCCTGCGACCCTCTTTCCACCAGATTTTGTGTTCGGCGGCGGAAACCCAAATTCATGAGTTGGTGCCAAGCGTATAGTCGCATCTGTATTGGACGATTTATTTCGAGCTTCCAGGCGGCGGTATGCTTCGGCTGGGGTCTCTGTTGATCTTGCCAAGGCAGAGGCGGGCTTTTTGCCGACTGCATTTGGTCTTCTGGTGGTCTTACCTGGCTGTTCAACGAGCTCCGCAGCCTTTGAAGCTGGCGCTGGCTTCGCTTTCTCCTGTACGTGTTGATTGAAGGTGGGCTTGGTATTCATACTGTTCATAACCCTCAGGAAAGCTTCATCGTTGAGCGATACCGGGCTGTAAGTCATTAGCCAGCACTTCATGGAAACAGTTGACATATCATACTCCTTGGGGGTGCGAGGCGCCTTGGACTGCTCAATTCCTGCTTTTTGTTGTGCAGCTGGACCAACATCCGCAGTATCAGCAACCATAATTACTCGAGCATCATTCACAGCCTTTCCCTTACCAAGACTTGGCTCCACCCGAACAGCTTGTCCGCCGTTGTGAGACACAGAGGCCTTTTTGCCGCCCCTTTTGGTCGTGTACGAGTAATCTCGGTCCGGGTCGATTGCAGGGTCAAGTGGACGATCAACCTTTGGATGAGTGGGTATGGGTGACGGCGTAGTTGCCAAGAGTCTTCCATTCGTTCTTCTCACAGGGGCACTGCCTTACTTCAGCGTCAGGGAGCGATGCAGCGGGAGATCATTTTCTTACTGCATGGGTGCTCCGCGTCCACTCCTTCCCGACATACCTCGACCTCCCGCTCCGCCGCCCCGTCCACGACGGGAATAATCATTGATTTGGACATTTGATACCTTACCGTAAGTTTGACCTCCTTGCTCTTTGATCTGCTTGTTCAGCCTAGCTCTGTGTGATTGGCCATTCATCAGATTATCCAGATGTTCTCGGTCTGCATTATCTTGAGCAATCTTAGTACTAATGCCTGCTTCGGAGTCAGCTTTGATGGCGCAATAGTGACTAAGACTCACTATTCCAAGCGGTGACCTGCGATTTGTTTTCCTGGAACAGTTTGGCAGCCTCCGTTCCTTCCTCCTCAACTTGTCGGGCGCGCAATAACTGCTGTGTAGAGATACGAAACTCGGGTGGCAGCCACTTGTCATGTGCGGTCACAAATTCTCGTCTCCCAGTACCCAAATCCAGCTGCGAGTTGATCAGTCATATGGCCGGCGGTTGAAATCATAAACAAGGAAAAAAGCCTCCGAACGCGATGTGAAGAGCCAAGTTAGAAATCATTCTTACCATTAGCATGTTGCTCTGGTCTAAGAGGCGCCCTTCATCTATCTTACGCTGCTCATCATCTCCGGCTGATGATCTTGACATGTTGGAGTCGAGATCCCGACTTGTCTGGATGTGAGCAGCAGCTCTGGAAGCAGCTGATGACATGGCCTGACAGATTTATGGCGAGGCTTCGAGCCGATGATCGAACAAAGATGCCCAGTGATTCACCTTGTCGTCAGTGAGATGAGATTAGGGCTGGCTTCAGAGAGGCAGTGCTGTGAGAAGGGTTTAGAGAAAGGTATGCCAGCAGCAGTCGATCACGGTTGGTGACCAGGCAGAACTGTCCGCAAGGACAGACAGCCCAGATTCGTTGGAAGCAAAAAGACCAAGCAGAGCAAGGCACGTTAACCTTGGTCAGCTTGGTCGAAGGTATTGCAGTGCAAAGAAAGGTAAGATAGAGGTGCTGTAGCTGGGACTGTGGGTGGAAGTGAAGGTAAAGCTGAAAACAACGTGAGCGCTGTTTTGAGCGGGTGCCAAAGTGTTATAGCCCTTAGCTCACGTTTGTGCTCCCCATGCAGAAGTGTTCACTGTTGTGCAGAAGTTTCCGGAAACCCAGGTGACAAATGTCTCGATACCGGACACAGCTTGAACACTCTCAGCCCCGGACGTGACTTGGACGCACTGGAGCGCGGAGGAAGTGCTTGCAGATCAATCAATCGCCGTCACAAGTGAGGAACCTCTGATCTCAATCCATACAGCTTAGGTGGGTCGTATTACTTGGGTGCCTGAAGAAAGAAATCTGAACGCTTTGAAATAATAGCCCAGGCCTACTGTTATACTGCTACTCTCCAAGTCCGGGAAGGAGCGACTCATCTGAGTGCAAACAGTCTAATCAGTACCTACAGAACCGGGGATAAAGTATATACGGGCTGGCCGAGAACGAGGTCCCGGGTCCCAGTTCAAAATGTCAACCGCCTGAAAAGCAATGCTGCCCTTCCTACCTGCTCTGCCCTCAGACACTTTCATGACTTTTCCCAGGGAAGAGTTTGCCCAGCGGAGAGATGCAAAGCAAGAACTTAGTACTTTAGGACACAACGGTATGCGAAGATCCTGCTCAGGCCTAACGTCAAATTTTCCAGAGTATCTGACCGTTTCCTCTGTTTTGGGCATCCTGAAACCCAGACTTGGCGTTATTGTCTATTGTCGTCAGGCAAATCAGAATTCTGGTGTAGTCACTGACACCCAGTTACTCTTGTAGCAGGAATGATGCTCTTCCTAAAAATGCAACGACTGGCGCACCATGGTCAGCTCCTCTTTTTTAGCGTGTAGGATTGTTCCTGTCAAGAGGTGAGGAAAGTCTCCTTCTGGTCGATTAATCATGAAATTGCAGCGTCCATCAGGTGGGTCCAGGACGATGTCGACTCTTCCCTTGGATCCGTCGTTGGTATCATTGTTGCCCACAAGCTCTCTTCGGCTGTGTGTACACTTTTGCATAAACCATAATTCAGATCCTGTCCAAACAGTTCTGAATATTGGGCATTTGGCCCCTTTGACCAGAAGGCTCGTAGAAACTACAGTTCTGCATATGATAAATGATTGAATTGTGCTGGCTCTTTCCATCAGCTACGTCGTTTCCCAGAAAGACCCCATGTATCTTAATCTCCTGACACTCCTCGCACAAATTGGCAGAATCCTGTAGAAGTCTCCAGCAAAGGGTAGTGGACAATTTGGCTCTATTGACTAGAATCAACACACGATACCGGTCTTCATCTCGAGAAGGTGTCATGCCAATACCTTGCCGATTTCCAAAGAATGGAATGACGTCGCCCATCGTGATTGCTTGAGCACGGAGCTCATGCTCGGTTGTCTTCAGACACTCGCGGCAGAAATTGAGATACCCCTTCAGGCATCTACTGTAGTGCCAATAGTAACGGGCTTCTCTGTTGCTAGCCTCGCAAATCAAGGAGCTACATAGATTGCAAATCACATGAGGACCAACATGCATCTTCGTAGAGCGCTGGAAAAAGAGAAACTTCTCCGTTGGTGCTGAGAATGTATATTTGGATCTTCTGGTCCCTACATGTGATAGGGTCTCTGGCATTTGGTAAATTCTTCCTTAACGCCAGCATTGCTTCGTTGTCAGAGCCTTCGCTGGGTTGGGGAACGTCACCTTTCACGAAGATATGGTGTTGTAAAGAGTTGCAAAAGGAAACAATGAAATTGGACGCTGAACATGGAAGATCAGATGACCTTAAGCCTTTGACCGTCAGCCGAAGGACATTGCCGCATCGCCGCAGCACATTGCATAGGGAGGCTTTCAGTGCTTGCAGAACAGTGAAAATCATGACAAATGATAGGGAGGGGGTAAGCAAAAAAGATCTTCAGCTTCTACACAACCTGTCTGAGATATTCCGTTTAAAAGCCTTCTCTTTGTATTCTCCAGGAAATGAGGAAACAACTGATACTACATTCTCCACAACCTCCTCCATCTGCGTGGAGAGAGGGAGGATTTGAAGCATTTGCGAGATAGGGAGTCCTGCAAGAAAGTAAGTAATATCCCAGATTGGCCAAGATTTCTACAAAGCTTCAAGTTGGTGCCAAAATACTAAGTACAGTAACAGCTTCATATGCAGTGTTTTACAGCGTTTGAGATCCGTATACCGCGTCCTTTCTGAATTGAGGCCCAGCAAGCAACAGAAAAGTTCAAGGTCAATCGCATGTCAAGTCGAAGGGCAGCCGCTCATCAACCTAGGCCTTCATCTCCTCCAAAAGCAAGCCTCTCATCCCCGCCAGAAACTGCCCAATATCCCTAGTTTCATTCAACCTATCTAGCACCTTCTCCACCCTCCGCATATCCTTCACCTCCACCGCGCCTCCCATATCCCTCACCTCGTAATCCCTCTGGCTCAGATCCAACTCGAACCAAGCCTCCCCATCCTCCGCACCGGCATCCTTGCCCCCATTCCGCCCGCCCTCAAGCGTAAAAACAACCTTGATGCGATCCAAAACGCCCGCACCCTCCAGCCGGACACCGAGATACGTTTCCCAAAAAGCCAGTTCTGGCCCGTTCAACCTGCTTTGCGACTCGAGCTTGGCATTATAGTCGCGTTGAGCCTGGCGCTTCGAGTCGATCTGCCTCTGCGTCTGCACGGTCTGCGATTTCAATCGGTCGCGGGTCTTGCAGTGCGCAGCATGAGTGTTTTCCAGCGAGCGGATAGCGGTATTCATCTCTTGTCTCTCGGATTGTTCTCGAGCAAGGAGGGAGCGGTGGGTGGTGGTCGCGGAGGAGAGGGTGGCAATAGATTGCGATTTGAGACGCTGGTCCTCTGCAGACAGGCAGCAAGTCAGTCACCCAGCATCGCGAACTTTGTGGAATAGGAATATGCACAGGAGTAGTGGTCAACATACCAGCAAGCTCTCCCAATCGTTCACGAAACTCATTTCGTTCCTCTAGGACGCGTTTGCGGCCGCGCTCAATGAACGCATCGAACTTGACGGTGAATGCTGACATGCGCTGTCGCAAATCTTCGAAATTGAAATCGACATTCGGCAGTTGGGTAAGAGGATTGGGCTGCGGAGACACGGGAGCAGCACCACGTGAAGACACGGAAGCAGAGAAGGGATTTGAGGACGCGAGCGAGGCACTGGCGACATCCATCTTATCAGACGGACTGGTTTAATCCCCTTGTCAATTTTTTATCCAGGGAATCGATCTCGTGGAGTTCAGAAAGATAGTTGTGAAAATGGTTTTCCTGTTGATCTTCGATGTAAACAAATGATTATGCGTTGCTATGCAGCGAACGGAGGCTACTACTAACTAGTATAAAGCTTGGCGACCTGGTTCTCCTCCGTACTAGTGTTATCATAGAAGTAAATGCCGGAAGCCAAAAGAGTGGGCTCTACTAGGACAATCTATTAGAATCGTCATTGGGCCCTCGCTTTTGAAGATTGAAGGGATGGGATGGCATAGTTGATTGGTCTTGAATTATTTAAATATCACCACAACGGAGCCTGCCGCTGTGCTTGGTTGTAATACCAACCGAGCCACTACAGAACCACTGGGTATCTTCCGAGCACAAACATTAGACATAAAGGTCGTTGCTCGCCCACCGGATACAGCAAGGCCCGTTGATCTCTCCCCCAAAATGTATTGCTTGTGACGCGACTGAAGAACGCCAGCAAACCCTCCGCAACATAATGCGTCAATCACTGTACGTTGCCTTGAGAGTAAGGGTCATAAGCAGCTGCCAATGCAAGTGTGTCGAGGTCTGAGTATGCTCTCTGCATAGGCGCTTGTGTGTTGACAAAAGAGGTAACCGCATTCCTATCCAACTGCGATAGAGTGCTGAACGACTGTTCATCACCAAGTGGCGGATAAGCAGAGACGCTTTGTGTGGCTTCAGGATGTCCAGCCATAGCGACATCGTTGAAATGGCTGTGATTGACTGCAAGCGAAGGCGTACCAATCACACTTGGATCGATCGAAGCTACATCGCTGAGAGGACTGTGAATTAAGCCGGCGTTATTAGATTGTTGGTCGCTCTCAACGTTAGTCTTCTTTGCCCTGGCCGCTTCTTTTATAGCGGCAGCTCTGCTACGCTTGTGGTTCGTGTCATCCGAGTTGCTGCCAGATGCGGAACCCTTGTGCGTCCTCTCGTGCTGCTTCATGTTGTCCTTCCGTGTAAATGCTTTGTTACACACTGGGCAGTGGACACCTTTCTCCCCTGTATGCTTCTTGCCGTGGCGAGCCGCATGTCCGGACGTGGTAAAAGTGGCAGTACAGTGGTGTGAGGAGGCATATGGACAGGGGTATTTATTCTTTTTGGTAGGCGCATTCACTGCGGCGTTGGAGGCTTGCGGACGTGGATTGGATTTCGAGGAGGATGGCGAAGAATTCTGCTGTCCGTCTATCGGGGAGATCGGAAGAACCGGATAATTCGCACACATGGCACTGTTCATCTGTTTGGTGGGAAAGGCAAGCATCTGCTCCTGCGTAGGGGCAACAACCATCATGGTGTCCATTAGAGGTGTTATTGTAGATGGTGATGGAAGATAAGTGGAAGTGTCTTGCCGCATGACAGGATCATACGGGGCGATGAGCTGAGGATCATAGTTGTAGATTGGAGTTTTCGGTGAAGGTGAGTCCATAGTGCTGCTCGAGGCTTTTGAGGATGTTGAATTGAGTCTCGACAAGGGCGGGGTGGATGGGATTGGGGTACTCAAATCCTGGGGATAGTAGTAGTCTAAGCGAGGAAGAGTGGGCCGCTCTTGCTTTGTGAGGTATAGCTCGGAAGGAAAGGATTGTTTCGGCCTGACGGCGAACGATGGAGAGTCGTTGTCGTTCAGGATCGAAATAAGACGTTCTCGAGGTCTGACAGCATCCATTGTTCGATTTCTCACAGGCGTTGTCCGGCTTCCAAGTTGGGTTAAGCGGGCTGAACCATTGACTCAATATTTTCTGGATGAGGAGCGACACAGACGGCTCTACCCGGTCAAGTATGTGGAAGGCCTATAGATGGAGGACAGATGCAGATGAAGGGGAGAACGCTATACACATCTGTGAAGAATGACTGATTTTGACCAGGACTGGGTAAGCCAGAGCCTTATGTTTTTTGGGTGCAACAGGCCGGGTCTGTGCTTCGACGATAACTATGGGAAACTTGAAATGGCATCGGTTGTGCCGCCAGCTCAGCCTGGAAATCCCACCGAAGATCATCACTATGAAGCAATCTTCAAAAGGCTACTACTGCAGTACCAGGCATAAGTGTTTGTAGAGCGACGCTAGTATTTGTCCCTCAGAACAGGGTCTGTACTCTGGTGCTAAGCTTCAAATGATATAGCTGTATTTCATCAAGTCATTTATATGGATGCTGATAAGAGAAGCTTTGGGAATACGTGGTGGCGAACTTTTCAATACCAGCACCCTGCCACGAAGATTTATGCCTGGTACCGCATTAATCAGCCACTAAATCGCCGCTGCTTGTCCATACCCTTGTCGGTGGCTTCAGATTTGCATACCATGGTAGTAATGCCCTGAGCCACACCTTTGGGACTCGGTTGGAGCTGTTATTACTGACCCTGAACTATCTTATGCGCGCATACTCTATATCTCTCTTCTTCATGGTCTTCTCGCGCGTTCCTATACAGCAAAAGCAGTATTTGTAATGTGTTTGATGTGTGACAGAGACAGTGCTATCCCCCAATCTGCGAGCCTCTACCTAACTATTGGCATCTCGCTTACCATTTCAGTCAATGCTATGTGGCAAGTAGATTCTCAATCTCCTTGGGGGCCGAGATATCCGCTCTTCGTTGCTGCCCCCCAAGGACATGACAGCCCCGGTCGTCAAGGTTTTCAAATACTACTACCTGGGACCTATATGACCGGTTGTTCTGTCCGACGAATCAGGGAACAAGGCTGCAAAATATGCCCATTGCGTCAGACAGCGTTGATGGCCTTGGCCCGGTTGACGGATAAAAGGGTCAACATTATTGAACCAGCTAAGTGGGGCCTGGAAGGGACTAAACGTTTTCTGTCAAGTTGCGAATCAGGACCTTCCATCCTCATTACTTCAAGGTGACAGGCTGGCTTTGATGTTCTTATACCGCCAATAAGTCGAATTGAAGGCGGAAGAGTCTACAGCGAGAGATTCGCAGAGGACACCTCCGTTCTTCCCTCGGGGTAAGCACCGATATCACAGATTACTAATGCTCTATGACTTATTCCCGTCATGTCGGTCGTAAACGCAAATGGACATTAAGTTGCAAAAGCATTTCCATCACCATCTCGCTCAGGGCGGGGGTATCCAGGGCCCAGAGGGAGGACTTTTCATGGCCGGACTCTAGCACTCCATAGCCCGGCGTCACGCGCGACCACTATGCAGTTTACGTCTTGCTTCTCATTGTAAATCGACACGACAATTCCACTTGATCGCTATTAGGCCTAGCTATCTCGTTCATAGTACTCGAGTACGTTCTCCAGCAAAAAAATTACCCCTGAGCTATGGATACTTCTCTCTGATACCGTATACAGCAGTACGCCTGGATGATAACTATCTACTAACTAGTAGCAGTCTCGCCTGAAGGAGGAACTAGGCTAAATGGATCTTACGCGATTCCTTCGATCCAGGGTCTTCATCCATCTCATCACCCGTGCTCCACCCAGCCCTGCATTTTAGGCTGACGCCTCCGCCTCCGTCTGGGATACCGGTCAATCTTTCCGTCCAGTCGTGAGGGACGGTCGTCCACAATTCTCACATCTATCTGCCCACACCCACCTGATCCTTAGCGTACTTACCGAACAGCCTCACACCACGGTTCTTGTTCTGGCGGCCAAGGTTGACCTCCTCATTTCGCCTGTTGGGATGACTCATTCCTGGCTCTCGTGACCGTATCATGACGGCAATTGTCCAGCGGCATGGTCCGCGAGTTATGTTGGTGCCATTGTCTGGTGCCTTGCACATTGAAGACAAAGAGCAGTATCAACCTGCGAAAGAACTACCATCCTTCTTAGCCCTTCAGAGTCGATGTCAATGGTAGCCATGGCTTTGGCTTCTGTTCTAAATGCAGAAGCTGGTGTACAGTGCTGGAATAACCCACAGAAGGCCGGTATTCTGTATACTAACTCGTTCAAAGACCCAGTGCACCTTCACAATTCAGAAGGAACCTGCAGCCGGACGATCACACTCGAGGCGGACAATCTGACTACGTGCTATGGTCTGGCGTCGCTCTCATTTTGCCTACAGACTACATTACAAGCGCCCATCAATGTTATGTAGTTTGCGTTCACCGTCAGCTTGGGTCTATCAATGGATTGCAGCGTCGATGTACTGTGTACTAGTAGAGTAAGTGATCTTTCGTTGGAGATGCTGGTTACAGGGTCCAACATGCCCCTATTGACCCTGCAGAAGGAGGTTCATGATCTGCTTGTAAGAAACTTACTAATTGTCGGGACCCGTGGATCATCACTGTTCCTGCCAAGTCCAAAGGGTTTTGGAGTAGTAAGTTGAGCCTTGATGCTGCGCGCAAAATGAGAGCGACGCCAGACCATAGCACGTAGTCAGATTG
>QQTW01003467.1_pt1 | contig 11647 bp, 9 predicted proteins | sample 1904831 | NCBI WGS metagenome assembly QQTW01 (sample SAMN09435610, study PRJNA476489) | Subsurface metagenome, whole genome shotgun sequencing project.
CTAAACCGCCGGTCGAGACGCCTCCACCAGAAAGCCCTCCTGCGAAACCGCCAACCAGCCCAGAGGTCCCACCTACTCCGCCTACTAAACCCCTTCCACCCCCATTCATCCCATCTGGAACGGGAGTCCCAAAACCTCCTCCCACTGCAAGCGTCACGCCATTTTCCCCAGTACCATTCACCGGCGCCGCTGCGAGCAGCCACAATAATAAAGACAAACCGACGATTGCAATCTTGGCCGGTTTAGTCGCTATGATGATGTTAGTCTAAACCCCATCTGAAGTATTTATCAGCAGTAGGAGCTGCCGAGGAACATAATTGTAAAGCGACGAGTCAGTCGCTTGTGTGGAAAGCCGGATATCATTACGAAACTCTAATCCTGGATGATGTTGGGAAGGGTTTGTACCACGCTCATTTTGAAACGGGAAATGTATTTGGATGGTCATGATGGGAAATGAAATTTATGGGGACTTTTGAGGGTTCACTTCTATGGAGGAGATAATGTTTATAACTCTAATTTTTAAGGGAAATTCAAAACAAACCCCAGTAATATCTCTTATCACAGGTCTTGATATGATGTACCTTGTCACAGAGACGGGTCTGCTTGTGTTTGAAGGGACTACAAGCACTCATGCTATTTTTCACCTCTAGTATTCCCAATCTAGGTATATACAAATCGAGGACCACGATGGTAGTCTGCAAGGTAAGATCATGAATATGGCACTAGAACCACACTCAGATTAAATAACAAAGTAGTCGGAACCTGGAAAATCAACGCATTTACAACAGAAATCTGCATCGCAGAACGAATCTGTCCATCGCATTCCTAACTTCCAGATCAGATAATCTCATATACAATTGTTCTACCGATGGAGTTTAATCGAGAAACAAAACATATATCCACACGTTCCCCTACGAACCATGTCACTCCCCCACAGCTCCCTTGACCACCATAACACTTGCCATCTCACCCCCTTCCGCCAGACTAAATGACTCTAACACCACAACACTCGACCCTCCCACCCCTCACAATGGCTTTCCTGCCCCAATAAAACTCCACCAACTCCTCCACAAACAGCCTATCACTGTCACTCAAGATATCCAAGCCCATCCTCGTCATATCATCCACCTCAACCACCACGACATCATCATCCGCCGCCGCTGCTGCATCTTCTCCTCTACTATCCCCCAAACGTTCATCTACAGAACCACTACCACCAACATCACACTCATTAGCAGCAGCAGCAGTATCAACGACATCCGATAGTGTCCGCAGAATCAGAACCGTGAGCCGATGGAAGTAGCCAATTAGCGCCATCTCGAATCCTATGCGGCTTTCTCCTTCAAAGGGGCTACCGCTACCTCTTCTCCCTCGGCTCATACCCGGCGATGGTGTTTCTCCTCCGTAAGGATCCAGGTTTGCCAGAAGGGAGGAGTCATATTCCGCTTCTTCCTCGCGATCGGTGCGTGTCTCGCCCGCGGAGGCCCACCACATGAAGGAGTTGTAGGCGAGAGCGGACCAGGATTGTGATTCGAGGATATCGTTCTGGTCTGGTTCCGGTGGCGGGGGATTGGGATCAATGGGAATATGGGAGAGGGAGGCCATTGGTAGAAGTGGTGCCGTGTCGTCGTTGGGGTTGGGTTCGTCCGTGTATCGTTCTGCGGCTGGTTGTCGGGAGGAGGGTGGTCGGGAAGAGGAAGAATGGTAATGGGCTAGGTCTTGTCGTAGGACTCTGTAGCGGCGCGCGTCCCTCTGAGTGGCTCTTATATTCACAGATTTTCTGCCTTGTACCCTTGGCCACACTTTGTTTGTCTGGTTTTCATGATCTGTAGACGAAGGCGAGGGAAGTGTGACGAGGATGTCGTATAGGTGGTCCTTCGTACCGAGAATATGGTCGGTAGTGCAGGCAACCCAGCCATAGGCTTGACCCTCGTTTGCGAGGCTCTCTTGAGGAGCAGAGTCACGGGAGCCAGTGGTTAAGGTGGGAATGTCATGGACACCGACGGAGAAGAGGGGGCGGAGGCGCGTTGGGAGGGGGGACAGTGGTAAAAGGGTGTGTAAGGCAGCAGGGAGAGTGGAGAGGATAGAGATATTGTAGGCTACGCGCAAAACATAAGCATTCGGCTGCTGACGTATGGGGTAGGGGTTTTTACCGAAATTGCAGGCCAGTTCCACAGGAGCATGACCAAGGAGAAGGACGCGTTTTCGAAGCAATGCGGCTTTGTAAAGGGGAAAGACGAGGGGGCCAAAGGTGTCGAGGTAAGTTGAGAGGGATAAAGCTGGGTGACGAGCTGATAATGTCTGGCCTGGTGGTGCAAGAGCAGAAGCACTGGATACAGCGCGATTGCGAGCGCGTGGCTGGCCATTGGGCGAAGATTTTGCTCGTCTTCGTTCCTCTTTCAAGGCAGACGGTGAAGCTTCTCCTGATGTCGGCCGAGTAGCATTTTCGTCCTCTTGCGCTTGGTGTTCTTGCCAAAGGTCGTCCAGGAGTTCGGTCTTGGTAGAATCCTCGACAAGCTTTCTGGATCACTGTCTCAGTAGATGTTCATAGAGGTATGGCCGGAAGAGTTACTTGGCCAACGATCTCAGCTCATCAGCATACCTCCAGCTCTTACCCATTCTTCCGTAGCTGAGTGGTATCAATACGCCAACGGCAAGCATCAATGCATTGCGTTCAACTGCTTCCGTCTCTCCCTTGATATACGAGCTGATGCCGGCATATTCGTCATGGTGAACGAAATATCTGTCTATGCCATCAACAGATCGCTCTCACAACTGCTCATAGTTTGTGTCGTACACAGTATCCTCTTGAACGTCATGCAGGCCTGAAGGGAGTGATTTATATTCGACGCTGTCCGTAATATCCACTATTACACAATTTTCAACATGTCTTGACCGGAGATGCGGTGAGAATCAGAGACCCACATCCAGGTATAGATCTCTTCCATGCTACCGTGTAGCTATCCTCATGCTTCTTAGCTGGCGAATCCCCTCCGAGAATGCTGTCGCGACATACCCAGCTTTAGCATCGAAACGGATCAGGAACAACGCTGCGATTTGCGGTAGCCCATCGTTAGGTATCGTTGGTAAATCGAGATGGAGAGAGTGTCTTTTGGCTGACGACATGGCTGGCGACTCCTTATGCAATGGTTGGAGATGGTTTGGCTGTTCAGGGACCGCTGAGGTTTCCAAAACATATCACACGCTAGAGTAGTTGCGGACTGAAGGACCCAGTGATTCAGATATGTACATATATGACAGCCAGCAGGATGCGAGTGCCAGTCAGGTTGATGTGACCAAGGCAATTTTACTGGTTAGAATGACACATGATTTCGATATTCTAGATGTACATGTTCCCCTTCGCAATGCCAATGCTCCTTATAAAGATCCATCTTACAATTCCTCATGCACCAGCTTCTCCTTCTCCTTCTCCTTTCCCTTCGCCTCTGGCTTACCCGCCTCCTCTTCCTCCACCGGTCCCTCCGTTTTGAATCCCTTCATTGCCTTCTCAAGCTCCTCCCTCTCGCTTGCGGGCAAGTCCTTCCACAGCTCCTCAATGTCGATGCTTTTTGGCGGCTTGCCCTTTCCTCCCTTGGCCTCTCCCTTCACCTTCTTCCCTCCTTTCTCCTTTTTCGGCGGTGGAGGCGGTGTCTTTGGTGCCTTCTTCATCTGTCTCTGTAACAAATCCATGACTACCTTATTGAGCTCCCTACTCTTGGCCTCGAGATCTGAAGCTAAAATGACAGGATCATCGGTAGGGGAGAGTTTGTTTTGAGCGCCGATTTTCGAGTCGAGCCAAGACTGGACGTCGTCACGCGTCGAAATGAGAGAAGCGAGATCAGCGGGGCTGTAGGGTGGAGCTGTTGGCGTGGAGGCAGTGGAGGAGGTGGTAGATGAGGTGGAGTAAGTGTCATCATCGAGATCGGCAAAGTCGTCTACGCTGATACTTGATGATTCCGCAGCAGATGAAGTTGAATCGGCTGCAAGTGAGGCCGAAGAAGCCGAGGAGGAAGTCTGTTCGGCGGCAACGGATTGGGCTTCTTGCTGCTGCTTGACAACATCTACCATCACTTTCACCTGATCCAGAGCTTCCTGCAGGGACTTGAGCGCATTAGGACGTTTCGCCGCCTCCTCTTTACGCTTCTGCACCGGATCAACGAGACCGCGGAGCTCATCCAGTCGTTCCTTGAGAGCGTCACGGCTAGCGTCTGCACCGTCTCCGTACAGCCAGTCGCTAGCGTCCCTGAATTTTTGTTCAATCTCCTTCCGCAAGATGTCCGTAGAGGCGGCGATAAAGCCCTCGTCTTCGAGGAGATCGCGAGCTTTGTAGGTAAAACCTTCGAGCGTGTTAAGCGTTTCTTCGCGCCTGACCCGTGATCGATCAGAAGCATCGAAAGCATCCAGACGTTCCTTGATCCGCTTAAGAGTCTCTTCGCTTAATTGAGGGAGACCAGTCGCTTCGGAAGTGAAGTCGACGTAGATGGTTTGGGTCTTTTTCTTGGCCTCTTTAGGCTTGTCGTCTACTTTATTGTCGGACGTCGCTGGGTCTGGAGTTGCACTTTCCTTCGGTGAAGAGGTGGTAGAGGCGGTCTCTGACCCACTGCCGACGCTTGACGTGTCCAGGTCTTCCACATCATCAGCAAGTGGTTTCTGATCTCCTTTCTTTGACCCGAAGCCAAAGAGGTCTTTCATGCCATCGACAACTCCGCCCTTCTTTTCCGTCGCCTCACAACTGACTGAACCCCTGACGACCTCAGGCAGACCATCTATAGGGCTTAAACGGATCGCAAATTTCGTACTCATGTCAGCTGCCACACAGCCGAAACTGTCCTCTAACTGCTTTACCGAAGCGCTCAAGTTCTTCGTCTGAATATGGACAATTGGCTTATCTATGAGCTCTCCTGCTTGAGCCGGCGTTTGCTGATATAGAAAGAATGTGAAATCTTCCAGTAATTTGAAAGCGACCTGTTTTTCCGCGCCAATTGTAGATGTCGGAGTGAACAGCTTCTGCTGTCTTTCCTTCCCGTCAGCAGTCCAGGTGGCTCCCGAGGCATACCCTGGAGTATCCGCAGTCCTGATCTCCTTGACTCTGAAACTTGGGCTGAGTGTGGCTGCTTTGAATGCGGCACCAAATACCGCTGCTTCGTCCGAGTTCACATTCGTTCTGATCTTCTCTGCGCTGCCAACGATGGTTTCCAGCTCTTTTTGAACAAATGGTGTTCGAACAGCTCCTCCGTGAAGAATCACAGATTCGAGATCGGAAAGACTGAGTTTTGCGGATTCCAAGGCGAGAGTTATCGGAGATCTGACTTTCGTGGCGTATTTTAGGGACAGCTTCTCGAATTGGGCTCGAGTAATCTTATATTTGAAGTTCACATCATCAAGGTACAATCCTTCGAAGCTTGCTTGAGTCTCGGTATTTGCGCTTAGTACTTGACGAAGCCGCTCGCTCTCCTTCCAGAGTCTGGCCATTGTTCTCCCATGTTGTGTGAATTGTTTTGCTTCCGAACCAAGCGCTTGCATTCGATCAGTACTGGCGAATTTCGCGACCATATCATCAACAATGACCTGATTCAGGGCATCCCCGCCAAGGGACTTATCCCATCCCGCTCCCAGTACTTGCACCTCCTGTACCGTCTTATTGAATTTACCTATATCCTTCACGGTCTTTCCCTGAAATTTCAAGATGGTGGCTGATGTTGATCCTGCGCCCATATCGAAAATGAGATGGATTTCGGGCTTGCCCCCCTCGTTGACGGTCGGAAAGGATCTTGATGTTGCATAATTCAGCCCAACGGCGAGTCCATCACTGATCAATGACAGAACTCTCAAGCCTGCGAGATCTGCTGCCAACACGACGGCCCGTTTTTCTTCGGCCGTGTAAAATGGTGGGATTGTGATGACCGCATCTTTGATAGTTGACCCTTTCCCTGCCATTGCCGCAGCGTTCGCCCTAATGTTCTTCAATTCCATTGCTAGAAGCTCCTCGACGGAAAACGGGTCCTCCATCCACGGGAAGGATGAGCTTGAGAAACCCACTGTGCCCCGTGATGTGTAATCAAGTATTCCTAGTTCCGGGAACCTTTCTTGATATGTGCCGACAAGATCGTTCTTTTGATACTGCTGGGCAAGAAGAGGTTTGAGGTTCGAGTAGACATCGCGAGGGAATCTTGCGGAGAGCGCGAGCGCATCCCCTCCGTATATCCTTTCAGGGAAAACGTTTGGCTCTGAACTCCATTTCGAGGGTTTAAAGGCAACCGCTGCAGTCTCTTTCCGTTTGGAGTCCTTTGTGAGAACAATCTCGAGAGGAATCCCCGGTTTAACTAATGCTGTCTTAATGTATTCAGTGCCCAGGTCTATTCCAAGCACTGCTGAAACTGCTGAAGCTGTGGACACAAATAAGCAAAACAGTGAAAAGGTTATTGCCAGGCTCGAAAGCCGCCGGCGGCCGTGCGGTGGCATTGTATCGATTGTGTAGGGGGTGTAGGAATAAGAGGCTTCTATCAGACCCAATCTCACATGGAATACCACGAAATACTATAAGGGTCGATCAAGGTCTTCGAAAAAGCAACGTTGACCTTCATCCACTTTGGAAGGCCCGCAATGCTGCTGGCGTTGTATCAAGATGCCAAAAACTAATCCGCAGTGAATGGACACGTTACAAAGTAGAGTTATTCGCGACCGTAAATCCGCAATGTCCGGCATCGAGATGTCGGCAAGTCGGCGCTTCATGACAATCTCGAGAGCCTAGAGAGCCTCGTCCACTAAGACTACATAGGAACCTAAGGTACGTTACCCTGCAATCTTTGAATATATCTTCACCCAAAATTAGGAAAACGTGCAACAAATTCGGCATAAACTTTTTGAATTGCTATCGAATCTCTCAAGAGCTTCGTCTAATCCCCGATAGTCCCTCCCATTGGGTTCGACGTCTCAATAGAAAAAGCCAATGATCTGGTAGCATGTCAGCTACAGCTTTCCAAGTTTGAGTCGTGGATGAGTCTAACCTTTCCAGCGACGTGTTTTCTTCGCGCCTCTTCGTGATCCATGATCCCCGATGAGGTTGTCAGGACGATGTACCCAAATTGACGTGACGGTAACAGTTTAACGACCCATTTTTCGAAGTCACCTATGCGAACGTTGTAGCGTGGGGAAATCACACCAGTTTTGTTGATACTGCAGAGGTTTAGCCAAGGTGAATTAATTGGTATGGCAAACACCGACCGTCCATTGAGCTGGATGACAATTTTGCCGGATCTATGATCATCGACCTCCTCGAACTCTCCAATGTAGCCTGGCAAATTGCAGTCAGTTATATTGCGATGGATGAAACGTTGAACGTCATGGGTTAAGTTCTGAAAACGTGTAAGATCCTCACAGGGACTTCATTCTGCCGGATACTTAAAGGGCAAAGGTCGTAGAGTGGTTGAATGTTTTGAGACCATTGCCTAGTTATCAACCCGGATAAAGACATCGTACGACTGTCATTGCCAGTGTAAAGAAGGTGACTCTGGATATCTGTTGTTCCACATACCGTGTTTTTGCATGACGCTCAAGAACTTGACAATGACTTTCGAGCTGGGTCGAATAAGGACCTGACGCTTCCCGGATTTTTCGGCATTGTTGATGGCGTTGAGCGCATCATTTAAGACGCTGGTTTTGACCATGGTCAGGCTTGCAGATTCTCAACTCGATGGCGGAGGTGAGGTATCTAAATGTGGCGAACGTGCAGCGTATTAGCCATCAGGAGCTTTCGAGCGCAAAGAGTGCCCTCGAGGGGTTCTTCGGCCCATGTCGACCGCGAAGCTGCCTGCACGGCGCCGATAGATTACGTCAAACCCCTCGTCTTCTGGTTGACCGACCACAAAGCTCAACGATTGGTAACGGACTGGACATACCTTGGCTGATTCGGTGTGACGATGTAGGAGTTGGTGTTGGTGAGTAACAAACGGCGCGAGGTTTGAATAGTGCGCTAGGGTAAGCCCTTATCATATCTCAGATCTCCAAGATCTTAGCGTCTACAGATCTCGTCATCATCTCAGTCGACCGCCAATTCTGACTATTAGTTACCCTTTACACTGATCATCCATCCGAAGTTACTAAACATCACTGCTGGTAAACCACTATTGGCTGTTATGATTCAAGAAGCATGCTGCGCTTGCGCTGTTCTCTTATCCGATATTTTGCCACAGTATGACGAGAAGACGGAGAAAAGAGTTGCGCAAGATCGTCGCCTGGACTGTTGTGGGCGTATCATCTGTGGGAACTGCATAGGAGTAAGCCATATTCAGCATGAGTTGCTGTAAAGTCAATAAGGAACTATATGTATTGACGACGCATAGGTCAACAGTCGTTTTGCCACCTACTGTAAGAAGTCACTCTCAGGTTTTACAATAACATTACTTACTCTCATCTACAGGTCCGTTTTGTCAGGTCTCATCACAACCATCGCCGTTGCCTCAAGGCCTCCGTGACCCCCCAGCCTACTCTCCACCATCTTCGCCTCCTGAGGCAGCTAAGGATCTTGCGCACGGGTTTGGTGCCGAACAGCCACCCGCTTATTCTGCATCAGATGAACACGGGAGTACGTCTGAGAAAAGGGAGCAAAATGGAGCCATGGTGGCAGACGACGTCTTGCACTTCCTTGATCCTGCAAGCGATACCATATCATCTTTATCCCTTCGATATGCTGTTCCAGCCAATGCGTTAAGAACAAAGAACAATGTGTACGCAGACCATCTGCTTGCCGCTCGGAAAACCATTCTCATTCCAGGCGAATTCTACAAAGAGGGATTCAGCCTCAGCCCGCAGCCTATTGATGGGGAGGAGGAAGAGATTCGGAAATCTAGAATTAGGCGGTGGATGGTAACTTGCAAAGTTTCAGAGTGAGCTCAATTCATGCAATTTGGTTTCCGAGTCCAATGTTATGGGCTTGACAAGCTGACAAATGATGCGTCTGTGTAGCTATGACATCGCGCTTCTGTACTTGAATCAAGCAAAATACGATGTTGATGCCGCAGTCGAGGCTTATCTGGCAGACGAACAATGGGAACGAGATCATCCGATCCAAACATCATCCAAGAGCAAACCCACGCGAAACCGAAGCCAACGGACACTCGGTCTGTAAATGGAAATTACCTGAGGAGGACTCTATGACTGTACCGCTCTGTGACGCATAGCTACTCGCCGTCAGGAAATCCCTAGACACTAAGTAGCACTATCTGTCGAATTTGATATCAACGTTGGGCTTATAGTGAGTTCCAAAGGTGCGTTCCGGCGAGGCTCGGTAAGTTATCTGGCACTTGCTCTATCCTGAATTGTGGAAGCCACTCCCTGACTCGAGGTATTCAAGACAAGAATTGCGCCCATAGATGCTCGGAAGTTGGCCATCATCATGACCACAGCGCGACTTGTCAGCTGGTCAGGCTCACTGGTCTCCGACAAAGGAAGTCTAGGGCAGAGTATTCCAATCGATTCGGTACCGCTTCGCTGTCGCATGCCATACTCGTAGCTTTGTGAAATCGATGAAGGGGCGTGAAAATCGGAGATGGAATCAATGTTCTTGAAATTCTTTATACCTGGTTGCCTCTCGAAAGGTTCTTATGCAGATTTTTGGTGGTCAATAATAAGGATGGTCTAAACAACTGGGCCGTTGAGGAACTGCTTCCAGAGGCTATGAATTGATAATTGCATATCGGTAAAAACCGGTAAATCGAGGGACCACATGTAAGGGTATCCTGACTTCACTTTCTCGTACGGATGCTGTTCAACACAACCGGTTTTCTGGCCTTGTACATGAATCAACATTAATTGTCGTCTCCATTGCACCTTCCATCAGTCAAGCGTCCGCCATATGGACCAGCCACTCACTACCAGTGAACTCCTTCCCAGTCGATATATCGTTTACAACCAAAGCCTCGGACACTAGGATAACATGCTTGGATTTTTAAGAACCTCAGCAAGGACCCCGATAGCATATCAAGCGACCTTACGTATCTGCTTCCTTTTGTTTGCTTTCACCTTGGTCAGCGTCCTTGTTCGGGGGTACTGGCTTGGTGAGTGGTCCAATTGCTTGTAGGTATCAATCGTGCTAATACCTCAGCCCAGATGCCGACGACCCTTACAAATGCCGTGCATTGATGACCCGTGGCCATTGGCTGGATCCTCCAAAAGAATCACGTATCTCGCGGCATCTCGGGAAATGGCAACCGCCAGGATGCATCATGCATGAGTACACCGGAAAGGATATCAAAGCTTGTCTGAACGGCCGACGGATTGTCTACATCGGTGATTCCACAACACGACAATTATTCTGGGCTACCGCGAAGAAGCTGAATGTGACTGGCGCCAACGGATACTTGCGAGAGGCGGGCAAGCATGTGGATTTGAGCTTTGAAGATGATGTGACCGTGGAATTCATATGGGATCCATTCCTCAACTCGTCGAGCTTACGCACAGAGCTTCTCTTGTCTCTGGACGAAAACCTACGAGGAGATGCAGATCCAATGTATCCTACCGAAACAACCGGTTTTATCACCGTCGGCGGAGGGTTGTGGTATGCACGCCACTTCGGATCGGATTGGCTAGACCGCTATCGCGACAATCTCGATCATTTGGCTCTTCCTCTGTTAGCTACTAGCAAAGGTAGTTCGTCGCTATATTACCCTCCGACGAGTGAAGAGAGCAGGAAAGACCATCACGTCTATGTGACACCCATCCAGGTTCCTCTGTATGATGTACTGTCCCCACGGAGGGCTTCCACCATCACACCAGACAAGATAATCCCGATGAATGAGTATCTATTCAACCTGTCTACTACTAATGCGATCAGAGTCCCATGGAGTCATGCATTGATGACATGGGAAAGCAAGGCCGCATATGAAGAAAGCGGACTCCATGTAATCGAGGACGTTGCCACTCGGAAAGTCGACGTCCTATTGAATGCGCGATGCAATGCCCACATGACTTATATTCAAGGGTATCCTTTCGACAAAACCTGCTGCAGCACCTACAAAAACCAACATCCATCGCGGTCTCGCTTTTTCCTTGCCTAAGTATTCATCCCGCCTCTCATCGTTGGTTTTCGGTCCTACAGAACGATTTTTCCGAGGCCTTCGAAGGGTTTCCGACAAGTCGGAAGTCGACCTTCAGTTAGTGCCCTATCAACCATTGATCTTTTCGAGGCATTCGCGGTCCTAAGTGTGGTCTTCACCTACTGCGTCCTCGCCGACAGGACTCAGCTGTTTAACAAAGCTCAGAAGCATTTTACGCACCAGGAGTTCTACGGTCTATGCGCAGTTGTCCTTATCCTCGGAGTGCTTTGTGTCCGGCGAACCGTTGATAAGAAACTGCCACAAGGCTACGCTTCGAACAGGTCTCAGGGCACAGAGCCGCCGTTCCTTTCGCGGGATCAAAGCGATGAATGGAAAGGATGGATGCAGTTCATCATCCTAATCTATCACTATACAGGCGCCTCCAGCATACTCGGGATCTATCAAGTCGTTAGGATACTTGTCGCCTCGTACCTTTTCTTGACCGGCTTCGGCCACACTGTTTTCCTCTACAGAAGGCAGAACTACTCCTTGTCCCGTTGCGCCTCCGTTCTAGTCCGGTACAATCTATTGAGTTGCGTCCTTCCCTACGTCAT
>QQTW01003468.1_pt1 | contig 11646 bp, 16 predicted proteins | sample 1904831 | NCBI WGS metagenome assembly QQTW01 (sample SAMN09435610, study PRJNA476489) | Subsurface metagenome, whole genome shotgun sequencing project.
TCCAGGGTCAAATTTAACGTCAATACCGAATATGCGTACATTCAAAACTTCAAGGTCCTACAGAGTACGCTTGTCCTGACCCGTACCTAGAGACCTACGATGGGCGCAGGCCAACATGCCCAGGTTGAAGATGAATAACTGACCGGTTTACTACAAACTTACAGCTACCTTCACTCGGCATCAGATTGACCGACCCGTGCCTGTGGAGCAACTCGTCAAGTGCCGGATGCAAGACAACCTCGAGTTCCTACAATGGACCAAGAGATTCTGGGACCAGCACTACGCGGGCGGCGAATACGACGCGTACGGACGAAGAAGAGCATCTGGCGCTCCAGCGACCGCCGCCGCGACTTCGAACGCGCCCAGCTCTCGCACATCGAGCGGCACGGCGCGAAGGGGGACGACGCCGACCGCGACGGCCGCACGGACGAAGCCAGGCGCAGGCGGGGCTAGCGTGATCGCGTTGCAACAGGAGACGGCAGCGCTCAAGGAGAACGTGGCCGATCTGGAACGACAGCGGGACTTTTACTTCCTCAAGCTGCGTGACATCGAACTCCTCCTGCAGCGCGCCGTCGAGGCCGATCCAGACCTGGAGAAGGATGAGGAAGGATTGGTTAAGCAGATCCAAACCATCTTATATTCGACAGAGGTTGGTTTATTCATATCACAACAGTCACCGGTCTGCAATCTTCACTAACCGGTTGTTGTCTTGCTGCGTCTAGGAAGGATTCGAGATTCCAGCCGAGGCTGAAGGACAGGAAGACCTTGAAACGTTTTGAAACGAAAAGCTCTGAATAAAAAGACATACGGAATATGCTATCGAAAACCTGACATAATGCCGCCCTATGTGCAACCTTTCAGTTAGCCATGACGCCTCCAATGACCGGCTCATGTCCTCCAAGCACGACCGTAGAGTAGGTCACAGGAACAGCAGAGCCATGGCTCTTATTATATAGAAGCTCCAACACATACCCGGTCCCACATTGTTCCACCTTGGTCAAGTTGAGCTGAAGGAGATTATTGAGCCATGCCAACAGCTCTTGTCTGTGCCAGTGCAGGTCAGTGTTTGCTCCGTCTATGCTTCTGATGGCGATCTTGGGATTATTCACTGACCGCGACTCGCCCATTGTTGCGTCTCACTGAGAAGGAGACACTAGAAAGGATGGTATAAAGTGGAGCGGTTGTTGATGAATGAGGATGCAGATCTTAGTTGTGTTAACTCGTCATATGGTGTTGTTTAGTATGGCCGTCATTGGTTTGATCGCGCTTTGGTGGGGGATGCGCGACGCGATCGGCTGTTTATGTTCCATGCACAATATCTACCAAACGTAGCAGGGATGGCTTGGAACCATAATCGCTAACTCCACGTAAAGCCAAGTTTCAGATATTCAGTTGCATACTACTACTCAGACGTCCACTCATCCTTGTAGGACATGATTGAGTTGATCAGCACCATCGGGTCACGTCACAGAGCATGAAGTACAGTAATCTCAGCTTGCAACGACCATCAAGGTAGTTAGTAGCATCCATTCCGATGACTACATAGACGTAGCAGCAGCAGCAATAGTATTGGATAGAACTACCGGCGGCGTGAGACGAGAACAGCCGTAACAAATGGCCAAGCATCCCTTATACCCCTTCGAACATAATGATTGCAAAGAAGAAATCTGCCCGTGCGAGGGGGTATCTCAAAGCACATCGCCGGCCTAACGCCCCGTACCAGTAGAGAGAAAAGGATTCAAGAGGTGGTCTTCACTGTCGCGGACGACAAGCCCAGGCCCTCGAGCAGCTCAATGTCCTTCAGGCAAGCGCCAAAGTCCATGACGAAGATCTTGGCATCGTAACTGGCGGCGACGATGCGTCGGTAGTCCGCCTTGGTCGACAGGAGCCAGCCGGAGGTCCAGCGAGGAAAGTCCAGCTGGAGGGCACAGCTGGCCAGGTCAAAGACCTTGACGCTCTGGTCGTAACTGCCGCTGACCACGCGGCCGCATCGACTGTCCAGCGAGAGGGCGCGGACCAGGGCACCGTGCCCGTGGTATGTTCGAACGCACTCGCCGGCGTCGACATCCCAGAGGCGGATGATGTGGTCGTTGCCGCCGGTGAGCACCCAGCGCAGATCCTCGCTCAGCTGCAGACAGGCGAGCCCGCGCTGCCCGTCGGTGAACTCCCTGAAGCAGAGACCTTGGTCGAGGTCCCAGAGCTTGATCAGGGCATCCCCACCCGTGCTGACGGCCAGGTTACCCCGCATCTGGACGGCGTTGACGGGGCCTCGATGGCCCCGCAACGTCTTCAGCAAGCGGCCATCCTCTCGAGCCCAGACACCGAGCGTCGCGTCCTTGGAGCCCGACACGATCCGCACGGCGTCAAAAGAGAGATCGAGCACACCGAGGGTGTGACCGACCAGGCGCCGCAGGGGACGGTAGTCGTCCACGATGGACCAGACGATACAGGTACAGTCCGACGAGCCGGTGACGAGGATCTCATCGTCAAGCCGCATGCACAGGATCGATGCCTTGTGTTGCATGGGCGGTCGAATCCACACACCCGAGAAAGGCCGGTGTGCGATATCTCGGTAACGAGCCTCGAAGACGACCATCTCCATCGGGAGGGGTATCGTGATCACACCGGTTGCGGAGATGGATCTCTGCGGGAAGCTGCCAATCGTGATGGTTGAGGGTGCAGCCACTCGGCCGCCAATGATCTTCAAGCAACGATACGTGCGAGCATCCCAGATCCGGATGGACAGGTCGCGAGAGGCCGTGATGATCTTGTCTCTACGAATATATTAGCCCCATGTGATCCTTGTTGACGTTGTCGTATGCGGGAATACATACTCGTCGAAATAGGTACAATAAACGCTGTCGATATGACCTTCGAGGCAGACGGGTCGAACGATGCCGTTCTTCCATCTCTGCTGTAGCTGGGTCCAGACCTTGAAGGTCTTCTTCCAATCGCGGTCATTGCCCTTGAGATCTTTGTTGCCGGCGGCCGTGTCAGGATAAGGTGACCAAGGTACGGCCAGCTCGTTGCGAAACGCCTCTCGCCAGACCGGCGGAGAAGAGGCGACGTTCTTCCAGGCTCGAGAGACTTGCTCGGCCGTCTTGATCGAGTTGCAGTCCAAGAACGAGAAGATGTGCATGAATAGCTCAGAAGGCAGATACGTGATGGGATCTGAGCAGCGAGAGATTAGCACTAGTGATCCACGGTCTTTTGACGCTTCATGAATCACGAACCTATATTGGCGACGGCCTTGCTTGATGGCCGAGCTATCTTGCCGCCTTGGGACGCAAAATCGTCCATGTCAATGCCGCTCTTCTCGTCCGACGTGCTCCGGGCTTGCGCCTTTAAATATAATGCGGTTGCGGCCCGCTCGTTCTCAGCTGCGGCCGCAGCTCTGGCAGCGTCGCCTCCAAGGAGTACTCCATTTGTTCTGAACTCCCCGGCGATGTCACCGAGACCAAGAGGCTTGGCCGGTACACCAGCAGAAGTAGTCGTCCCCATGCGGGCATCATCAGGCCCAGTACTGTTCAACCCGAGTTTTTTAAGGGCTCGTCTGGCCATCGAGGTCATCTTATTCGTTATGGTACCTGAGTTCTCATCCATCTTCATATCAGTTTGACCGTGAGATATTTCCGCAGTCGGTACGCCGGATGGACTGGTACGGCGAGCCATGTTACGACTCCACCCGCGAAAATTGGCCAGGACAATCCGTCTCTTGGTTGATGCGGGAGGAATATCCGATATAGGATGGATGGAGGCTATATCCGATGCAATGTAGGAGGATGGTAAGGTGATATGGGACTCCGAGTCCTGACTCGATCCTGTTATGGAAGAGATTGTGGTCGTGGTTGTTGACGAATCCGTGCTGTGTGAATTGGCAAGATATAGTCTTGACGGGTTTAGGGCCAACCGCACGTCATTCTTCAAGAGGATCGACCGTCGCCGCCGAGACTCCGGATGTCCTGGAAGGTCCATCGCAGCAGCGGAGGTCCGAACCAGCAAAGGCTGCTCCGAGGGATAACAACAAGCTCGTCTTCCAGAACGTTCTTGTGCGCGCATGGAGCTTGCGCACGACTCTTGGGTGAATCAATCGACCCTCTGCATCGTGGCATGACCGACAGAGCCCTTCGGTCTCTTGGCGAGCAAGTGCGAGATATCAACATTAGAGAGCATCGCCACGACCTTGGGTGGTCATGGATGACGGCGGGCAAGACCAGATGATGAGATCATTGAAATACAGCACAAACAAGACGAGTATAATGACAGCGAGAAATATATACAGTACAAACAAAGGCAGACTAATAATCACAACTCCGTTAGATGATATGAGATATCGACGTCGGACGAGAGGACAAAGACAGAAGACGAGAAGATGGAGAAGAAAAGGTGACAACCTCTGAACTCCTTCTGGCCCCCCGAGGGTCCTGAAATCAACATCGGACTAACATTGATCCGAAGCTCACTTAGCCGGGCGGAAGACGAGCCCTGCTTGTGCCGCGTTTGCCCGGACGAGGGCGGTTTGAGCCGCCACGGATCAAGCTATCATTCCTACTGCGACATGTGCAGGCTCATCTTGGTGCGATCGGGATCGTTACTTCTGGAAACGTCAATCTCACACAGAGCGGTCGCTTAAATGTTTCTGCCGTGTGCTACAGCGATCAAACAGCCAGCTATGGGATACTTTAGATCATATCACACCATGACTTTACTTCTCAGGTTTTACCTTCTATGATCCAAGAGATGAGATGGAACAATATGCCTTTGTTCATTTTCCAAGATGACTGTAGACATAGCGTGGCCTCGCATGTGTCCTTCCTTACGAGCTGTTTTGTGACTCAAGGTGCTGTGGCATTGCAGTCCAACGCGGTGGGGTGTCAAGTCGGAGGACTACCATGGAGATGAGATTAAGTACGGAAGAAAATGAGAGGTATTCGTCTCCCTTGATGGGAGTTGCTAGAGAGCTTCACTTAGAACTTAAAATATAAAGAGGGGCATCATCATGTTCTCCATAAAACTTTCTCTTAGCTTCTTACTCGATCAAGTAGACTCGATCGAATGAAAGGAAGTAGAGGAGGACACCTGAAGACAGAAAAGAACACTAGACAAGTGGGCATTCTACATTCATTTACTCTATAGTAAACCCATAATAAAGTAAACAAGAAGACGATGTTTCTATTACCATGCGTATCACTCGTCTATATAGGTCATACCCTAGTTACCTCCTTTCTTAGATTGGCACGTCAAATGCTTACCTATACCAGTATCTTAATATCCTTTCTTGTACAGAGCACTATAGCCCTGATATAGCTCTGGTATGGTTATGATAATATAGTTTCTCAAGTCAAGATCGATTGAAAGGATCATCACGTCACATACTCGTTTCGAAAGTTTTCAAGACCTTTAGTAAGAATGATCGACGAGACTATTATAATAGAATCCTCAACTTCCTCTTAGTTTTCTTATGGGTGTATTTAAGAACTACTGTAGTAGTTTCCAAGTAACTCTAGTTAAAACGTACTAGAACAATTCCCATCAACACCTAACGAACATATCAATCTAGCGAATATCTACTAAGTAGTAGTATCACTACTACTACTGATAAGTAGTTTATTCAGTTGTCATCAGACTGCCTTGATAACGTCTCTTACCGCGTAGTAACGTGACCTTGATCTTTCTCACGACCCTAATCTCTCGCGTCGCTAATCTAGTCCTACTACTTTAGTCACGCGTCAGCAGCCTGGTTCAGCCCTGCACGTGAACTTGATCATCCCACCTCTCTTGATCATTTACGCTCTTCATGCAGGGCCACCCCTCAACTGAAGGCACGCGACTTACAGTAACAAGTAGATCAGGTCGAATATCAGATGACGGATCTATATCTCTTTGCTTAACGGTGTTTAAAATGCCTTCGCGGTAGACTTATTTCTGGCTTGGGATCCACCGTGGAACAGCAATAGTTAGGAGCCTTTCTACGGGCAGAAGCGTCGTTCTTTGATCATAACGTCATCTTCTCGCTTCTGGTCTTTGCGCGCAAGCAGCAGCACTTGTCTGGAGCCGTCATACAATTAGATCTCCGTCGAGCATGGCTTCGTCTATGACAACAATCGTCTCAACATCTCCCTCCCCGCAGCTCTCAAGCGCAAAAGGGACCATCCGAATCCTTTCGCGGGCCCTTTTGTACAGCGCGCAATTCCTGCTAAGCTCTGCCCAGCACCCTGCCCATGAAGGCAACGCCCAACAACCTCTTTTTCAACCCCAACAGGGCCATTATCAATCTACACCATCCCTCACCCTAAACGTCCCTCCTCAATGCCCTCCAAGCACCCCGCTGAGCTGTCAAAACACCTCTCTCGTCACGGATAGTTGCTGCTTCAACACTCCTGGTGGACAGCTCCTGCTTACGCAATTCTGGGATGCCCACCCAGCTACGGGCCCGAATGATTCATGGACGCTTCATGGGCTCTGGCCTGATCGATGCGACGGCACGTATGAATCATATTGCGACCATAGCCGGCGCTATGAAGGTATCGGTGAAACCATCAAGGAGCGTGACCACGACCTGTGGGAGCTGATGGGAACGTATTGGAAGGATTGGAAGGGCGATGATGAGAAACTCTGGGGTCACGAGTGGAAGAAACATGGAACGTGCGTCAGTACCTTGCGCCCTGAGTGTTACGAGGGGTATCAAGAGAGAGGGGAGGTGCTGGATTATTTCGCCAGAGCGATGGGGCTTTTTCGAGGGTTAGATACTTTTCGGGTGAGTGGGTCTTCTCTAGATAAGATTTGGAATGGTAGACAATATGTGATGCGGTGCTGCTGTTTTTTTTTTTTTGTCATCTGAGATATGACGACAATTGCCACAAAGAAGCCACCATGCTGCAGCTGTCATCACCACCTCCTAAGTGTCTCTCAATACACCCCATCTCTCGCCGGGGGAAGCAACATAAGCTCATTAAGAGATATCTATAGATGTTAGAAGAAGCCGGCATAAAACCAGACCACCACCACAGGTATACATCCTCGCAGATCCAAGACGCCTTATCCAAGACGACAGGGCATCGAGTGACGCTCGAATGCAAGCACGGCCAGTTGAAGGAAGTCTGGTATCATTTCCACGTCCGAGGAAGTCTTCAAAGCGGGGAGTTTGTTCCCGCTGATCCAGGTACGAGCCTTTCTTGTCTCAACTTATCCTTTTGTTTTCTGGTTGTCATTCGTTGCCATCTGTTCCTCCTTTCTGTTCTGCGCTGTTTAGATCTGGTGGAATGATATTAGGGTTGTGCGCTGCATGCTGATGTGCTGAACCAATTAAGATGGACCCAAGTCGACCTGTCCTAGACGAGGAATCAAGTATCTTCCCAAAGGTACGTTCCTTCTGAAGAGGTCTTGCTTGAAAACGCTGCTGACCGGTTTGGAGTAGATTGACGAATCCTGAGTCTCGATGTTTGAAATAAGAGTCCAGATGAAAGGATCTTTTATTGTGCTTTTGCTTGATGTCTTCCGGCATTGATACCTTGATGATGGTTGTGGCTGGTTCAAATGAGAAGCATGTGCACCTTGGCGTGGATCGCGGAACTCCTTCTTGTCATGGGGTATTTTCATGCTTCTTTATTGAGATTCTAGATATTCTCTAGACAGTCATCTAACTCATTCAATATAGCCCGATAAGATATTCTTCTCTTTGAATAGTACTGTCCATATCCTTGGGTGCATGACAATGGTGGTAGTAGAACTCAAATTCTACTACCTTTCTACAATTCACCAAAGTGATCGTAGTGTCCTTGTCGAATTGGAAACCTCCATTAGGTCCCGCAAGAAAGACATTCAGGAGGTTTGTTAATACCGTGAAAAAAGTAACAAACTTCATCAGATATTTGATGAAGGTCTCTTTGGTAGATTTGTTCAACGTCATTGAAAGCCACTGAAAATTTCTCATCAATTACTTGATGAAGGCGCTGATACATCTTTATCTTCAGATGAAAGATCAGCGATGTACATTCATCAAATGGTTGACCAAGGTTTTTTCGATGTCTCTGTTGCTCGCCAGATCATCTCCATGTTTTGCAATAGTGGTGGGAGCTGTATGACTCTCCGTCTGCATGGACCGCACTTTCAGGTCGTTCAACTAGGTATGCCTAAAGAGCATGCAGACTATGCGGAGAAGCTGCTGTGCGTTGTATGCAATGCATCGTCTTTCTCCGGGGTCGATGGGCGCCTGGAACGTCGCTATAGCGATCTATGCCTGATCGTCCCGATGATCTGCGGTGACGCCCCTTCCAGTCCTAGGACGATCAATGACAGCTGTGCTGGTGCGACCGTAGACCAGCTTCTTTGACATGTTTGGGATCTGCTGTGTACCCAGAACCAACTGCATCTTAGACGAGGGGGCTTTGATGCTCTCCCGCTCGGTCCCTCATTTTCTTTTTTGGGCTGATTCTGACCAAGTGTCCCTTGGCGAGATGAAGTTAAACTTGGGTCAGATAAGTGAAGATGCTGAGCAAAAGGGCTCGTGCGGCACCTTGCTGCAGAATCCTAGACCAAACCTGGGACCTGAACATCTGTTTGACTGCCCGGCAAGAACTGGTCTGGTCGAACCCTATACCAGTACTGCTCAATTTGAAGAGGCCAGTGCGCCATAACAGTCGCAGAGCGTGTCACCTGAGATCCATGACGGCAAGTGCCTGTGCGAGCTTGTCTGTACGGTCAAGACCTGGCCGAATGCCCAACGCTTCCGTATCATTCCGAAAACGTCAACCAGAAAGAGCCTGGTCATCTCGATTAGATAGCATGGGTTCAGTAACCTCAACGGTCGTGCTAAACCAGAGCCTAGGATCAGGGTGTAAAGAGTTGAGCAGCTCCTGCCAAGGTCTCAGATATCAAATCCCACGGAAAGCTTCCTGTAACTTCTTAGACCCTGGTCACACGAAGCAGCGAAGGAAGAGACCCCCCAAAACCCCTCAACGGGTTCGTGCGAGGCGAGAGGATCCAAGTCCAAGTCGGCGCGAGGTCGCTGGTGAGAAGAAGCGAAAGTCAAAGCGAAGGCGAGCAGAGTACCGGCAGCGTCAAAGTCTGGATGGAGGGGTGGGAAGAAGCGATGAGTTTGAATTGGTGGTGGGGTCGTCGTTTAAGCAGGATTCCCGTCCCCGCCTTTTCCAATTGACGTTCAATGCACCTGGTGCCTCTTCTCGTCTCGGCGCGTCTGATCAAGAAAACTCGGCAAGTTCGTTCGAACGGAAGTGGTCTTCCTGTGATCTCCTTCCCGCCACTTTCCGCTGTGGCTTGCAACCTGACGTGGTTGAGAGGATTGCAGGATATCGTATTGGTACAGAGCAGTGGCCTGCACGGCCTGATTCGGTTGCGGTTCGATCTGGTTGGTGGCACCCTAGCACCTTCCTTTGCCGACATGGCATCGCATGAAGCATGAAGCATGACAGCTTAAGCTCGCCTTACCTTGCCCTATCTTTCTCACCTCACCTCCCTGGCAATCCCTTTCCAATCGACATGGACAACCCGTAACTATGCGATGTTGGACCGAGGATCAAGGATCGACGGGATTTAACCCTCTAGCTCCCTCTCCGCTTCAAGGCGTTCCCTGTTTTTTAGGACCGTTTGAGAAGCATCTAACCCTTACCTGCAGTAGTAGCTCTCTTCAGCTCCGCCTCACTTCCCTGTACTCGTACCCGTACAAGTAGGGTCAACCTCGCCTCTTCCTTGATATCATGCCCTGTTCTCCTCTTCTACAAGGACTTCCTTTAGCCTTTCCGATCATCAACGTTATTGCGCAAGGCCCGCCCGCCCGCTAAGGCTCAGCAACCGACATGCCATCATCCTAGTGTTGGTAGTTGTGCCGACATCCCGCATGATGTGAGTTCGACGTGGAGCGACGAGGGAAGAGGTAGCTTGATCCGGGGGAGGTTGTTTTGGCGGGGCAGGTTGAACCATGTCCGGCACTTGAACTCGGTTGTGGATTTGACATCTCGGCCCTTTTGGGTCTTGCATCCACTGCTCCTGGATGCGGTTTAGTCCATTTGACGAGTTGTAACTGCAGGCATCCATGATGATTGTGGCTGGTGAAGGCGGTGGCGCGCTTCTGGTGACGATGATGGTGGTCATGCAGTACGTAAAACCAACGGTATATCTCCGAGGTTTCGCATAACCTTGATTTTTGCATGTTCCTTTTTGCTTCCGTTGGACGAGGGGGGCTTATCGAAGCTTCGTTGATCACTCGGGTTGATCAAACTGAAAGATATCACTAGTGCTGATCCTTGAACATCATTCTTTTTGCCCAGCAGATGTTGACTGCCGAAGACCAACCGCTGGAAGAATTGAGTTGGTGTAGTGGCACGAGTGCGTGCGCGCACAAACCCCCACGCGCGGCTTTTCTCTTCATCCTGCTGACACCACCACCCCAAGAAACCCGGGATGGGACCTGGTAAGATGTTCTTCGGGCCGAAAAGAAAAGTAGCACTAAGGGGGGAAGACGGCGCGAAAGGAAACCAACGGGATCTCCCGAGAGGGGGATCTCCGAGGGCTTATTCGGATGTCTTCAATAGATGATGTATTTCATGAGGGATGCATGGAGTTGAAAGATGGTACGATACTCGTGAGGTACTCGTAGACTCAACTCCTGGTGATTCCACTCCGTAGAAGCACCGAGATGAGCATTGTGTCACCACACCGACTGATGATGCTAAGGTGGATGCCATACTAGTAGTCCTCCACGCTGTTGAGTGGTCCTGATGCAACGTGGATTTCCACGAGGTGCTGCTTGCCGAACCGCTCGTTGTCGTACAGTTCCAGAGACGATGCCGGAAGGACTCTGGCGTGACTCTTGCAAGCCTTGCTTTTGCGTCCATTGGTCTGGTACTGCTCGGGAGATTTCCAGATCTGCCTGTTAAGGGTGTTGAATGCTACCACCCACGTCATCTACTCGTCCAGTGGCGTTTCAGGAGTCTGAATTCGAGTTACCAAACCCTCAAAGAGTTTCATCACGTAATTGACGATGATAATGTCTTGGTATGCATTTGTAGGAAGGTCAGGCTTCTGAGACCTCACCATACTAGTCGCTCTCCCCTTGGATGGCTTTCGACGAATGTTACCTAGACTCCCACACTTACAACGACCTGAGTTTCAAGAGCCGTGTGAATGGCTTGAAGTCCATGTGTAATAGGAAGTCCGAATCTATACTATACTCACCCCACCTTTAGCAGGAGCTTTACTCTTTCAAGATGATTTCCATTTGAGAATAAAAATATGGAGGGTACCATCCGCAAAACGTGCTACATCATACTAGTAACCAACGTTACACGAGCTTCTCAACAAATAACCTTCTCACCCCAATAGATACGCTTAAAAGGCTAGTCACCACCATCTGACACGCCACTGAACGCACAGGGGCCTTGGATGTAGCTGAAAGGATTTTCTTGTGTGTGGAGGTAATCCACGTGGTTGACTGATAGTACTAGTAACTAAGAATGAAAGGGAGGCGAGGGAAGGCCAACTGCCGTAACTATTATTCATGGCTTTGCTGTGTTTAGTGGATGCCTTGAGTCAAGGAGGTGTTCGGTTTTTGGAGCCAGGAAATTTTTTATTTTGCGTATGGTACCCTCCATATTTTTATTCTCAAATGGAAATCATCTTGAAAGAGTA
>QQTW01003469.1_pt1 | contig 11645 bp, 9 predicted proteins | sample 1904831 | NCBI WGS metagenome assembly QQTW01 (sample SAMN09435610, study PRJNA476489) | Subsurface metagenome, whole genome shotgun sequencing project.
TGAGACCATTTGGCAATCTCAAACAAATGGTCGCAAACTTGCAGCTCAATCCTTCCAGGGCCATCCACACGATACGACTTGAGGAGAGGTGGTGATGGACCCACAGTTCGCCTTTGCCTCGAGGGACGATATCTGGCGCTTGCAGACAGACATGAAGACTATTCATGCTACCCAATCTGAGCATGCGGACCGGTTGTTGCGCCTCGAACGACGTCAGGACGACGATGCTCGTATGAAGTCGGTGTGGGGTCAATCGTCACCGTTCCCGAGTATCTTGAGCGGGACTCCGCAGCAAGGTAAGTCAACAGGAACTGCTAATTATTATTATTGACAACCGTCTGATGGTACTCTTATGTAGACCCAGGGTTTAATCCTGCTGCCGAAGCCTTCAAGAATTTCGACCAAGACCAGCAAAACAATCTCATTGGAAGCCTTCACTTGGACAATGACGATGAACCAAGACGTGGTGCTTCTCGAGCGAACAGCGTTCGCTTCGACGAGAGCGCCTTGCACGGGCATTTGACTCAAGTGTCTCGGTCTTCCAGTGATTTCTTTCCTTTAAGGACAGGCAGTAGCTTGGGCGGCCATCCTATGGTTGAGCGCTCATCATCGCACAAATCAGACGGGCGACAAAGCTCTGCTGGTCAATCCATTCATTCGGTCCGCACGAATAGTCTTGGTCTCGAGACAGGTAACCTGTTAGGTCGTGGAAGAGACCCCCCAGATGTGCCTCCAGGTCCCCCGCCTGGACTCTTCATCTTGGGACCTGTACCTTCAATTATACGTTGTTGGCTCAACACCAACTTCTCAAACGAAACTCTTCTATACGCTGCAGTGTGCACCGGCTCCTACAAGTCATTTCTGAGCTCGGCTACTGTGTCTCGCCTTGGACTGAGTGATCAGAAGACGAGAGATGAGAACGGCACAGAAAATGTCAAGATATCCGTATATCTTCCAGAAGCCACAGTGCAACAAGCCGTATCGTCAAGGTCTAGTAGCCCAGCACCTCAACTTCCGGCACTGACCGTCAGTTTCACTGTTGAAGACTCTCAGCGCTACGGCAACTCCATTCAGATTGTCCTTGGGAGTGATGTTCTTCGCGCTCACAATGCCGATATCCTTTTCTCCCAGAGCCGACTGACACTCTTTGATGACACCCAGAATAAGCTAAGCATACCTTTGGTCCGTCCCGAAGACGCTACGGTCTACAAAAGCCTTGTTACTTTTGCACACAACCCTGAGACCGGATTGCCGCCGAGGAACGGGACAGAAAAGCAGGAACGGCAACCATTCGTAGATCCTACCGGAGAGGTACAGTCGGCGAAGTCTATTGAGATCAATGGTGTATCGAACAACGCTCCGTCCTCTAACAACACGATCCAGCAAAACCTGGCCCCAAGTACCTCAGCGTCATTCGAGGCACCAGTCAGTAGCGAAAGCCTCAATCCGACCGCATCTAAAATTACGGCAGAAGGACCACTATCATTAACTAGGGATGAAAAGATCGAGTTGTCAAACGGGCCAGAAAATACCCCTACTCAATCGCGAACGGAGGCAGGCAGCATCTGGGGCTCGTGGCGGCGCGACTCCACGCCAAGCAGTCGCACGGACGTAGCATCCTCATCAAATAGCACTACCGGATCAGGCTATCAACGCGCCGGCCGCGGTCGCGGGATGAAAGTTCTAAAACCTGCGAAATCAGGCACCACGACTTCGTCTCGGTCCTTTTCGGCTACACAACCGTTGACCGGTTTCGATAGCGCTCCACCACGATTCGTCGAGAATGGCCGGAAGGGTAGTCACAGTGGCAGATCGGACGATAGGGATGACCAACCTTCCGAGCCAGGAGGATCTTTCTCGAGTGAGACGAGGGGTCTGGCTGTCTCGAAAGAGCAAGCTGCCTTGGGCGTCAAATCGAGATCGGCGAACCCGATTGGTGGGGCGACGGCTTTTGGTTGGCTCAATTCTGGGCAACAGAAACGATCTACGACGGCTGGGGATTAATGACTTAAGGGAAACCAGAACCTTCAGGTCGGCGAACATCGAAATGGTGGTCGAGATGCAGCAGCATCTGTTGGCCATCCATTGATATACTGTACTACGATACTGAAAAATCTTATTGCGCATGTGCTCGATTTGTACTTGTACAACACTACAGGTGAGAATTGATGAATGCAAACATACTTCATGCATATTGCATGGAGATAGCTTCAATCTATATCTTACACAACGTCTCCAAACTCGCCTTCGTGCTGTCCTTGTATTTCTTGACCAAGCTCGCAATACCCTTGAACCTAGAAAAATCACCCCCAGAACTGATTAGCATATCATTCCTTTGCACTGTCCCCGCTCAACCTAAACCCTACCCACCAGAAACCCAGATAGGAGCAAATTAAAGAGAACAAAGACATACTCATCAATCCCCGCATCCCCCATACACTCATACAACCAACTCTCACTCGTCGTCACCACCGCCCCCTCCCTCGCCAGCCTCCTCAACGCAACCGGCACCTCCTCCCGATTACAACTACTCACCCCATCCGCCAACACATAAACCTTATGCCCCTGGCTCAGCAAATCCAGCGCCGTCTGCGTCACGCAAATATGCGCTTCGATACCCACCACGACAATCTCACGACTCTCGCCGCCGGGCGGGGGAGCCGTTGAGGAGTTCGATGTCGGCGTGGGCGAAGGCGCAGGGAAGTGTTTCGCGATGGGAGGGATCCACATTGAAAATGCGGTCTTGTCGACGTGTTCCACGGGCGTGTATTTGGCGTCAGACGGGTCGGTGCCGGAGTCGCCGGATGCGGAGGGCGGTGGGGAGAGCAGGAGTTCGGCGCAGGTGGGGCCTAGGCGGGAGGCGTTTTGCGTGGTGGCGTAGATGGGGATGGAGAGGATTTGGCCTGTTCTTTGGCTTTAGTTTGAGTTTGATGGGAGGGGTCCGCCGAGCTGAGGGAGAGAGGGAGAGGGGGAGAGGGGGAGAGGCCGGGCGTGGGAACGAACACGCTTCGAGCATCTTCTGCGTTGTTGCGATTCTGTCGTTGATGTTAGTAACTGATGTGCAGGTCGATGGCGAAGGTCAAGCGCCGGCGTGTGATCGGGGCCGGGTAGGGCAAAGCGCTGCCTACACTTTCGGATATTCCCATATTGCTGGCCGGAATTTCTCCTGTAGGTCGCATATACTGTGGCATTCGATTCTATGTCAGACACGGAGATTCATTTCACAGAGGTGAATGCCAATGGCTGGGCCGGGGGAACAAGGCGTACAAGAGCGCTGGTTTTGCTATTTGCCCTAGATGTTAGCACGGTGATTACGAAGAAATGAGGTGGTGGCGTTGGGAAGAGGCGCACTTACTCAATCGTCTTCGAGCCATTTCGTAGTCTCGGAAGAAAGAATGAGAGGAGCGTGAGAATTTCTGATGAAAGGTTTTGTTGTGGAGAATCAGGGGCCAGGAGAATGGTTTCCGTAGCATCATGGGGTGCATGGCGGGGGGAGATTTTGCGGGGCTGATAAGTTAACCCCGGCCGAGAGACAACCTAGGGTCGGAGTTTAGTAAATCCGCCAACTCAGCCCTATAATACCTGAGGTAGATGAACGACTCGTTTCGTCCAAGTATGACGTCTCCGGGAGCATGAATACTGTACACATTGCAGTCTGACTTAAGGTGTTTCTCTTAGCATATCGACTTGATATCAAGAGCAAATTCTCCATTTGCTGTACCTAAACACTCTGGCGGTCTTGCGGCAATCGTTGCGCCCCGAGAACAACACCGCTTTAACGCCGACTCCACACGCTCACAAAAATACATCGAGAAGGCAATACCTACGCTCGTAGAAGGGAATAAGAACTGTTTTAACGCCTTCCCGGCCCTCTTGTGCTTCCCCCACCACCAGCCTCGCCCGTCCGAGAACTAGCCATCTCGCCATACCGCCCGCGTTCCCTCGTGGTGTCATAAGCCTGCAATACCCTCGTCTGACTTTCGTCTGCTTGGCTGAAAGCATAGCCCCTCTGTTTCCGCATCCTTTGCACCTGGCGTACCTTTCGGATCGCTTTTTGGAATTGTTCCATGCGAGGTCGGTAATCTTGGATGTTGTACTTTTGAATTTCTTGGATGTGGTGGTACGTCTGCGGGTAGTACATGCGTTTTGCGCTGCATGGTACGTTGATGTCAGTTCCAAAAGCAAGGTCATGGAATGGGCTTGAGGAGGTGAACGAGACAAGAGAGGTCTGGCTTACTATTTCCAGGCAAAGTCTCGTAGCAGACAGAGTACTGGGAGAACAAGACCCATGATCCAGAAGACGGGTGAGGTGAAGAGGCGTGGGACGACCCCCTCATATTCTGTGGAGAAGCCAAGTTTGGGTCCCGCGATTGCATAGACTGGGATAAAGGCCATCCAGATGATCATAGATCCGGGGATGGCAAGGACAGTATATTTGGTCCAGATGTTGGTCACCAATGCTGCCTTTCCAAGCACGGTGCCGAGAACAGCAGTGTAGAGGGCAGTCCCCCAAACCCAATGACCAGCCATCTTGCCATCGCTTTGAGGGAGATCGTAGTACCAGATGAACTCCGAGACAAAGTAGGCCACTAACGAGTGATAGAAGCCGTTGAGAATCCAAGAGAAGAATGAATGCATCTTGAAGAAGACGCCTTTTTGGCCGAGTTGGTAGAGTTGAGGATAGCGATCAAGGAGTCGAGCTGATATAAACTGGTCGAAAATCCCCATGACCAGGGGTGGGAAGACGGTGAAAAAGACATTGTAGAAAGAAAGCGTCCAGGATTCGTAGATAACCTGCCCGGAGAAGCTATTTTGAAAAGAGTACTGTTCCGCGTTAGAAGACCGAAGAGATGAACGGAATAGGACCAACTTACCCAGAATTGTGTCATATACAAAGCTATGTTTTTGTAGAAAGAATATAATATAACCTTGCTGATACGCTGATAACTCCACGCACCATGCACCAGAAGAAGTTTTCGTAGATATCGGAACTGGCCGATGGCGACGTCGGCGCTCCTCGCGGCCTGAAGACCTTCCACTCCGCTGATACCGACACCAACATGAGCTGCCTGAATCATAGAGACGTCGTTTGCACCGTCGCCGATTGCTAGGAGAATAGCCTTGAGGTGACGTTTGACAAGTTTTACCACAAGAGCCTTTTGTAAAGGAGATACTCGACAGCATATAACCGCTTTGCAGCTGACAGCCAGATCCAAAAACAATTTCTCCATATCTTTCTCCAATGCATATGTCAGGGATTTGCCATCAATGACTAGAGCTAGAGTTTCCAAGTCTGCCCCATTGGCTCCCTGGCTCCTGATCGCCGTAAGCTTCTTTGATATATTGTCCCTTGTTGCTTGCGAAGACTCTTCGTTTACCATGAGAATCGTCATGTCTTCGCTTATCAGCTTGCAACTCATGCCGATGTTAATGGCCGTCTCTTGTCTATCACCTGTCAGTACCCAGACCTTGATGCCTGCAGCCTGCAAAGTATGGATTGTATCTGGCACCCCATCCTGCAAGCGATCTTCGATGGCTGTGGCACCCAGTAGGTAAAAGTCGTGTTCTATGATCTCCGCGGCCTTATCGAGCTCCTCGGCACGGTTACCGCTTACGGTTGTCGAAGCTTTGTCAAATATCTTCCACCACTCTTGAAACTCTTGTTCTGGAATCTCGCGCATGGCAAGACAGAGCGTTCGTAGTCCTTCAGAGGCGTACTCTTCCAGATGTTGAAGCGTGACTTCGACTATTGGGTTGTCCTTGCCCAGGCGTTCGAGAATAACAGTGTCCGCTCCCTTACAATAGCACCGGATTTTTCCATCCGGACATCGGAAGATGGTGGACATACGCTTTCTTGTCGAGTTGAACTCGCACACAGCAAGCAGCTCATATTCGTAGTCCTGACCTTCCACAGTGATAGTGACGGATCTTGGTTTTCTGGCTGTGAATTGGTAACCCAGCAGGACAGCACCCTCAACAAGCGCTCCTTCGTCAGGTGACGCCGCCTGGTACTTGATCTCCCCAGGCTTTTCTTCCTTTCTTTCGGGTATGACGGTATGACAGGTTGACAGCAAAGCTAAGAAGTGATGAATGGCCGCACGGCTCTCATGTGTCTTGAGATTCTCCCGAAGCGTTTTAAAGTCATGGACACCCACCACAACCCCACCTTGTTCTGTTGCCCTTCGATCCTCCGGCACTTCGTCGGCATATTGTATTCCACCAATCGAACACTGCTTGAATTCCATCATGTTGCAAGTCAAAGTACCAGTCTTGTCGGAAAATATGTACTCAATCTGACCCAGCTCTTCTACCAGAGATGAGGTACGACACACAGCGGGTGTGTCAGTCTTGTCGTAGTATATATCAAGATCTGAATTGATGAGGAAGGCGTGATAGTATTTGACAATTTCGATGGTCACAAAAAGTGAAATGGGAACAAGATTGGAGTACAAGACCCAGTAGGTAAAGATATCAGAGAAAAATTGTCTCGCCGCTCCGGTATTGCCGTAGTACAGATAGGATAATTTACTGCTGGCCGTGGCTCTGACGACAAGATCTCCAATAGAGCTGATCAAGCTCAATGTAACCAGAATACTGACCAGCATCAAAATCTGGATGTTGACCATACGTTCCACTGCCGTCCGCTTGATAGGCGTCGCCGTCGCATTTCTCATAAGTTTCGTTTCGTGTCCAGTGAAAACTACGACACCGTGAATCCATGGTGTGTTTCGTAGCGTAGCTCCACGCAGCAAGAGCTGATCCGGAGCCAGAGGCAGCTCTTTTTCTCCACCGCCGGCTTGCATTGTCAATGTCGCTTCATAAGTGTATAAGCTACTGTTGGGCTGTTCTGATCGCATCCTCCCTCCCAGTCTGCTAAGCTCACTTGGGCTGACGAGATCCGCTGTTTCCGGGATGGCCTGCTTGATCTTGAGGTTGGTCTCTCCATCCAAATTAGCAGTCTCGATATAGCAAAGTCCTTCAGGCTCCGAGCTGGCCAGTAAAACTAAATCTGCCGGAAAAGGTTGTTCTGACTCCACCCGAACTATGTCGCCCACCGCGACTTTGACCCATCTCGTGTCCTCAAAGGTAGAACCTTTGAGTACTCTTGCCCTCGAGTTGTTCAATGACTTGTCCGAGGTCTTGCGCTTGTAGTCTTCCACTAGCTCCTTTCCTGCAGAGACCAACAATACTACTATTAAGGGCCCAATAGTAGTATATCGATTCGTGGGTGAGATATTAGGTATTTGCTGTAAGATGGCGGTGAACAAGAAGAACAAATTGGCGTATTTAGAGAATTGCTCAAACAAGAATTTCGGTAGAAAGGTCGCGACATTGTATTTGGCCGTTGATACATGGTTGTCAACATACCGATTGCCCGCATTGGCTGGAGGGTTGTTCAGATGTATGATCCTTGGCCCTAACGTTGAGGGATCTGGCTTGCCCCTCCCGAGCCCAAACTTAAATTTCCCAGGGGTAAACCTCTTACGAGGGAGCTTCTTCGGTCGGTCCAAACTATCACCGCTTCCAAGTCTTGACCCTCTTGTCCCAGTTTCAGTCAATGGAAGATCCATCTCCGAATACTCCGGCCCCATGCCAAGCATGCTTTTTGCCCTTCCCACAATGCCACCCCCTAAGCTTAAGATACTATTTCGATCTCTAGCTCTCCCTCCACCAATCTGGCCACCAGATGACATGGTGCCCTCAGCCGCGCGTCCATCGCTATATGAACCCTGCATCGACCGATCTTCCTCAGGGAGATCTTCAACGTCTGAATACCGCTGATAGTTGTTCAATCCTGACGTCTGCGAATATGATCGGTTTGCGCCCGCGCTCAGGTATGGAGGATGAAGCTGCCCCGCTGGCGGAGCTCCGGGACCACCAGGTAGCTGTGCGCTTGAGTCACTGCTACCGACAAAGACATCGTAGGATGTTGATGCGCGAGGTTGCGGTTCGTCGGAATTGCTAATGTTGTACTGTCTCAAGAGGTTGTCGTCATCGACAGGTGGCGGTTTCCCGTCACTGTCAAAAGTGTTGGAGTCTTCAAGGTCGAGGAGCCAATCGTCGTTATTCGAAGCATTGCTTCTGCCTCCTGGAGGCATGCCTGCCATGTTGACGAATGAATGACGCCGAGGCTGCTCTCTCCCAGTAAGTCCTTCAACCTCTTAGCATCGGTGAAGGAAGTGGAGGATTGTGGTCAACGTAATTAAAGTGCTTGCAGTTGCGATTCATAAATCAATAAAGAACGTGGATTTAGACGACGTGGAGGGATACACACGGCCCCAAGCTGGAACATAGCCTCCGAAGCTTACTGTACCGTACAGTACATACCTTATGTACCTTACTTTTAGGTTCGTTCCATGGCGCGGCTCTGGGGCGATCACTCGGCTATCACTGCCCGTCTCCTAATATTTGACAGCCTCTCGCTATATAATAATACAAATAAATCTAACCACATCGCACAAATCTTCACAATCAAAAAGCTGACTTATCAACAGTTCGGCCATAATACAACTTAGGCGATGGTCTGCTCCAAATGTCAGAAGCTGCAGAAGAAGACTGAGTTGGCAACACCTGGGGTCAAGCGCAAGAACGATCTCTACTATGGCTCCCCCGCCTCAACATCATCGGGCTCAGGCGACAAAAGCAGATCATCCAGTACGATTGGTGCTAATGGGATAGGCAAGGTCTGTGCTTTGGTATTCTATCATTGCAGGCGCAGTGCGCTGACATGTAGCGGGAGTACAGAGCAAGCTACTGAGCAAAGGGGCGAAGAACCCATATGCAGCTTACTCCAGTTCTTGTGTGACATGTAAGACCAAGACCGACTCTGGAAAGAAATATTGTCAGAGGTGTGCATATAAGGCGAACGGTATGATAGCAATGAGGCCTCCATATGAGTTGCATAATAGAATATCCGCTGACGTCTGCTTCAGCTTGCGCCATGTGTGGCAAGAGCTTAACCAAAGAGAAAGCAACAGATGCCCAACCGGTAGTGCAAGGACAGAAATTCTCTGCAAAATGATGATTCCTTTCTTTTCCCTGGCTATTAGCGATGTATAGGAAGGTGTCGGGTGTTCGGATAGAATCAATGCGCGATATGCCCACCCTATATTCCATACTGTACATATTTCTCGAACACGCAAGACAAACGCCATGGTCAACGTCATCTTTCAGCCAACATATTTCGTATGGCTTTCCAATAGCCTGGCGTGACAGCCTTCTCTATCTCGTCCTTCGCTAGCCACTTGAAGTCCGCCAACCCAAGCTTGTTATCTGTGAGATTCGCTTGGCCGGCCATGATGCGTGCCTTCATGAAAAATGTCTTTTGCTCCAGCTGCTCGACCTTGCCGTCCGACTCGAAAGTCACTCTTCGAGGACCGTGGTTTTGATGCCCAATCGGTACATTGCCCACAACCCAGGTGTTCATATTCACTCCCCCAGCCTGAACGAGTATTCGTTCCGCAGCCTAGAATATATGTGTTAGCTTGGATTTTATGATCAGTTGTCAGTGATGCTTCTGCTTTTGCCCGGGACGTACCTGATGCAAGTTCTCCTTTCCCGCCAGTCCAGACGTCGGGAACACCCACTTCCCAGCCTCGCCCCTAACAAGCAAATACACCGTCCTCTGCAGCAGTCGATTTAGGCTCTTCAGATCGCCTGCACGATCCGCTTCTGTTATTCGTGGCATGGGCTTTTCAACGTTACTCTCCTTCTTTACCTCGCCCATTCCCTCGGTCTCTATTCCAGGGGCCTCCGCATCTTTTAAGAGCGCCTGCAGTTGCACCTCTGGTTCACTTTCTTTCGCGCCAACCAGCAACTCGTCGTTCCACCCCTCCTTCGAGTAAGCATTATACACTCCAATATCCCTGGCCGCGGTTTGCCGTTGCTTGATTTTCTTCTTCCATTCAATGTCCGAGGGTGTACCTTTCTTGAAGTAGAAATAGCGGGTAAATGGTAAAGCCAGTCGCTCGTTTAGGCGTCGTTGATAGAAGAAGAAGGCTTTCTCGAACGAAGTAAGGTCGCGGGTTATTTGAGGAGGGCGAGAAAGGACAACACCAGCATGTACTTGGCAAGCCTGTTTTGATAAAGTTTCTTGCGAGACCGTGGAGCTTTGAGGAGGTATTTCTGCTACCGCTGCAGCGGCAGAGGCGCTTCGTCTATGAGTGAGGGCATGTCGACAGTGATTGCAGATGCTCTGGTCCCTTGCGGATGGTCCTGACTGTATGTCAGCGAGAGAATACTTCGGCGAAAGACAAACACGAACTCAAGAGCAAGGCTATTCGCCTTCCACCGTAGTGCCCAGCATTCATGACCTATCTCGATATGCCTAATAACCGTAACCCATTGCCAATGGTTTCTTCTTAAGTTAAAGCATTGAAGAAACGCTAAGATACTTTTGGCTTAGCCCGGAAAGGCTCGCCATCAAATACTTAACATTCTCAAGCACCTCAAACTTCTCCCTTCACGGCATCCATCTTATCGTCAATGCTTTAAACCTCTATCAGTATATTGATCATTGAGTGATGCCAAGAATAATCAATGCAGTCTTTTTTCGCTAGCGGTACCCTCATCCTTAAGGCGTGCGGTTAGATAGCAACTGCTGATATCCCGTTCGCTCGGATTTCCCTCTCTTATGACTATGGATGGCAAGCTACAGTTCTGGGCTTCCATTGTGACCATGGCTGAGTGATGTTTGATTCTGGGGGCAAGCGAAAGTCATTATGGAGGTCCTGAACAGCACATTGTCCTCCGCATAGCTCGGAAACAATCGTTTGTTGACTGGTCCCCGAAATGGAGAGCGCCTCAAACAGTGCATTACGGCAAAGGTTCATGACCTGGTAACACATGGTTGGATCTTTCTAAATTCACACTCTGCCTCTTGCATTAGGCCTCTTCGTTTTTTAACTGTGTTAGACGGGTAAATTGTATTACTTTATGTGTTGAATATAGCAGGCCAATAAGTCACTTCTCCAATGTGAACGATCTCTGTGTTTGAACATCGCGTGGAGACGAAAATGGATATTTATGAAAGTAGGCTTTGAAAAATCCTCAAGGCTTTGAAGAGACTGCTACAGTAGATGGGTGACGACAATAAGGTCTTCACAGAGACTCAGAGTTCAGCTCCCTTCTAGAACTTAGTCAAATCACAAACGTTCTCCGCCGTACCAAATACTCGAAGTTTGTTGCCATAGACTCTCCAGAAATCGCTCTGAAACTGTGGCATCATCGTCACTGTCTTCGGTCCCATACCGGACTGTAATTTGTTTCTCACACTATCTGATGGGCTCGCCAACGAGCCATCGAGCGCCTCCAGGCTGTGCTCCTCTTCAACCGGCATGTCACTGAGTAAGTCGAATCTCGTCGCATGTGAGAAGACTGAAGGCGCCATAGCCTTCTTCGTCGTTCTTTTCTGTTTCTTTGTTCGAGACCGCGATTTGTGCTTAACTGAAATGGGTTCGGCAATTGCGTGATCGAGCAGAACTCCTGGTGGTTCTGAGTTGGCGGTGCTAGATACGTTGACAATCGGGCTGTGGCTTTCCTTTCCCGTGCTCTTTGTTACGGGTTCCTTCACGAGCTTACGAGAGAGCCCGTCATAATCTTCCACTGCAGTCTGATAGTCCTCATCATCCGATAACTCTGATGAT
>QQTW01003470.1_pt1 | contig 11643 bp, 8 predicted proteins | sample 1904831 | NCBI WGS metagenome assembly QQTW01 (sample SAMN09435610, study PRJNA476489) | Subsurface metagenome, whole genome shotgun sequencing project.
AATGATAATTGTGGAAGTAAAGCGAGAATATTCAATTTTACAAAACCACTACAATCAAATCAAAAGATATCTAACGAATGCTCGTTGCAGCACAGGTATTCTGTATAATTATCATCAAATTATATTGTTTAATCAAGTAGGCGATGATTTTACAAATGAGAATCTCAGAAAACTTGAAGATGTAGACAAGATACTTTTAGCAAAAAATACAGACGTAGATTGCAACTTATTAAAATTTGAAAAAGCTCAAAGAGGAGATATTGAAAGTTTTAAATATCTCGTGCAAAAGTATGGTAAATATACAACTAATACAATAATATTCAAACTGAGAAACCAGCCATTAGAAATAAAAGGATGTTTTTTCAAATTAAAAGAAAATAAAGTGTATTATGATTTATGCGGTCAATTTGCTGATAGGCAACAATTTTTTGACTGTCAAGATTTTGAAAAATTAGTATCTATCACCTATTAGTAGTTGTATGAGCGATACTGTAAAACTGCAACGGGTAATAGAATATGCCGCGATCGCACTAGGAAACCGCGATCGCTTTATGCAGTGTAAACTCACACCCAGTAGCACAAATTGGTACGATGCTTTTTTACAACTGCAACCCATTGATAAACAAACTATTCGCCAAAATCCAGGCTTGTTTTTAGCATCGGCGGATAATGTGGTTTATCGCGGTAGCACTAGCGGTAGTCGGGGACGATCTTATGTGTATTTTGCGGGGAAAAAGTGGAATGAGGCGCGTATAGCCGCTCGTCGTCGCTCCTTGGCTTGGTGGGGAATTGATGACGATACACCAATTATTAATGTCGCAAGTCGCCTTTTACCTGTGAGAAAAACTGATATGGCGATTTGCGGAAAAATAGATCGTGACTTTCTTCGCCAATTAATTACTCTCCTCAAAAAACGTCCCGTAGTAATTCGGGGTTATCCTAGCCGCTTGTGTGAGGTAGCTTGCTACTTAAATCCAATTCAAGCTTTAGCCATCATTTGTACGGGTGAATGCCTGTTTGACTACCAAAAAGCCCTGTTAGAGCAGGTGTTTCAAGCTCCGGTAATTAACGAATATGGGTGTCAGGAAACGGGAATTTCTGGGTTAAGTTGCCCGGAAAGAGGCAAAATACATTTAGATAGCGATCGCGCTTTGTATGAAACAATCGACGGGGAATTAGTTACAACAGATTTGTATAACTATGTAATGCCTCTAGTACGTTACAAAAGCGGCGATATTTTACAGTTAGATACTTGCGATTGCGGACGGGAAGGACTTACAGCCAAAATTAAAGGACGAATTGAAGATAAGATTCGGACAATAGACGGTGTTAAATATCCTGGTGAGATTATTATGCCTCCTCTTGAGGGGATTCTAAACTACCAGGTAATTAGAGAAGAAAACAGCCTTGAGATTAAAATTCAAGCTTCTAAGGATGAAATATCTTTAAAACCTTTACAAAATTGGACTAAATCTATATTTGGTGAGATTTCCACTCAAGTTTTTGTAGACGACACTCAATTACTCGATGCTGTTCCAAAGCTTAGTTATAACGATGCAGAATGGATTAAAAGTATTACTCAACAGCCTTGGTCAAATTGGTTAAACCAGCCTGTAGAATTTACAGGTATGGGGAGTAAAGCCGCCCAATTGTTGCAGCAATTAGTACAGCCAAAAGTCTTAGTAAATACTGGATTATCGCCAACAACTCAAGCGTTGCTAAAGGAAGTTTTAACAAGTCCAGTTTGTGAAAATCCTGATGTAGAAAGGGCGGTTTGTAGGGTGTTACTGTTTGCTTGTAGTAATATTAGCGATGAAAGTGCGATCGCATCTATCTATAATCGTGCCATTGGTTGCGTAAACACCCTTGATTTATTAATTTCCACATTATGTTTACCTAACAGCACCTTTAATTGCTCTATCGATGAATGCCAATTAGACACCTTCAGTATCCATCACTTGCTACATACTTTTGAATTTGCCATAACTAAAAGAAGTTCTCAATCGATGGCGCGACAGTTAAACCCCATCCTTGCGTTACTAATTGGCGACTTGAACTTTTTTGCATCGCGATTCAGTCCGTTATTAATTGCCCACTGGTTTGAGTTACTATACTTGCAACCATTTCCTTATACATTCCCAGAACCTCAAGATAAGTTTTTAAATGCTTGGTTGAAGTGGCGTAAAGCTATAATTAACGGCGATCGCATTAATTTATCAACCCTGCAAGAAGTCGCTACAACTCCTCAAGAACAAGCGAGAGTTTATTTAGAAAAAGGTTATAGTTTACTGATTGCTGGACAAGAACTAAATTCCGATGAATGGTTAGAAATTATTAAAGTTCATGCAGGGGTAATTAGTCGCAATTTAGCAGATGACATAGACATAATGCCTTGGATTCCTATACTGCGGTTTCTAGCTGTACCTTTGCTAAAACAAGAAAATAGAGAAATGGCTTATCAATGTCTAGTTGCTTCTGCGCCGCCATCTTCCCGTACTTCCGCTTTTGACAGGATAGCATTTCAAGTTAATGATAAGCAATCGGCTATTGGCGATTATGGCATCCATTCTACTAATAGTTAATAGCTTGGCGGCTTTAAAAGGTGAATTTGCTAAGAGTTGCCAGCAAATCGTTGTTATTAGCGATCATTCCGCAATATCAACTAATTTTATCGATATTCCCCTACAAGTAGTCTCGTCAATCTCCGAATTTGTCAAAATTCTGCCAACAGTACAAACCGATTTTATTGTTTATCTTCCTTGTGAAATTGACAGCATAACTTTACTGGATACTACTTTAACTCAAAAGTATTTAGCGCCTTTGCTGCCAAAAGTAACTTTACCCCAAGAAACAGCTAAAGAAATGTCGATGGCTTCGGGGTGGATTGCATCAACAAACATTGCCAAATTTGCCTTACCACTCTCTTTGAAAGCTCTCGCACCGGGAAACCCGGACGCGCGAGACTTTCCGCAGCTAAAAAATTGGACAATTTTAGAAATTGCTCAAGTTTTAGAAAATGCTGGCGTTGCATTCCTTTGGGGTGGAGTCGCCGCTACAAACAATATTACTCAAGGCGAAGTTGATAAAAAAAACATCCAAGTGTTGGCAATTGTTACTCATTATCGCTGTGAAGCTTGGCTAAAAAGATGTTTAGAAAGCTTGGTAAATCAAACTAGAGCGCCTGATAGAATTGTTGTCGTTGATGATGGTTCAGAAAATCCGCCTATAAGTATCGTTGAGCAATTTCCGCAAATTACTTTACTCGCATCTTCCGTCAATGTTGGTACTTATAGATTAATTCAACAAGTAATTACCGATACAAATTATGACGCATATTTATTTCAAGATGCTGATGATTGGTCAAGTAGCGATCGCCTAGAAAGATTGTTACAAACCCTAACTCTTACTGGTGCGGAATTAGTAGGTACGCAAGAATTGCGAGTATATGAAAATGGGCAAATAAACCCTGTATGCTATCCCCTAGATGTCAACGCCGCTTTAAAAGAAAAACCGGGACATCCTTTAATTCATCCTAGTAGTTTAGTCAAACGAGACTTAGTAATGCGATTAGGTGGATTTGCTACAGGTTTAAGATTTGGCGGCGATACGGAATTTTTGCTAAGAGCTTCAATAGCTGCAAAAGTTGTTAATATTCCCTACTACTGCTATTATCGCCGCAAGCGCCAGGGATCTTTAACTACGGCGGCGGATACGGGTTTAAATTCGCCCCTTCGTCAAGAATTGATTAAAGTATTAAAAAGCAGAGCATTAGCTAATTATGCCGCGCTGCAAGCCAAGCGATCGCCTTGTTTAACTCCTTTAATTACCGCAAGTCCCATTAAGCTTAAATATATTGCAGGTTTTTCTCTTTGATAAAACTCTGTACAAGCAAACCTCCCGCACAGATTCTTTGCTTAGTGAGCATGATGTTAGAAGCAATAATTGCGGTTAAAAATAGAGTAGAAGTTGAGCAATGCGTCCAATCTCTCTTAAGTATCAAGTCAATTTTTCGCCTGACAATCTGTGATGGCGGTTCTACTGATGAATGTATAGCTAGTCTCCAAAAACTGGCTAAATCATGCGATCGCATTTCTATCCTCAATCTACCCGCTACAGGATTTAATAAGTCTAGGCTGCTAAATCATGCGATCGCAAGCTCTACTAGCGAATTATTACTAATTTCTGACGCTGATATTATCTGGAATCAAGACGCGATTGATAAGTTAGCAAGCAAAGTAACTGATAATACTATCTGTTCGGTGCAAGATGTAGAGGAATCGCAAGCGCAATCTGTGTCTGTGAAACGCGATCGCTATACTTACAATATTTATACTAAAAATAATATTGCCACCATTGAGATTGTCCCTTGGTCAGAACATTCTGGCAATTTGCGCCCTGGTTGCGGATTAATATGTGCTAAAAAAAGTACGTTACTAAGCCTTGGTGGATACAAAGAGATTTTTAATGGTTGGGGTTGGGAAGACCAGGACTTATTAATTCGTGCTAAACTCCTGGGCATCAAAATCGCTACAGATGGCAAAGTCATACACCTTTCCCACGACGATACTAAACGCAATCAGTATTGTCATAATTTCCCCCCAAGTCAAACTCGAAACCGGAACATTGTTGTCAGTCTCTCGTCTTTATCCCAAGGAGTCTTGTTAGGCGACTTGCAAGTAAAAACTCCTAGCCTGCGAAAAGCCTACACTATTACCGTCCAACTACCAAGTTCTTTATCTAGAGAGTTAGTTTAATAGATCGAGCGTCATTGTGCAGTTATCCTTACTTGTTACCTACCGTCAAAGAGAAAATCACCTCAGAACTCAGCTTGCTTGGTGGAAGTCGCAGCAAGTAACAAGGGATTGGGAAATCATAATTATTGAAGCTGATGAATTTCCCTCAAAGCGGATTTTAGCTGAAATTGACAATCCCAATCTTAAATACTTTCATTTACCTTGCAAGAGCGCATTTCATAAAACTAAAGCTTTAAACATTGGCTTATCTCTAGCCCAAGGTAAATTTATCGCGCCCTTTGATGTAGATTTAATTCCTTTAAATTCAACTTTGTCTCAGCACCTAAAAATAGCCCAGTTATCGCCCCTACTACTGGCTACAGGTTATAGAGTCATGCTAGAAGAAGGGGAAAATATTGACTCCCAAGCAATTAATCGCACGGCGATTGCACCTGAAGACCAACCTACGGCACTATGGAAGCAGCTAATACACCAAGAAAGGTTTGGAGTTGTACCTTTTTTTCAACGCGATCGCCTTTTAGAAATTGGCGGTTGGGATGAAAAATTTGTCGGATGGGGGGGAGAGGATCAAGATATCATCGAACGATATTTGCAAGATGGGCGGTTTTTGTCTCGATGCCCAGAACTTGTATACTTACATTTACCTCATCCACCCAACCAACATTGGACGGAAACAGTTTTCACAGATCGAAATAGAAAACACTACTACACCACTAAACAAGCCCGACAAGTTTAATTAAGCACTAACTGCTTCTTTTTGTTTTACAGGTTTAAGTTGCGTTTTTGGCTGCATTATATCGGTGTAAAGTTCGCCTAATTGAGCAGCTACACCTTCCCAGCTAAACATTTTTTCTACCCGCTTTCTTGCCCTAGCGCCCATAGCTTCTCTTTCCTCTGGAGACAGAGAGAGAATGCGATCGATAGCTTCCGCAAAAGCCGCGTCATCTTTAGGTGGTGCTAGTAAGCCTGTTTCTTCGGGAACTACGGTAAATTGCAATCCACCAACATCACTAGCAATTACTGGCGTTCCACTTGCCATTGCTTCAATGGCGACTAAACCAAATGGTTCGTAGTGGCTGGGGACTACACATACATCCGCCGCCGCATAGTAGTTGTGCAATGTTTCATCGCCCAAGCGACCGGGGAAGATAGTAAAATCTGTCATCCCTAGTTCTGCCACAATGCTCTCAATGCGATCGCGTTCCATACCATCGCTTTGTCCCGGACGCGAACCACCACCAATAATTAATTTAATATCTTTTTTGCCGCGCAACTGCGATTGACCTACGGCTCTAACTAGGGTTTCAATTCCTTTGCGCGGGTCAAATCTACCTACATATAAAATTACTGCCGATTCAGGGTCTAATCCTATTTCTTGTCTTGCTTGCGCTCTAGTTACCGAACCAAATCTATGTATGTCTGTACCGCAAGGAATAATATCTATATTTCCTTGTTTCGACACCAGTTGTCTCATGTGAACTTTTTCTTGAGGGCTTGTAGCTACAATGCTTTCAGCCGTCTCTAATACTGCTTTTTCAACTTCCAAACGCTTTTTCGCGATTAATGGAACTGTTGCCACTGACTTATATTTGACGTAACCCAAAGAGTGGTAAGTATGAACTTGCTTGCTACCTTGAATTTTCTTCAACTGCATTCCTACCCATGCAGATATCCAGTAATTAGTATGTACTAAAGAATACTTAATTCCGTTATCTTGTTGAAACTTTAATAATTGCTGTACAAATTCTTCTGCGTAGGGAAATATATTATCTCGTGGTACAAATTCTTCTGGCCCAGCCACTAAGCGAATTGTTCTACAATTAGGCGAATGTTGGACGATTGTGGCTTGCTCGGCGCTGGCTTTGCGGGTAAACATATCTACTTGCCATCCGAGTTCAGCTAAGGCTTCTCCCACTTGACGCACGTAAACGTTTTGTCCACCAGCTTCTTCTTTCCCAATTTCAATTGCAGGATCGCCGTGAACTGAAATTAAGGCAATATGCTTTCGATTTGAGGTACTCATAGCTGATAATCACCGGATTTTAACTAAGTTTTGATAGAGGTCGCTCTAAGCGTTTTGCTTTTGTTAATGCAAGAATACGTTTTATTCTTATTTGTTAATATAAGGTTGACTTATGCTCTAGGCATCCTCTATGGGAAATATTTTGTTAACTTTAAATGTCTGTCTTAAGAGTTTGCTTTGTGTACAAAGTGTATGTTTTAAGTTTTGTCAATCCCCCGATCTTGGTATGTATAGGGTGCTTTAAGCGATCTTGAGTTGATTGTTGGCTTTGTTGTATAAACTTTTACACTTGTTATTATAAACTATTATCAATATTGTTATTCACACTTTATCTTATATTAAAGATAAGTGAAATTAATCATAATTGTTTTGCTACAACAACTTAAGTTAAGTATTAGCTAATAGTTGAGAATTTAATAGAGTATTAATCAGTTGATTACGATATAGATATGCAATTAGAATTTGTGCCAATTGAAAATTTTTACTTTGCTTTAACGCTGGCAGTACGACCCTTAGAAGACATTGGCGACGTTAATTTAGTAGAAAAAGTGCGATCGCGTTTGGAATTTTTGTGTGGAGAACCTTCAACGATTGCTGCCGCTACACAGAACAATTTTAATTACGTATTTATTGTTAGCGATGGTAATAATAGCCCCACCCCAAAACTAATAGTATCTGTAGCAGATTGGCAAAATAAACTAAGACTTAGTAGCGATTACGGTTGGACGTTAGATAAAGAACGCAAGCCTGTTCGTACCGAACTATTTAACCAGAGAGCAGATTTTGCTCATCAATTGCGATCGCATTTAGAGTCTTGGCTAGAAGTTTCTTTACCAAGTTCTTAAGCTTTGTAAGGTGCGGGTAATGGGCAATAATTACCCATTACCCATTACTCATTATCCGTTAGTAGTTTGGGCTGCCAACATTTGTTTTAGCTTTTCTAAATCCGCAGCCCAACGCGGATCGGGTTGTACTCCTTCAGTGCTTTCGCTGCTAGTAGTTGTTGTACTACTAACTGGGCGACGAGATTTTTTATTATTATTGTTATTGCGGCGACTGGGGACTGGTTTTTCGATATTGCTGTTAGTGGTACTATTGCTATCGCTATCTGTCGGACGCACTTCCCCTTCTTCTTCCGCGCCTTTAGTACGCGGCAAAGCTTTTTCAATTTTTATGGGTGTGTCTTTAAACAAATAACCATTAAATTTTTCAATTATTTTGTCAGCGTGTTCGTCGTCATTAACAGTTACAAACCCAAAGCCGCGACACTTACCTGTTTTCCGGTCTTTGATGACTTTAGTAACAACTGAATCGCCTTCCTCTGCAAAAACTGCTTGCAGGTCTTGACGTTCTACTTCTTCCTTCGGCAGATTACCAATGTATAAACGAACTGACATGAACTATTCCTCTACAAAATGAAATTGAAAATAATTTGGCATCGAACCATTTCGTTTAGGTTGACTGATAATAAATTAAAATTGACATAAACTGCCACTAACTAATTTTTGAATTTTATTCAGCTAACCTACACAGTACAGGTGCAGTTTGTTAATTGAGCATTTTAATTATTAATCTCCTGAAGACATTTTGGCTCAACGGCTGTTTCTTTTGATGATTTAATTCAGTCGATCGCCTTTTTGCCATGAGTAACGCTTTTAATGCTACTTACCTGTAACGGTGACACTATTTTTTACAATATCACGCTCAGGGCTGGTAAGGTAGTTAATTGCATATAATTCCGCCTTTAGCAATACTTGCGCTTTATTTTAGATAATTCCATCCTTCTTATGCAGGGTATTTTCTGCCGGGTAGAGTAATAGGGCAAAAGGAATTGAAAATCAGCGAGTAGATAAACAATTGCTACAAGCCGATCTATCTTTTTAAGAATAATGGTTTTTTGTAGTTAAATATACCATCAACTTAGAATACTACGCTCTACCGACCCCAAATAATGATAGCCATACCGTATAGAGCGATCGCACTTGCAGCAATAGTCGCCCACAGAGGTTGAGAACTATGGCTAACTTTGCCAGTTTGGGTTTGTAAAAGATTAATATCTATCCACGTAGTAGCGCTGCGACGAAACCAACCAGTAACCATAATATGTCTCCCCAATAAATCCATCGGGTCAAGCGATTGCCTAAAAAAGATGTTGCCAATAGCACCTAGAGGCGATTGATAATGAAGTTTAACTAGACCTTGGGAAGAATTTAAGAGTAAATCTTGTCCTAACCAATTGGCTATACCCCGCCGCCCTAAAAGCTTACCCTGCCAACGTACAGGGTGACTGTCGATAGGTAAAGCTGTTACGGCGGCTAATTGACGGGCTAAACTTGGGGTAGCGCGGACAGAGGCGGGCGTAATGTCTGGAAACAAAAAGTTTATCCGTAAAAATAAACTAATACTTAAAGCAATAGGAATAAAGGCTTTAATCAGCAACCAGTCGCCATACATCCAAGCAAGCTGAGGAATCCAGACGATAAAAGCCATTGCCCCAATCAGCCAAGTTAAACCGCCACTAATTAAACCACTAATTAAACCAAAAACCGCCGCAAATTGTACCAAAGCACGATTAGTAAGTAGAGATTTCAACTGGAGAAGCAATTCTTGGATAGTTGGGGCTAGGTTGTTAGTTTGGGGTGGTAACTTTAGTTCTGTTTCTAGATGCCAATATTGAGCAAAAGCATTTAGACGCTGAAAGCGATCGCCCATTAAAGGATGAGTATTGTTGATATTTAGTAAGTATCGGTAGGAGTTTTGACAATCCCAAGCCAGAATAAGCTCAATATTGGTATGAGGATGAAGGCTGCCTAGGGTAATAGCTTGGTAGTATCCTACAGGCATAAATAAATTTGTACTCTCAAGCAGCCAGCTAGTACATTCTTTTTGTTGAACGTCTTTAGCAATGCCGATCGCAATTTTGATTAAAGCGCGATTTAAGCCGTTGGGGTTGCCAGTAAGATTAGTGGCAAAAAAGTCGCTGTAATATATCCGCAACTGCGATAACCATAAAGCCGGAAGACAAAGCAGCCACCATAAACCATAAGCCATACTTGCAATTGTCGCCGCCGCAATTTTAATTACTGAATTAGTAGCGCGATCACCCCAAGTTGATATTTGGCGATAGACGGTATAAACGCTTTGAGTTATTACCATAAATAAAGACATTACGGCAAAATCCCAACAAGCGATGTGTCCTAGTTGTGCGGCGTAGATGCTGGCAATTTCATCATCAGCTAATTGTTCGAGTAACCCTTGACTGATGGCAATTCGCGCCGTACGTCGGAGATTGCCGTAGGTAAGGGCTAGGGGTGCGGAAGTCGGAAAAATGATGAGTTTAGGCAAGCGCCAACCTTGTTGACGGCAAAAGCGTTGCAATACTCGTTCTGATTCGGGGCTATATTTGCCAAGCTGACTTATGGTTAAAACTTGGCTGCCATAATTTAGCTCTAATAAGCGATCTAGCAACCAAGGCGAAGTAATTGTAAGGATTATAAGTAAAAAACGCAGTAAATTAGTGGGATCGTGATAAAAAGGTTGAAATGGCTCTAAGTAAGGCAATTTAACGAGGGTATCGTTAGTAAAAAGCATGACAAATATTAGCACTTCCCGCAGCAGCCAAAATAGCGCGATCGCGCTTCCTGCCATTAATAACAACAAAGGCGCAAAATTAACTTCTTTTAAAGCTTGCCATCGTTTCGCTCTAGGTGCGTGTCGCCATTGAAAAGGTGTAGGTGGGGATAAATCTTCTTTGACTGCTTCCTCTACAGGCGTAAGTAGTTCGGTTACGACAAATGCTTGCTTATCTTCATTTGCGATCGTTTGGGGGACATTTCGATCAATTACTACTTTGGCGGTTTGGGGGAGGTGTTCTTCAAAAGCTACAAATCCGGTTGCGTCGGTTGGTGTTTTTATTAGTTGAGGATAATTATCAGCTACCCATGCTTTGATTTGAGGATCGCTACTTTGACTTAGAGTTTGCAAGAGCGAAATTGCCCGATTGTCTTCTTTTTTGGCTATATATGCAGTCACCAAACCCTGCTGCGCTTGTACCTTAATAGCCATTGGCTGGGCGGGGCTTTGACACACAGCTTCTAATAGTGCGATCGCTCTATCGAAATCACCTTTTTCTAGCGCCGTCAATCCAGCCACAAGAGACGATTCGGGAACAGCACCCATAAAATTAACTCCGACTTAGATTCTTTCTCAACATACCCATATTTGGCTATGAACTATCAACGATGGTGTTTGACTATTTGGATAACTAAACTTTTAACTTGAGCTTTCTACCGGGCTACTATTCGGACAAATAAAGATATAAATAATAGGTTGCGACATTTTTTAATAAAAGTAGAATTTTTCTACGTGCTATTTTTATTTTGGGCAATTATTTGCCTTTTTGTAGCAAATTTTCCGAAATATATATCAGAAATAACAATTTCTCCAGCCCCTTGATTATTTCTGTGTCTTTTATAATAATCCTTAAGAATAATTAATAGAATTTTCAAGTTTGATAGCTTTTTTTAAAGTAAGCAGACTCCCACCATTATCAAATAAAAACTTGAATGCTGCCTGCTGTATAGATTTATTCTATTTCTAAGATAACTTACGTGCATACCTACCGTTAATTTTAGGTATACAGTTATACAGCACCTTTTTTAGCAAAGTCTACTCTAAAAAGGAATAGAGAGAAAAAAAAGTTAATGAGGAATTAAAATATACTTTAAGTAAGATGTAGGGAATAGTTGTAAAAAGTATACTTGTTTATATCAGTATAAAGCACAATTAAATAATGAATGTTCAAGATAATATTGATCGGTCTTGAAAATCACTCAAAATACTACTAATAATTAACTACAAGGTGCT
>QQTW01003471.1_pt1 | contig 11643 bp, 10 predicted proteins | sample 1904831 | NCBI WGS metagenome assembly QQTW01 (sample SAMN09435610, study PRJNA476489) | Subsurface metagenome, whole genome shotgun sequencing project.
GAATCCTTGTCTCAGGCATTAATCATCCATCTCTTGCGGCATTATTCTGAGGATGCACCGATCATTGCACCTGAAAATAGAAGCTTAACTCATATCCAGTTGCAGCAAGCGATCGACTACATTCGCACTCATCTCGATCAAGATTTGTCACTGGTTGAACTGGCAAATGTCGTTAATATCAGCCCCACTTACTTTGCCAGTTTGTTTAAACAAGCAATGAAAATCTCGCCGCATCAGTATGTGATTCAACAGCGGGTGGAACAGGCAAAAGTGATGCTGTCGAAAACGGACTTGGCGATCGCGGACATTGCTTTACAAGTCGGCTGACCGAAATGGTTGACCAAATTGACCCGTGCTCTATTAATTTCAGACGCTTCAGCAACTTGTTCGACCAGCTTTGGCTGTAAATGAATGTTGAGTTCCGTTTGGACAGCCTCACTTCCTGGACAACACCAGTAGCTCAACTGCTCAGCCGGAACCAAGAGGCTATCTCCTTCTTGAAAGATTGATTCGTGCCACCGATCGTCAGATTTCTGGCTCAGATAAGTGGGATGCCCCATCGGTAAGATTAGCCAATGATCGGACAGAGCAGGCAGTTCTATTTCTTCTACTTTGCCAGGAGTTGAAGTATAGTCATGCTGCTCAACCAGGATGCCATTCCAGCCCATCTGCCGACTGGATAAGGTCAGCGTTCTCTGGAGTCGTTGGTTCAGCTCACTTGGTTTAAGAAGGGTGTTTGTCATAGAATTTGCCTGCACTTACTCATTCACAGCTTGGAGAAAAAACGCTTTCTGATTTTTTTAGCTTTTAACACGAGTTCATCTTAGGTCAACCCTCTTCAGGTCAACATCTTTTCTTTTACGAAAAGAACATTACGCCAGCTCTATGACGATTCTACCGAAGAGTGAGGTGGACCCAAAAGCTTGGACAAAAGATAGCTGATGAATAAGCTACAGTTCTAGATCTCAGTTCTACTAACTTTTAAAAGTTGCCGTTTCCAGTTGTGGATCATCGCCGGATGCACGCTGTAATGACTTGCAATCTCGGCAATCGTCTTTTCGCCTTTAATTGCTTCGAGGGCGACTTTGGCTTTGAATTGGGCACTGTGTTGTTTTCGTTTGCTTTGGCTCATAACCTACTCCTATCATGGGATTGACGGGTGTAGCTTATTCACCTGTCCAGTTTCTTGGAGCCACCTCAGAGATCTGGTGATGCCTGGGATCGATAGGCATCACCAGCATCCTCGAAGCGAAACCGACGATCGATAGGTGGACGAATCTTGTGTGTGTCGATCGTCTGCACCAGGGCTTCGTGCATTTGTGCATGACCGACAGCAACGCCGCGCAGCGCTCTTCCCCATCAACGCGCCAAATCCTAACGCCCGATCGTCAAATGCCATCAAGCCAATCAAGGCAACTTCGCCCCCATAGGTGACTGCTTCTAGCGACTGGTTCAGCGTGCCTGTCCCGACCGTATCAACGACCTTGTCAACGCCGCCAGTCCGCTCGAATATCGCTTTTCCCCAATCTGGGATGTCCTGGTAATTAATACCTGTGCTGGCACCGAGGGCGATCAATCGCTTCAGCTTGGCATCTTGGCTCGACGTAGCGATCACCTGAGCGCCTGCCGCACGCGCCAGAAGCAGAGCAAAGAGCGATACACCGCCGCTCCCTAAAACCAGAACCTTGTTATCTGATCCAATCGGATGGTCGCCATAGAAGGCATTTCAGGCTGTAACGGCGGCACATGGCAGTGTGGCTGCCTCAGCATCATCAAGGCTTGTAATGCATCCCCAAAACTGGACAGTCAGCAGCGAGTAAACTGAGTCCAACAAGGGAGCAATCACATGGTCGCCAATCAACGTAAGTACACTGCCCAGTTCAAGGCAAAAGTCGTCCTCGAAGTGTTGCAGGGCGAAAAAAGTCCTGCCGATGCCTGCCGCACCTACAAATTGCACAACTCGCGTTTCCACCGGGTCAAAACGCGAGTTTTTAGAGCGATCTCATCAAGCCTTTGAAGTGCCCCTGCAAAAACCTTGCCACAACGCCGCCCACCCGAAGTCCTTCGACTGTCTGTACGAGCGCGAAGTTTTTGAGTTTGACGGGTGGGCAAGTTGATTGTTGGTCAGTCGTCGCCGCAGCAAATGGCGCAGGAAGAAGGAAAAGTGGCGGAACTCGAACGCATGGTCGGACAACTCACGATGCAACTGAAAATCGCAAAAAAGGCATCAAAGCTCTTGAGCGGGAGCGAAAATGTGAGTTGGTGAAGACAATGAGCCAGGAGTATCCTGTTACAGCACTGTGCCAAGTCTTCGAGATCAATCGCAGCAGTTTCTATTATCAAGCCGCTGCAAATTGTGATGAGGAAATCAATAAACCTGTCCGAAAATCTGTATAGCTTTCTCTAGCTGGCTTTGCAGACTTTTCTGCTTAAGCCAGTCCCAACGAAAACATTGGCATTTGAACCAGTTTCAGTTAGAAATACCTGAAACCATACTGACCGCTAATTCATCACTTACCTCTCATAAAGCTATTTGATTAAGCAGGCAAAACTAAAGTACCTATTCGTAGTCTTATCAGTCCACAAACTGTCAGAATTACTTGCTCATAGGTGGAGAGATGCAGTCGAAATCGCTCCTTAGCAATTCGGACAATCTTGAGGAGGCGAATAACATGTTCGATATAAATCCGCTTGCTAGAAATATCTTTATTTTCTGCTTGCTGCTGGTTGGTTAATTTCCCTTTACGGGGCTTTTTATGGGGGGTGGTGATGCGTTCTGCTCCGACGTAAGCCTTGTCCCCAGCAAAACCTTGAGTGGGGACAAACTTTTGTTGCTGTCTACGAAACAAAGTAATGTCACTGGTGGGTCCGGTGAGGCCCACCTCCACATCCACAATATCTGCTCCTTGAGGTAAAGTAATCAGCTGATTTTTGAAGGGATGATTTTTCTTTTTCCCGGAGTAATAGGCTTTTTGCTCCTCTCTGTCTCCAGGGCGCTCCCAAGCAGTTGCTCGGTGCTATCAACCAGTAACTCGAATTGAGTTAATAGTTCCTGCACAAGTTCATAGTCACTGGCTTGACCTCCAACTTGATTTAACAAACTAGCTGGCAGCAATTCTTGAATAATCTCGCTCCCAGTAATGAAAGGTGTCGTTTGCTTCAGTTTTGGAAATGTCGAAGTGCAGCCCTAATACTTCAAACGTAGGCATTTGCCGCAAGTAAAACAAGCACAAACACACCTCTTCTTCCCAGCGGAGTTTCGGTTTCCTTCCACCGCCTCTAGCATTCAACCGTATTTTACGTTTTAAGGGTAGCAGCTTGCCGTTGGTCATGAAGTGATTTCGCTTGATCCACTAGTTGCAGCTCCTGCTCGTGGCTAATCCCAAGCAGTTGCTTGGCGCGTGCTGGGTACTTGTGAATATAATTAAGTGGATTTTTCATGATGGTAGAGAGGACTTTTCCGGCCAAGCATCTTTTTTTCTCACGAATTGATATTTCGGACAAGTCTATTATCCAAGGGTGCCTCATCCTCTGTCACCAGATGGCTGATGTCTGGCCACAGCTCCTCAGGCAACAAATAAGTATCTGTAGGGGACAGTAATTTCGTCAAAAGGCAACTCAACCAGCCTCCAAAATCTGTTTAATCATTTGGTTGGCCTGTGAGCCGTAGCCACCACCGAATAAGTTGAAGTGATTAAGGATGTGATAGAGGTTATAGAGTGTTCTCCGCTGCTCGTAGCCTGGAGTTAAGGGAAATACTTCGTTATAACCGCGATAAAAAGCAGGGGGGAAACCGCCGAATAGTTCAGTCATAGCAACATCGACTTCGCGATCGCCAAAATACACAGCTGGGTCAAAAATCACTGGTTCACCTAACACAGTAAAAGCTGCATTCCCACCCCACAAATCGCCGTGTACCGGGGAGGGGTTCGGTGCGTGTGCCAGCAGTTGGGGGATAGCCGCTAGTAACCTTTCCTGTTGAGGAAAATGCCCTCCCCGCTGTAAAGCGCGCTGGAATTGATAACCCAGCCGGTGTTGGGTATAAAATTCTACCCAGTCTGCTGTCCAGGTATTGATTTGGGGCGTGGAACCAATAGTGTTGTTTTGTTTCCAGCCAAAACCTTTGTTGCTGGTGTGTGAGTGCATTGCTGCCAGACAGCGTCCCATCTTTTCCCAAGCTTGGGTATCCCCACGGCCCAATTCAAGCCACTCCAAGACTAAATAGGCCGATTCAGCTGCTGTGCCCCAGCAAAGAGGTTTGGGAACTCGGATAGCATCCGTTTCGAGCATTTGCTGTAGTCCCTGTGCCTCAGCCTCAAACATGGCAACAAGGGAAGCTTGGTTGAGCTTGACGAAGTAGGTGCCAGTGTCGCCAGTGACAGCATAACCTTGGTTGATACAACCCCCACTGACAGACCGACGGTTAGTTACAGAAAACGCTTTTTTGGTTACCTTAGCAATATGCTCAGCAATTTCTGTCCACATGTTTAGTGTTCAGATGGTTTGAGGACAACGACACCGTAAGCGTCTGGGGATAGATACTGCTGGGCAGCCCCGAGGAGGTCAACGGTATCCAAGGCTTGAATCCGAGCTGGGTAGTTAAAAGCTGGTTCCATGTCTCCCACCATTGACTGATAGTAGCCATACAAACCGGCGCGCTCACTCGGTGTTTCATTGCCAAAAATAAACCGGTTCGCTACTTGCGTGCGGATACGGGCAAGCTCTGCCTCTGTAACCGGTTCTGTCTGGATAGTGCGTATGTGTTGCGCGATCGCGGCTTCCACTGTCTCCAAATTTTCCACTGGCAACTGAGCTGAAATATAAAACGTCCCCTGCAGCCGCTGGGTCATATTGCTAACAGAAATATGGGAAACAAGAGAACGCTCCTCCCGTAGCTCCCGCACCAGCCTTGACGTGCGACCATACCCCAAAATCGCCCCCAAAACATCCAGCTCATAAGTCTGATCCAGCTGGGTCATACCTGGCACCCGCCAAAGCATGACCAGTCGTGCTTGTTGAAGGCTATCATCAACAAATTCCTGACGCACAATTTCTGTAAAAGGTAATTCAGGATTAAGCGTTGATCGCGGTTCGCTCTCAAGGCGGGGCTCGCGTTGTTGACTCGCTTCTGTAAATCCATCTGCGACAATTTGGATTAATTCCTCCACCGGCAGGTTGCCCACAGCCACAGCTGTAATCGACTGGGGTTGATACCAGGTGGCGTGGAAATCACGCATCTGCTGCGGCTTTAGTTGTGAAATCACATCAATTGGTCCTAGTACCGGTCTGCGGTAGGGCAGCTGGTTAAACGCTATCTGCATTGCCCGTTGAAAAGTGCGGCGGCGGGGGTTATCTTCCGAGCGGCGAATTTCTTCTAGGATTACCGATCGCTCTCGTTCAAATGCTTCATCTGGGATTAGGCAATTGAGAACTACATCGATTTGTAGCGGTGCCAAGGCGGCAAAATCTTTGGGGGCAGTTGTGATGTAGTACTGGGTGTAGTCCTGGCTAGTTGCGGCATTGGTAACAGCGCCTCGCTCCTCAATCTGACGCTCAAACTCACCGCTACTGAGCCGCTCAGTTCCCTTAAACACCATGTGCTCTAAAAAGTGAGCCATGCCGTTGATGGCCTCCGATTCAACAGCTGAGCCAACATTGACCCACAAGCTGAGGTTAACAGCTTCGACCGGCATCTGCTCTGCTACTATCTTCAGGCCATTGGGCAGCTGGTGCAGCGTGGGAGCGTTGAGACGAGGTAATTTCAGGAGGGTTGGAGTCATTGGTGCTATTAGATCGGTCAATACTTCTTTATATTATTGACACTCCCAGCGCTAAAGCCACAATGTCTAGAGGTGAACTGGTTTTAATCCTCAAAAACTCTTTGTATATATAAACACTAAATTAGTTAACAATAATCCCATCCTTTAGTTAGAACTTTTGTCAAGTAGTAGCAGTTACTTTAGTTATTAGCAGGAACAACCAAGCAAAACGCATACCTACCCTCCTGGGAGTTTCACCACGCAAAGCCAACAGGTTTATCCGTATTCCTGTTATGAACTTTAGTTTGGAAGCCTCCCAGGCTTTCTCATTATCATAACTAGCGGCTTGTTAAAAGTAGCCGAATCCGTCCTTCCCTTCTTTAATCTCGACGCCAGTAAGCCGAGAAACTAACTTTTCCTTAAACTTTAAATAATTTACTTGCTCATTGTCATACCACCAAGCGTATTTTTCCTTAATTTTCTGAGCTTCTGGGCGGGTTCCTGCTACAAGCAAACGATTATGGCTTGCGTGAAATTCCTGAATTACAATCCTGTCTGCGATTTTTAGGTTGTTGATGAAAGCATCTTCGTCAGCAGATTCGGTGGGAAGTAGAGGTGTAATGGTGATGGAAAGTTTTGGTACAAAACCTTTTAAAGGGTCAATACTCTGTTTAATTGCTTTTACTGCATTGAGTCTGGCTTTGATACTGGGCGATCGCGGCTCAAAATCCTTTCTCACCGATTCACTGCCCGTAGGAATACTCATATTAATCCGCAAATGCTGAAATCTTTGTAATTTATCAATATCTCTAGTAATTATCGGGCTGCGAGTTTGGATTACTAGTGTTGGTCGATAGGCAGCCATCACCTCTAACAACTGGCGAGTCAGTTGTTGTTTAGACTCAATCGGTTGATAAGGATCAGTGACGCTACTCATGTAGATTTTGGGAGGCTTATCTGGATTTTTCTTGTACCAACTCTCCAGCTCTTTTTCTAAAATTTCAGCAGCATTTTGCTTGATAATTACCCATTTACCCCAGTTCTGACGCATTTGCGGGTTAGGGCTAAAAGCAACTGCATAGCAGTAGCTACATCCGTATTGGCAACCACGGTAAGGGTTTAGGGTAAAATCATAAGCTGCTATAAACCCACTGGCTTTTGTCAGCAGTGATTTAGCATTCTGTGCATAGACATTGGCATCCCCAAATTCTTCTCGGACTAAAATTGTGGGTGTACCTTGGCAATATTGTTCATATTGGGGTTTTACCATTGTTCACCTGCCTGTACATAGCCCAATTTAAGTAATATAACTGCCCCGCTCTGATTCTCGGCAAATACTCAGCTATCTTTACAAAGGCATGCTCTAGTTAAAACTTGGCAAGCCATTGAGGGCTTACTTCGGCGAATCGACAGGAGCGGATATTTGAAAATTCCCCTTAATTTCAATCCCTAATAGGGATTTATACAACAAAGCCGCCCCTGCCATAGATACAATACCACATTCAGTGAGGCAAGGTGTACAAGGGCACATTTGAAAACCGCTATAAACAATACTGGAATTTACTCGTCGAGTATCTCAAGCCACAACGAAGCCGCGTCGTGATGCTTGGCATCGCCCTGTTAAGCAGCATTGGCTTGAAACTCCTCAACCCACAAATTCTGCGCTACTTCATTGACACAGCCGTTGCCGGTGGTTCAGAGCAAGACTTGGTACGAGCAGCGCTCCTGTTTACCGGTGTGGCGCTGGTCACTCAAATCCTAGCGGTTGCCGCTACTTACTTAGGCGAAAACGTCGCTTGGACAGCCACGAATGCACTTCGGACTGACCTGGCTGAGCACTGCCTAAAGCTAGACCTGTCCTTCCACAAATCGCGCACGCCTGGTGAGTTGGTTGAGCGAGTAGACGGGGATGTGAATGCCCTTTCTCGGTTTTTCTCCCAATTCACAATTTACGTGTTGGGCAATGTGATTATGCTGTTAGGCGTGCTGGTGTTTCTCTTCTATGAGGATTGGCGAGCCGGTTTGGGCCTGACATTTTTTACTCTAACTGCGTTGATCGTCCTGATTCATCTCGGTTCCTATGCCGTCCCTTATTTGACAGCCTATCGCCAAGTCAGTGCTGAGTTTTTCGGTTTCTTGGGTGAGCAACTAGCCGGTACAGAAGACATTCGGGCTAACGGGGCCATCAGTTACGTCATGCGTCGCTTCTACAAAATCCTGCAACGTTGGCTGCCCATCTTTCATCAGGCTCGCTTAGCCGTTACTATCCTCTGGGGAACAACGATCGGTCTGTTCACTGTCGGCAACGCGATCGCATTTGCTGTGGGCGCTTATCTCTGGAGCTCTAAGGCAATTACGATCGGAACAGTTTATCTCATTTTTCATTACACCAATCTTCTCAGCGTACCGATTGAACAAATTAGAACACAGTTAGAGAACCTACAGCAGGCAGAGGCCAGTATTATCCGCATCAAGGAATTATTCCAAGTCCAATCTAAACTAAGCCGAGAGGGGGAGAAGCCACTTGCTAAGGGGGCGCTGTCCGTGGCTTTTGAGAATGTCTCGTTTAGCTATGCGGTTGGCAACGGCACCACTGCTCACAAACCAATCGAAACAGAATTGGTACTCGAAAATATCTCCTTCTATCTGCCGCCCGGTCAGGTACTGGGGCTGTTGGGACGCACGGGCAGCGGTAAGACGACTCTGGCGCGGCTGTTGCTACGGCTATATGAACCCCAAGACGGTTCAGTCCGCTTGGGCGGTGTAGCCACCGATCAGACTCCCTTGATGGATTTGCCGCAGCGAGTGGGACTAGTAACCCAGGACGTACAACTCTTTCAGACCACGGTACGCAATAATTTAACCTTTTTCAACCAGAAAATCAGCGACGAACATCTCCTGCGCACGCTGGAGGTGCTGGAACTATCGGAATGGTTGCTGTCATTGCCCAACGGGTTAGACACAAAATTGGGGGCAGACAGTGGCGGTCTCTCTGCAGGCCAGGCGCAGTTGCTCGCCTTTGCGCGCATTTTTCTCAAAGATCCCGGATTGGTAATTCTTGATGAAGCATCCTCCCGTCTCGACCCAACAACGGAGAACCTGATTGAGCGCACGGTGGACAGACTGCTGATTGGACGCACTGGGGTCATTATTGCCCACCGCCTGGCAACAGTACAACGGGCGGATCAAATCTTGATTTTAGAGAACGGTCGGACCATCGAATACGGTTCCCGCGAAAACTTAGCCAACGATCCCAATTCCCGTTTTGCCAGGTTGTTAAAGACTGGTTTGACTGACGTATTAGTTTAGCGAGACACAAAGCAATATGGCAGCAACAAAAAAGGTATCCGGTTGGAAATTATTGTGGCGCATGATGGCTTACAAGCCGAAGCTGTACTTAATTGACAGCTTTTTCTGGATCTTGATCATGGGTCTCCCCGCCGTGCCAGGGTTGATTATCCGTGAATTTTTCGACACGCTAACCGGCGAGTCCAAACTCGGCTTCTCCCCCTGGACCTTAATTGCATTGTTTCTGTCCATAGGCTTGGGGCGAATCATCGTCTTATTCGCGGGCCGCTTTACTAAAACTCAGCACCGTTTCAGCATGAGTTCATTGCTGCGGCGCAATCTCTTGGAGCGCATCTTAAACCGTCCCGGTGCCCAGCCTATGGCTGCTGGGGGTGAGGCTGGCAAGACAGTATCGCCGGGTGAAGTCATTAGCTACTTCCGTGATGATGCCGAGCAGGTAGAAAACAATGTTGCCTGGGTGTCAGAAATCATCGGTACGGGGTTATTCGCCTTTGGTTCTATTGCTATCCTCCTGAGCGTGGATGTACGGATTACGCTGTTTGTCTTCCTCCCCCTGGTTGGCATGGTAGCGATTATCCAGCAAGCACAAAGCCGAATCAAAAAGTACCGGCGAGCCAGCCGCCAAGCCACTGAACAGGTTACAGGCATCATCGCTGAGATGTTTAGCTCTGTTCAAGCAATTAAGGTAGCAGGGGCTGAAAAAGAGGTGATCGACCATTTCCGACAGGTCAACGAGCAACGCCGCCAGATGATGTTGAAGGATCAGTTGCTAAGCGCCGTCCTGGAGTCTGTATTTCAAAATGTGGTGAGTATCGCTACAGGTTTGATTTTGCTTTTGGCTTCGCAGTCGATGCAGGCCGGTGTAGGCACGCTCACGGTGGGTGACTTTGCCTTGTTTGTCTACAATTTATCTTTTGTGACCTTCTTTTTGAACTTCTTTGGCCAATTCATGGCGTTGTATAAGCAGACCGAAGTCTCCTTTGAGCGTATGGAGGCTTTGCTGCAAGGCGCACCGGCCCAGACTTTGGTAGCGCACAATCACCTTTACCTGAATGACCTACGTGGTCGTAAAAAAGAACTGCCGCCGGTAGAGCAACCGCGTTGGGAGCAGAGCGATCGCTTGCACGAGCTGACAGCTGACAACCTGACATACCATTATCCTGGTACCGACCGGGGAATTGCTGGCGTGAACCTTCAAATTGTGCGGGGTAGTTTTACAGTCATTACTGGTCGCATCGGCTCCGGCAAGACAACGCTGCTGCGCGTGTTGCTGGGGTTATTACCTATGCAAGCGGGAGCGATTCACTGGAACGGTCGTCTCGTTTGCGATCCCGCCAACTTTTTCGTCCCTCCCCGTAGCGCTTATACCCCTCAAGTCCCGCAACTTTTTAGCTATTCGCTTCAGGAAAATATTCTGCTGGGTCTCGATAAGCCTGGTATTGACTTAGCAAAAGCGATCGAGATGGCTGTTTTTGAACAGGATGTAGCTGCCATGAGTGATGGTCTGGAGACAGTGGTGGGGTCCAAGGGTGTTCGACTCTCAGGTGGGCAATTGCAGCGTGCGGCGGCGGCTCGCATGTTTGTGCGCCAACCAGAATTACTAATCTTTGATGATCTCTCCAGCGCCCTCGATGTAGAGACCGAACTTTTATTGTGGTCGCGCATATTCGCAGCAAGAAGCGACAGAGGCACAAGCGATCGCGTACAGGGCGACTCGGATTCCACCACAGACTGGACCCCGACATGTCTTGTCGTTTCTCACCGCCCTTCAATTTTGCGCCGCGCTGATAATATCATCGTTCTCAAACAAGGCAGAGTAGAAGCAGAAGGCAAATTAGATGATTTGCTTTTAACCTGTGTCGAGATGCAGCTGATTTGATTCGACTCGGAGCGAATCGATTGAAGAATCCACGATAATGGGATTACCTGTACTCTGGAGCAGTGCCTATGACTCCAACCATGTCTAAACAAGTCCGTTGGACGATCGCCGATTTGGAAGGTTTCCCCAATAACGGCAATCGTTACGAGATTATTGATGGAGAGCTGTTTGTGACCCGTGCCCCACACTTAGATCATCAGGATGTTGCTGGCTTGATCTATGCAGAATTATTGCGCTGGTCGCTTCAAAGTGGTCTGGGTAAGCCCTTTATCACTCCAGGCATCATCTTTTCTGAATCTGACAGTGTAATTCCTGATGTCATTTGGATTAGTCATGAACGGCGAGTACAATTAATCGATAGTTCAGGTCATTTGACAGGTGCTCCAGAATTGACTGTTGAGGTTTTGTCCAATACGGAAAAAGATAAGAAACGCGCTCGAGAGACGAAGTTAAAACTTTATTCTGTTCAAGGAGTTTCTGAGTATTGGATCGCTGACCGTGAACAACAATTGATTGAGGTTTACCGGCGAGAGAATGCTATTCTCAATAAAGCTATGACTTTGTTTAAGGCAGATCAACTTACGAGTCCCCTCTTGCCAGGGTTTAGCTGTGAGGTGGGAGCTTTATTCAACGCTTAGGAAGGTTAGGGCGGCATGATGGCTATGAACGGGATGGAAAGAAGATTACTTTTGAGAC
>QQTW01003472.1_pt1 | contig 11642 bp, 3 predicted proteins | sample 1904831 | NCBI WGS metagenome assembly QQTW01 (sample SAMN09435610, study PRJNA476489) | Subsurface metagenome, whole genome shotgun sequencing project.
CTCGACGCGTCGACTCCTGTTCCCGTCTCCGAAGCGGGGATCAGGCAGCAATGCGCTGCGCGACATCACGAGTCAGGACAACGCACGTGTCGACAAGGGCGTCGACCGGGACATTGTTCTCCAACGGCAGGATTCGAACGACAGCAACAAGGAGAACCTGACCCCTTCGCCCGTCAAAGATCTCGACGATCTCGAGAAGCTCTTCGAGGACGACGGCGTGGACGAGCTACCTCGGACGCCACCCAGGAAGTCACCTTCCAGCCGAACGCTCCGCTCTGCAAGCCACTCGACCTTGCGCCGCCAGATGCGCTACCAATCGAGTCCGCTGAGATCAGGCCTTTCCCCCAATTCCCAGCGGCGGCAACAGCGACAGGCATTACAGCCCCACACCCCGAGCCGCACGCGCCACAAATCCAAGTCACCGGGCTCGCACAAGTTCAGTCCGCAGCAGCAGCTCTCGCCATTCACGGCGCAGATGTACCAGCTACTCTCGGAAGCGAACTACTCGCCCACGGCGCGTGCACTCGACGGCGGCAACGCCGGTGACACGCTGCCCGCGTTCGGCGATCTGCTACCCACGGGCCTGAGTCCTTCCAAGACGGGTGCCAACTCACTGTTCAACTTCGCGGCCGCCGATCTTCTGTCGACGGACATGCCGATGCCGTCGTCGCCGCCGAATTTCTTTGCCCTCTACCAGGACCCCGTCGAGCCGACGTCGGGCGTCTGGAGTGATTTCGACGTGCCGGATGTGGTGGAGACGGAGATCGAGAAGGGGAATGGGAATGGGGCGGGGACAGAAGAAGTGCAGGATCGGTCTGGGAGGGATCAAGGCGCGGAATGTCCTGTGGTTTAGACATGGGTGCGGATTCTTGACGTGTGGAGAAGGGAGGGAAGGAGGGATGTCGTTTGCTCGAAGCCGGTGTTGGAAACGATGATTGCAACGAGATCTTTCCTCCGTGGGCTGTTGGAGTCTGGACTTTTGCTGTATGAGCGAGCCCGTGTTGTATTTGTACGAAGTACGAAGTACTAGAGAAGAGGGGGCTCACTTTGCTATTACTACTACTACTACTACTACTACTACTACTACTACTACTACTAAGCATTGCTCGAGGGCCTTTCCCCACGTCAATGGTGGAAAAAGAGCCAGGGTTTCTTGTTGTACTGTGTTGTTCTTGTCCAGTGATGTTTCAAAAGATAGTAACATTTCCCACATCTACGCTACTCAGTGGCCCATCATATCCAGTTCCTTTGCTCTCGCGTCAAGGGAAATCCTACCTACCTCTTGCATAGTACAATCCGATATGAAAGGCAAAGGACAGCAAAGGCAAGGGGTGAAAAGGTAAGGGGAGAGTGATGGTTGAGCTATCATGATGATGATAATACCCCGGTACCTGATGGTTTGTTCGTGTGGAGCTGTAGCTAGAAGATGGGCAGTGGATGGTTGGCTGGGCTGTGGTGCTTCTTCGAAGGTGTGAGTAGCTCCGGGGGTCATCTAGTCATCTAGTCACATATACTTCACAAGGATGATGAGGATTATGTTCCTATGGTTCTGTACTCTGGTAGATCTACGTACTACTGCCAGGGTAGGAAGGGAGCGGAGGGCTGTGATTTGGGGAGATCGGTTTCTGCGGCCTTGTGGAGATGGACAATGCTTATCTACATCAGCTACTTTTATCCCTTTTTCTTTAATCTAGGGCGGCTGCTGCTATGTTAGAACATAATGGGATGCTGCTTAGAGGTTGGAAGCTCAGGCTTGAACGGGCATGTCATCCGGTTTGAATTTCTGGGTTGGCTCGTTCTAGATACTGTATACAACGGCAATAAGCAATGCCATTTCGAATTGCCTGGTTCTGCAAGCATTTCACATGAAAAGGATCAGCTACCTATCTCCCGACTTCAATCCCTGTAGCTCAAATAAAACAGCCGCGGAGACTTACTCGAAACATACCACGTTTCGACAGATTGTTACCTTCCAGCTAATATCATTCCTTTGAACGGTATGCTTGCTGGAAGGGAAATAGAGTTGGAACGCTCAACGAACTCCGTAACAGCTAGTCCAAGCGACGATGCACCACCGCCCACTTAAGATCAAGAGGGAGGTTTGGAACGGAAAGCGCCTCATGTGTCGCCTCCCTCGTAGAAGATTTCCTTGTATCGATGCGTCGCGTCGACGAGGGCGTTGACTGCGTTGAAATCTGTGATTTCGTTGGTTGACTTGTTAGAGAAGTAGAGTGCTGGTGTTTAATAGATGCCGATGGGGGAGGTTTGCTCTGCTTGAATTGCTGTTTTTGCATGGATCGGGGCATGGAGGACGCGGGTTGACGAATGGTAGAGATGACTGAGGTGTGGGGGTGGGAAAGCATGGGAAAGAAGATGCAGAGGGATGGGAACCGCCGCGCAAGACAAGTTCTTAGAAGCATCACAGTTGACGTGATTGAGATAGAACAATAATGTAGGCAAAGAAGATGATCTGGATCCATTCATGAAATACGACAAGGAGGAATCGCAAAATGAAATTGTGTTGGAAGTCATTTGAATGGCAGGTTGTTGGCAAGTAAATTGAACAATCAATAGCAAGGGGATCCACATAACGATCTAGCAACATTCAAAAGAACGAGAACATGAACATCATCTAAATCGTCCAACGGATCAAAACGAAGATTTCATCAAGCCAAGCCGAGTCAGGTAACAAGATTCATATCTCACCAAGCTTATTGCCGAAATCCGTTGCTACCAGCACCTTGACGGTGAGGTCCGGGTTCACCTTGCCGACGATCTCGACGGCGTTGTTCAGCGTGAGGTGGGCGTCCTGAGAGAAACGTCAGAGCAATGCTCGAACTCATCTTCTGCTTCGGAGTCTGGATATCCCCAGAGATATATAAGATGCTGAAAAGTGCCCGTATACGAGGACGAGTAGATATACATCTCCTCCATCCTGTGCATTTTGCCCTGCAAGAGAGTTGCGGGCCCGACTTGATGAGACGATGAAAGAGAACAGCGTGTGGAGAGAAAGCGAAAAGGGAAGATGAGGTCACGATATATGCCATCGTTCACCATTAGGACACCCAACAGACCAACCCGTCTGATTTATGGATATTGGTGTCATCGCAAAAGGGACTTGTAAGATATATAACGTCATCGGATTCGCGGAGCAAGAGCTACTGGTCTATTACCAAAAACGAACGAAGACCCATCCCGATCTCGAACGATCGACATGACACCGTAGAAAGGATGGAAAGCGCCGAAGAAGAAGAAGAAAAAGAACAAAGACAAAGGGCTCACCCGATTCAACAAGACCGTGACCGAGCCCTGCGCGTCGATGGTGGCCTGCTCGCCCCGGAGCTGCGTGACGCGGCCGATGATGCGCACCGTCTGGTTCTGGAACGAGTTCAGGTATTCGGCGTTGACTCGCGGCGTTGCCATGTCTTCTGCCATTGTGATATGTCTTCTTTTTTTCTTTCGTTCTCTCTCTTGCTGTCTTGGTTTGCCTTGGGTGATCTGATGAGAGGCGAGTGGTGGTGGTGTTGATGGTGGTGTTGGTGGGTCCGGGATAGTGGGACGCGTGAAGTGGAGTAAAGATAGAGGTGGACGCGTAGTGGGGGTGTGAGGTGCTAGCGGTACCGTAGGGCACGTGTACCGTAGGGCTGACGCTAGAGATGGCGGTTTATGGTACTTAATTCGACGTGCCGCTGTCGTTTGATTGCTACCGACAGCAAACATCTACCGTTTGATTAGATCAAGACACATCTGATATCATGGTTTCCCGGATGTTTTCTTCATCATCGTTTACATGATGAAGTTTTATTCATTACTTATTATATTACCTCCCTTCTTCTTCTTCTTCTTCTTCTTCTCATCTATCGTCTTCAGAAGCTAACGCTCATATCGCATTGAATGAGCAGCTCCTTGCTCTCTCTCGATCCCACTTTTTAGATCGTGCTTCGTCTTGCTGTGGATAGAAAAGCTCTGGCTGAGATATACACCGGCTCTTTTCAAGCATCGAAGGATGATCGGTGTGTATCTGTTCATGGAGATGATGGTACAATCGAGATCTTCAGAAACACGTTCGGGGTCAATTTTCCAATGGTGATGCTCTCCATGAGGATCACATGTGATGGCATTATCCGAACCAGTTTCCATGATGCTATAATCTCTATGCGCTCAATCACACGAGATTCTTTCATCATGCAGGTGATGGGTGCTACGCAGGCTAGCCCATTGTTCATCTGCATTATCGTACTTGAGATTTCAAGTATCATCGGGATTCTTTCGGATGAGGTACAGCGGGCCATGGAACATGCTCCACTCATCATCCTGGCTTTTCCAAGATGCTCGTGCTTGCTCTAGTTGCTCACATGTGATTGCTATATTCCAAAGCATTGTTCAGCCCTGTTCCTGGCATGGCTAACTGCACGCTCATCCCTGTTGTGACGTGTCAAGGCGAGGATGCTCGTATCTGCTGTTAAACGACGAGTACGAGGTGAATCATCGTCGATTGATCAGGAGTCGCATGCATGGCCGGACGAAGAGAGCTTCTTGATTTGTTCATGATGGTGGTCATGAGAGCGAAATTCGTGCATGCCAGATATGGAAGATCTCAGACGGATGGGCCTTCCGAGCATAACTTCAGGGCGCTGGGATTAATGCATATCTCGGAACTCCAATATCCGGACCGAGCCTTGCCGTCAAGCTCCAGCTCAAGCTCGCCATGGTCGCCACCCGTATGCCGGATGACGTATGGTCATCTCCGATTTGCATCGAGGGGTTGGAACGTAGCCGGACCCTCTTGTTGAGGTCTGGATTCTGTTGTCGGATCGGGCCATTCATTGACCGTCGAAAGACCGCGAAGGAAAACAGATCCAACCAATCAACGGGTTGGAAGCCGTCCAACTGTGACCGTGTTCCGTCAGACCAGCCCACGCTAATCACCGTCAGCTCCATCCATCTGAAGCAAGTCAATCGCAGAATTGCCCTTCCCGTCTGGGACACGTTCGAGGCCTCCCGTTGGGTGAGGATCCTGGCCGTTGATTCCGTGATTCGAGCTCGGGCAGATAGCGGCATGAATTACCGTATCCGCATACGAGCAGATAAGCCGTTCCAACCTCAGCCTCAGCATCATCGTGCATACAAGTACCTCCGCCGAGAACCTCGGACTCGCGCACCAGACAGATTGCCACGATGACCCATCTACCGTGTTGATGCCAGATCAGCAAGGACCAACTACTAACATTCCTTTGAGTATCGCAGGGACGGGATCCCGGGCTCATGCCATTGCCAAAACCGATGGAGGGTAGTTCTCCGCGGGACCCAAGCTGCCACCAACGCTTACTGTTGGTCATCCACCATCTCTTCGTAAGTACGAAGTCGGTCCGCAGAAATGACGGGTTATTCGTATCTCATTTGTACTTTAGCTCCAGTGGAGATTTGGTGGAGCCCAAAGTGCTTTTGAGTACCGGTGAGAATGAAACAACCGTCATTTCTGCGGACCGACTTCGTACTTAGCACCTTTAGAATCTCCGATATTCATGTCTGCTCTTTGTTGTTTGAGGTTGGAGGACCATAACGGATGATTATCCCTACTGCTTAGCTACCGTACTGTACGTACTCAGCCGATGGAAAAAGTCGTCGGATTGAACTGATTGATGAGCATACTAGGTCTTGCAGTAAAGCTCTTACGAGTAATCAATGCCTTTCAGAGCTGAATCTTGGCTTATTATTTCCGAAGCAGTGATCGCTTTCAGACCTTCCGAGGTACTTAGGATCTCTACATGAAGATGCTCAGAGCGGGAGTATCGTGACGTTAGTTGGCTTGTCCCGGAGCAAGAGGGACGTTCCCCGATGTTCGAATTTCCTGTGGTGCTGTTGGGGCGCTGACTCAGCACCGGCACGGTATTCCTGAGAATGCCATGCGGCAACGACATCCGCTTGGCCAATCGCACTCGCGGAGCCCGGAGCTCGGAGGCGGCGTCCGACGAGGAACTGCTCGCTGATTGGTGGATCGTGATCGCGGCGGGGGGTGAGAGCACGAGCTCCGGAATGGCAATGTCTAGGAATGCCATGTCGCGCCAGAACTTTCACATCCTGAGGGGACACTGTGGTTGGCTCGGTGCCGGTACCCGGTACCGAATTCCGAGTACTCGCCGTGGGCCGAGACTAAGCCGTTTCGGGCAGATATCAAGCGCTTGATGGAAAGAGCCTCCTACACTACGTGTGTCGACCGAGCCAGTGTTGGAGGTCCGTTCTTGAAACATATCTGTGGCAGCAACTCGGAGGCCCTGACAGATGCGCCATCGCCGCTGTCAGAGATGCTCCCTCGAGCTCCATGGCGTCATTGCGCTGGGCCCTGAGTACGAGTAACTGGCGTAAAAATCCATTCATTTGTTGCTTGCACATTTGTTTTCCCCGAAGTCCTGATTTGCCGGCCAATGGGAGCAATACAAGCTTCTATCAGAAGCCATATGCAAGTCACGAATCAATGGTTTTTTAACGCCTGTTCCCTTGTAAGAGGAAACTTCAAAGGTCATGGTCCATACTCCCAAGTAGATTCTTGAATCGTTTACGCGGTCGCTAACTGTCCGCTGAGCCATGCATCCCCAAATGCATTACTATCCCTCGCTCGTTGATTCTCACTACTAAGTAGTATTGAAAAGCAGTACGATTCTATACGTACCTTCACAAGTCAGTGCAATGTTCTGGTTCAAAATCCTTACTCGTCTTTCTTCATCAACCCATATCATTGATCGATCTATACCTGGCAGGAAACACAGGGCTGATTATCATATACCCATGACCCTGACTTATTGATTTCATCTTAATCATGAAAATCCTATATTGACATGCTGCAGTCATGATGAATGCCACCGTTCGGACGCGAACCGGCAGTCTACTACGCAACCGACTAGCTGACCAAGCATCTCGTGGCAGACGAGCTAATCTCGTCTGGCTCGTCTGCCACCTCCGATATACACTCCTGATTCTGCCCTTCTGCGCGACTCTTCTTCTTCTTCTCTTCATGCAACTTACTTGCTAGCAAATCGACGTCTACTTGTCGCGCTATTCCGACCCTCGTCCCTGGGCAATGAACATCAATGATGACAGATGATATCAAAAACATATGATTAGTGGTATGACAATGAGCCTAGTAGTATTTCCTGCTACGTATCGAGGAAGGCCCATTCGAAATGAAGCGTGATAGAACTTTGGATTCACCTGCCTAGATTCGCCATCGAGCCAGAAGTCATGCACCTTCATGAAGCCACCCCGCGAACCCAACCTCGCCGTATCGCTACCTGCGCAGAAGTCCATTCCTCCGCCGGAGCCGGGAAAGTATTTTCCCCATCCGGACTAACTTTGTAAATCATGTGATCGGCTCCGACGGCTTCGGACGCACGAGCCCGTTTCGCTTCCTTCCTCCGATGCCGCTAGTGACGCCGAAAGCTGCGGCCCAGGTGTGTGAGTGTGTCAACAGGTGGGGCAATGCCGTCTGCTTGGGCCGCCGAGGGGGGAGGTAAGGTCAAAGTATCACGACCTCTGCACAAACACAGCTCGAGACCGGGAAGTGGTGAGCCATTGAACTTAATGTCGTCTCGGGCTCTTGTTGCGTGGCGTTATTGATAATAGATCGATCCTTCGTACGGCATGACCATGGTAATATCCAAATCTTTTACCTGATCGTTACCAGAGGATTCTCTTTTCTCTTCTCCCCCTTGAACATTTCTCCGCATCTCCCCTGTTCGTGCTGGAGCTGAACTTCTTCCCCCGTCTCTCCGGATTGAGAATTGACACCAGATTGAGAATCGTATCCGTCTTTGACGTTGGGCCTGAAACAAACATCCCCAAGGCCCTCCTGCTTGCGCCGGGGGCAGTGTAGGGGGGCAATCACCATTCAATTTGTATCTATATATACCTCCATCCGGAATCATTCAACTTCTCCTATTCAGTATGGCTAACTTCGTCTTCACGATCTTTGCGGCTCTTGAAAGTATCAAGCTTGATGGGTGCTAGTACTTCTTACTTCTTACTTAAGCAACAGTACTTACTGAGAACTCGGGTCTGATAACGGTTTCTGGCAAGGTCAGCCTCTCAAGCTTCCTACGGTACCGTTAAACAAAGCATCCAACGCCGTCATCATGGTTCCTTCCCTGCTCACCTGGTTCATGACAGCGAGGAACAACGCCAACGGGCCCGTCTCGGTTGCAGCTCCATCAAGAGCGTGAGAGCATTCACCGTCCTTCCTCTCGACATCAATTCTCCACCTCTCTGAACCAATTTCCTCATGCTGGTACGAGTACGGTCAATAACAAGAAGTCCTCCACCACAGATATCAAGATCGTCAGATGTACGGTTCTACATTTTCGCCAACTGCCTGAATCTAACGACAATTTATCGATTCTGTTGTCAACGGTACCGGCGGGGCTACCCGCAACAGCTTCGTACCGCTCCGGCTCCGGCTCCCGGGCTTGCAACCTCTTCTGCTGCGGACCAACGAAACCACTTATTCCGAAGCCTTTCAATCTTCATTGATTTTCTTTCATTGATGCTGTATCTATATCTCTGACATCAAATATCTGGGAATACGCGATCCCGCTACGGGCGTCAACGGCATAAGCGCCGATCCCCGAGCGGAACAAAAAGAAAGCAGCCGAAGTGGGGAACTTGGCCTACTAAGTACTACTTACGCACCGTTGCGTGTTCGCCAATTGACTTCCTCCGATTGCACCGGAATTCCTCTTCCGAGAGGGGGAGGAAAGTGAAGCAGAAAGACGAAGAACGTGTTGTCGGCATTCCCAATTCCCCATTTTCCCAGCACTACGCAATTCATCATACCGCTCGCCTTTTTTTCCCATCCTCAGGAAGCCCGGAGGATTTCCCCCGCCCACGACGGAAAACGGATCTCCTTCGTGATCCTCCATTCTCGCTCTCGCTCTCTCTACGGTACCATCTCCTCGCCTCTCCCCGGGTTCTTGTCAACGTCTAAACGACGCTTTTCCAAACGGCCAAGGAACAGGCTCTTGGTCGGCATACCGTTGAACACGACGCCGTCCAGGGAATGAGAGACCGACGTGAAGAGCGCGGCGGCGTCGTGGCGAAGAAGGGGTCGACGGCCGGCACTCAAAAGGCATCGACCAACAATTGCTTCGATCCCGATTGAAACCACTTCTTCGTACTGACCTGTGCCTCGTCGTCATCGTCCGTTTGATCTTCTCTTGATCATCCGCCATCAACATCACTTCCGTCTTCAACCAGCCCTCTTCGATTCAATTCGACGGCTGCATCAAGCCATCGGTGCTTGATCGTCTTTTTCTCGGGTAACGCCTTGGCGGGTTCGTCATCGCTCGGCCCCGCGGCCTCGGCATCTTCAACGGTGCGCGACGCGATCAGATATTGCCACAAGAAGCCAGTCGGCCTATTGCGAGGGCGACCTCAAAATCACCGCCTCGGGCCGCGGATTTTCTTGACGGCTTCCGTTGAGGGCTTGCGCGTCCGAGGAGAACACAGCATGGACAAGATGAAGATGGGAATACCTACGACCATGTCGGGCGGGCCCGTCGGGAGCTTGTCGCGAACGCCAACCTTTCGCACGCCGGCCTTTCTGACGCCCGATCTGACCTTCGATGAGAGTCACAACGTCTTTGAAAGCTCCTTCAAGGAGGGCAATGCCAAATTGAGCGGCGGTCGAGGGGCGGACGATGGCGTGGACAACACCGCCGCTCCAGACGTCTCACAGACGACGCAACCGCCCTTGGCTGCGCCGCTCGCGGCCGTGGATCCGTTCTTTCGATTCGTCCAGGATGGTAGCTTCTCGCCCTTCTTTGGCCTCTCCTCGCAGCTCATCTCGCCGTCCTTTCTGAGCGCCGCCGTCGCGAGGGACCCGCTGCGGTCCGTCCAGAATTTGGCGCTGCCGACCCTGAGCACGTCCGCGGCAGGGGGACCGACGCTGCCCGCCGTGGCCGCTCCGGCCGCGGGCATTGCGCCGTCGGCCATGTGGGCGAGCCCGCTCGCGGACAACCGATTCGATTTCGTGCGAGGGATGCTCTCGCCGCAACAGGAGCCGTCGCCACCCGATTCGGTCGAGCGGGGCGCCGGCGTCTGGTCCCCGCCGTTGCTCGAGTCCGCCTATCAATCGTCGCCGCAGCGACGACTCGTGGTCGATACGACGGGTCCGTCGACGTGGTCTCGCTTCGGTCAGATCACGCCGCCCGACGATGCGACCCCGAATTCGGCCGGTCCCGAGGGCAACCTCGATCGCGTCGGGAGCAGGTCACGACCGGCGACGGCCTCGTCGCCGGTGGTGCCGTCGCCGGTGGAGGCGCCCGTGAAGAAAAAGCGAGGTCGAAAATCGAGCGCATCCAGCGATCAAGTCGACCAGGACGCACGGGTCGCGCCGCCGGCCAAACGACGGAGGCGAACCAGCGCACCGGCCGAACCGGCCCCAGTGCCGACGGAAGACCAGGATGGCGGAGACGGGGCCGAACCCACGGAGGAGGATCGCAAGCGGAACAAGTTCCTCGAACGGAACCGAGTGGCCGCCAGCAAATGCCGGCAGAAGAAGAAGGAATGGACCAACAAGCTCGAGAGCAAGGCTCGAGCGCTGTCGATGGAGCGCGATCAACTGTCCATCATGGTGGGCTCGCTCAAGGACCAGGTGCTGTGGCTCAAGGGCGAGCTGCTCAAGCACAGCACGTGCGACTGCGAGCGCATCCGACAGTACCTGAACCGCGAGGCCAACAACTTGGCCCCGCCCGTGTCCATCGACCGGTCGCCGTCAACATCGGCAGCGTCAAGCGGCGCTCCTCCCGTGGTGGAGGCGACCCCTGAACCGTCGCGCTCGAGTCCGATCAAGACTGAGGCCGGCAGTTTCCCGTCGACCGTCTCGTCGCGGCGCGACAGCTTCAAGAACGTCGACTTGGATGGTCTGAGCCTGGCCGACGACGCGACGCTCGTGGGCGAGGGTCAGTCACCGACGACGGCCGATCTCTCGACGTTCGTCTACGACGACGACGACGACGGCGGTCCGAGTCCCTGCGCGGACGAATGGCTGGTGGAGCAGGTTTCGATGCATTATCGGCCACGCTCGTGTGTTGAGAAAAGAATCTGAACGCTTCTTACGAACTTCTTGCGACACGTCTTGACGACCTTTTTGTACCTACTGTCCTGCTTCTCTTTGCCTTCTCGCCCTTTGATTCTTCATCGATCAGCGCCCCCGCGGCCTTTGAAATGGCGGATGCGGGATTTGCCAATTGGAAGGGGACGGAGTCAAGGGGCGTTCCGCGGAGTGGGGAGTGGTGGGGACTGGGGAGGAGTTTGGGCGAAAAGATGGCCGGGGATGACGGCACCCAAAAAAGTTTTGCGGGGGGAGATCTCGGCACGTGATGTCATGCTACTCATTGGAGTTATCCTACGTTTTCTTCCACGGAGCGTATGGTAATGATTGATGCTTTTTTTACGATTGGTTACACACCACGATTACTTCTCCCGCGGAGCTTTGAACATTGTTCGGTTCAAGGACGGCATCTGGACCCATGGCATTGGGGAAAGTCTTTGCTTCGCGATCTTTGATGATTTTGATACGATGGTCTCTCTCGACCTCTCTTTACCATCTCCTACCATTCCATTCCATCCCATCTCCCTATCTCCCCATC
>QQTW01003473.1_pt1 | contig 11636 bp, 8 predicted proteins | sample 1904831 | NCBI WGS metagenome assembly QQTW01 (sample SAMN09435610, study PRJNA476489) | Subsurface metagenome, whole genome shotgun sequencing project.
ACGTCTCCTTTATTCTCTGGAGTTAGGATGCCTCCGAGAATGTGAACTCCAATCGCCAATGCGACCCGTGGATTAGAACTGGCGCAGCCGTGGTGCGAGGTAGAGTACAGTACATCCACAGGAGGCTGATTACAAACTTGAGAGCTGACGCTCCGTAGTCTTGTCGCCCTAACAGGCGGGAGCTTTGTGCTGGTTTCAAATCTATGACCGTCCAGGGTCCCGTCTGGCAAGGGTTGACTGAGCCACACGCGGTACTTCCCGCAAGGGCGGCGCTTCGACGTTTGAGACCAATCTATTCATAGATTTAGGGCTAGTGCAAGCGCGGAGTCGCACGTGGCTGTCCTAATCGCTAAGCGCTCTGCGTGTCATTTAGCTTCAGGTAACGTGACCAGCCAACACTCGTAGACTACTCCCTGTAGGTTCTAGACTATCCACGGATACAGTAGGATTGGCGATTGGAGTTCACATTCTCGGAGGCATCCTAACTCCAGAGAATAAAGGAGACGTCTAGTATTATCACATGATGGCCACGTGATGGGTACGCGACTAGGCCATTTAGTCATCTCCGACAGAACAATGCACGATGTCAATCGACGAGCGTCAATCAATGCGGCATGCGAGCGAGACAGCACAATACTAATGCGACGAGATTGATCAGATGGAGATGGGCAATCTATCCGGATTGGTTTGGCCCAATATGGCGACAGAACGGTAAGCCCACTTCTACGGTTTTGCGGAGCTCTTCACGGTGACGCGGCTGCTGGTAGGGCTCTTGACGACGCCATGCAAAAATCGATTTCGCCATTTATATGCTTTATTTAATCAAACAGCATTGGAAGCGACTGATGCAAGAATAACGAACGCGCTGCGTGCCCAACATCTCTCAAGGCCCTGAACCTCACAAGATCACCTCTGCCACCCCCCAAATGCAAGCCAAGAGAGAGAAGAGGCCCAGGATCAGGACAGTGCTCCGCTCCCCAGTCCGAGAGGCCGCTGCATTGGGCATGTCAATTGTCATATTCGCCCTCGAGCCCACAGTCTTCAAGCAGGTCATGTCGATCGCCGGTTCGGATGTGTTTCCTCCATATACGACCGTCATGATCGGCGTGACGCCGAACAGGATCGACGCGAGCTCCGTGGAGTTTCGCGACGGCGCCGTGAGGCGGTGGCTCGCAACGAGCGTGAGGTTGTAGTCCTTTTCAACCGTGGGATGGCAATCACCCCGCGGAGCTGGTGACGCGACGGTTGGCCCCGTCAATGCCCGGACCTGGATCTCGTCCCAGCGTCCGTCGACTGCGATCCGGCATGGACGCGGTATGTTCGAACGGAGAGCATCACCAAGTCGGCCGCACACGGACGCGGCGGAAGAGGCGTTATTGCTGCTGCCGGGGCGAAGGCTGGCCAGCTCCGCCTGAACCTGAGAGCGGAGAGCATCGACACAGTTCGATCGGAGGGCATCGTTGCACGTGCCCTGGTCGTATTCAGGACTCTCGCCGGGAAACTTGGCCGTTGTCGTGACGCCGTCGAAGAAGAGGGCGCAACCCTGGTGTTGGGATGCGCCTCCGTCGGTGAGGTTGAGGGACGGAGGAGTGCCAAGGAAGAAGTCCCGTGAAAACGAGTTTGGCGGCTCGTCGACCGAATGGACCAAGACCGTCCAGGTCAGGGATTGGTTCGAGAGAGGAGTGCGGAAGGAGGTGACGCCGAGTCCTCGAGCATTCGTGGTGTTGCCGACGGCGCATCGCGGCTTGCTGTATTCGTCCACTGGGCAGCCCACGGCGTCGCAGTTCGAGATCTGCGCGAACGAGAATCGCGCCAGCGAGATGACGACAAGCGTCGCGCGAAACATGGCGGATGAGGATGAAAGGTGCACCATGGTGTGAGGAGTCTTGCGACGTCGAAGATGCAGAATGCTCTGTTGATGGAAAGATGATGAGGTGCTGACCGAGAGGCAGGTAGTATTTTCTCAGCGGAGATGGGGAGCAAGATGAGAAGGAAGATGACCAACACCGCAAGGAACGTGAATATATTGTATCCCGCCATAACCGCCACAATGCCGACCATGTCATGTGGCTGTGGATCTAAAAGAGCACCCGCTTTCTAGAAGCGCTGTGTTTCATGGACCCCTGGTTTCATGCGCCGCGCCCTCTTTGATCGATTGGCGCTAAACGCGCCGTTGCGGCGCGCTACTGGCGCCTCGGCTCAACTGAAATGGCTCCCGTCTATTTTTGGAGCACAACGTCCCTTGCATATTTCCGAGACCTCGACGCCGCAGTTGGCTGCAGCCTTGCGGACCTGCCGACACAGCTCACGCCCCGTAGGATTCACCCAATTCGAAATTGCGGGGCAAGGTCAGGAGTATCATCACCCACACCACGACATGCGGCACCCGTCTTTCGCCCGTGTCTCAAACGAAATGATGATGAATGCTGATGAATTGAGTGCGGCGTCGATGTTGGATATCGTCCCAGCATGGTTCAATCTTCCCAGCGCCGCGTCCAGAAGGATGGGACAGATGGAGTATAAAGAAGCTTGGGCATCGCCGGTTAATCGGTATCATTCGACATCATCAGCATCCATCTCTTTGAGTCACTCCTTTGGCATCTCTGAGTTTGAAGCAAACTCATTCTCCTATCAACATTCTTTATCTGGCGGCTTCCTGCATTCCACTCTCCTAACCATCTCTACGACACCCTAACCACCTCCTCACCAACTTTTCCGCCATCAAGATGGCCTTGGCTGTGATCAATGTCGTCGCCGCGGTCGTCGGTGTCGGTCTCATGATCCCGTCTGTCATCCCCGAAAAGGATGAAGCCGGCACGGTGGTTCGCATCGCGGCTGGTCTGAGCAGCGATGAGAAAGATACGACCGCGGGAAATCAGCCTGGCATTGGCCTGTACGACGTCATGGGCCGCCGAATCGGGATGACCAATGGCAAGAAGCACAAGATCAAGGACGGCGATTACATGGACATCAAAGTCCCGTTCGATAAGGGGGTCGGGAAGAAGCCAACCGAATACATCTCCGTCGTGGACGGAGGTGACGATGCTCTATGCATCGCCTACATTGCCCTGACGCAACCGGATGGAACCAAGAAGGCTTGGTATGGAGATGTCGGCAAGGCATGCGGAGCGGACTGGTATCATTCGCAGCTGAAGACAGGCGAGGACGACTACCAGCCGGCGTGCATCTGGATCGATCGCAACAAGTCCCTCGGTCTCCGACATCAGGGCCTCGGCCTCCACATCCATGACTTCGCCGCCACCAAGGAGCGCGCCAAACAGTACGACTCCGACAAGGACCTCATGTGCAAGGTCGCACCGCGGTTCCGCATGTACGAGAAGATGAACTCGGATGACCCGATCCCCTTCTTCAGCCCGCCGTTGGAGTACGAGCCCAAGACGCTGGTCGATGCCGACCCGAAGGTGGTCAAGGATAAGAAGAACTGGGCCTTGCCGAAGGACGGACCCAACGTCAAGAAGGGGGACATCCACAAACGCTCAACGGAGAAAGTTCGGAGACAAGCTCACCCCGAGCCCTTCCAATCCCTCATCATCGACCAGAGCAAGGGACATAGCGCCAAGGCGCTTTGCGAGAGCAAAACCTCCCGTGGCCCTGATTTCGTCTCGGTCAAAGAGGGGCTCTTCTGCGACATGGACGCCAAGAAGATCTGGCCTGTCTGCAACGAGAAGAAGACCAGCGGCTGCTTCGACGTGAAGGCCGGCACGATGCGACCCGGCAAGGGCCTGCAGGGACGGGACGTCGAGACCGGCGCCATTGTGCCCAAGAAGACCTACAAGAAGAAGAAGACCTGGACTTAAGGGAACTTGGTCCGGACTTCCATCTATCCTTCAATCAATTTGTTGCAATGCCTCGTCCTTTGCTTCTTCTTCCCCCCTCCCTTCCTACCATGCATATTTGGATTTTTGACGTTTTGAATCATTTGGTTTTCTGTTGTACGAAAAACGCTGCAATCTGGAGGAATATCGGTTGATTCCGCTAGCATTAAATCTATTCTAAGCGGTTCTAGAACTTCAATCTCCCAAGTTGCACGATATATTCTGATCCATGCCTGAGAAGGGGCCCGAAACATCCGCAGTGTGCAACCCCTAGTGAATATTGTTGAAAATGTCGCCCTCTAATCTCTATTTTCAGGCTCAATTCCAGGGTAGCAACTAGACGTCCGAACACCCTACTCGAAAATTCAGGAAAGCGGAGAGAAGGCTTGTCTTCATTCTAGTTATCTGTCTTTCAGGGCCGATAGAGAGTTGTGTATAGACGTCTGGGCTCGAGCTTGTGGTTCGGATTAGAAGCCTGCCTCGGTTCCTTGGTTCTCGTCCTCGGCCTTCGGTTTGTGGCGAGTAGTATTGCCGCGCCGGCGTCTAGGACTGGGCTGCTAGGGGATAAGTCTCTAACGACTTACTCTATTTCACGACTACGCGCCATATTCGTACACTGCGCCATCAACATCGCTTGAGTCTATAAAGATTATCTTAACCTATTAATTCCGCCCAGCAGCTATATCCTCAAGTGAACCGATCTCCAGTGGCCACTTTGTAATACTTAATCGAACTAATAGTGAGCAACCAACTATATATTTAGCGAAGAAGTTGTTGAAATCGTGAGACAAGAGGATATCTAGATAATTGTGATGGGTATTTCAAATCATATCAACATAACGAGATACACTCGAAGCGCTGATTAATGATTTGCTACATCTTTCGACAGTTAAGAAATGACAGGAATGTTCTTGGACAGATACATTCGGTATTCCGGCCTGGGTCGTCCTCCCAGCTGATCTTTCACCAAATCCTCGATCGCACTTGTCCATTTGATCAAGGCACCTTCCTTCCAAGCACTATGCTGTAGAGAGAGACTTACAGGAATACCATTGGTATCGGCACCGATTGGAACACATATGACTGGATATCCTGCTTGTGCGGCAAGTTGTTGTCCGGCTCCCTTTCGATCGCATAAAAGCAGGGCATCAAGCTCGATTGTTTGACCATCTTTGTCGACGTGTTTCAAGGCTGCGTCAATTCCTTCTTCCCGGGATTTTCTTCGAATGTACTTCAGTGCTTGATGGTACGACTCTGTTTTTGTTCCCCTGGTTTGTGCGGTCTCACGAAGATTATCCTTACTCTTATCAGAGGAAACACAGCACCGCAGAGATTCAATGCTTACCTGCCCACTGGAAAACGCCGGATGATCACCTGGCTGAGCACCTTCCGTACCACGGTTCTCGTCATTGTATGCAACGATATCATCGATGGTTTTCATGTTCGTGCCGGAAGTTCTGATAGGTACCCACTAATGCCGTTGTATGCGTCCATTTTCACAACGCTGAATTCGGAATGGGCGGATTCACCATGCTCCCTGCTTCGATGAGCCTGTATCCAACCATTTTAAGCGCAAGGATACTACCAGTTCCAGATGCCGTCAATTGGGATTCGGTCCTCGGCACAAGGGAAGTCTGTCCGGATGATATCACCTCCGGCTTCAATTATTGCGTCCAACAATTTCGAGGCTACCTTTTTCTGGTCTTCCGAGACGAGCTCCCAACATCTTCTCCATGGTAGACCAAATTTGGCTCCTTTGAGCGATGTCTTTCAGCAGATGAATTTGGAATAACTTTGTTCTTGATGTCTTGAAGATAACTATGTGAAGGTGTCACGCTCGTCTTGACCAGCGATCAGATCCAGTCCATGCACAGCATCAGCAACGGTTCGGCCGAAAGTACCGACGGAATCCATATTTTCACTAATTGGAATCACCCCGTTTCTCGAAGTGAGACCGACCGTGGGCTTGATCCCCACCACACCATTAATAGATGCAGGGCCAATGATGGAAGAGTCTGTCTCAGTGCCCAATGAAAGCGGTACGACGTTTGCGGACACGGCCACAGCAGAGCCACCACTAGATCCATCTAACGCATACAGGGTTAAACTGTGGTTTCAAAGACGAAGCATTAAGAAAGGCGGTCTTACAGGGACTAAATGACAGATTGTATGGGTTTCTGACCTGCCCTCCTCGGGGTGAATATTCATCCGAGTGGACCTTGGATCGCATAGATGCCCACTCGCTCATGTTTGCATGTCCAAGGATGATTGCACCAGCTTTTCGTAGTTGTTGAACGACATGAGCGTCTCGAGGCACGATATTGCCAAGCAAAGCCCACGAGCCTGCCGTGGTCTGCATATCATCCTTTGTCGCCATGTTCTGCAAGTGTTAGAGGTACGACAATATGTATTCTGTATAACTAACATCTTTCACCTGCACTGGAATCCCATGCAGCGAACTCCGAACCGTCCCCTGCTGCCGCTCTCCATCCAAGTTCGCTGCAATCTTCAACGCATCCGGACTGACCTCGATGACACTTTCGAGATACTCATCAATCCAACATGTTGTCAGAGCAAGCAGAAGTAGGCAGCTGTATTGAAAATAACAGACGTACCGCGTGTATACGGCTAATACAGAACTGCACATATTCAACTGATGTCAGATGGCCTGAGAAGAGGAGATCTTGCAAGTTATTGATGCTAATTTCGTATAAATTCAACGAATGCAAGGTTCCAAGCCGGAAGATGGCGGGCACGGAGTCTTGAGAGGGGATGTCTCGACTCGGAATAAGATCTTCTATTGCTGTTCCGCTCATTGAGATCCGCCTTGTAGTGGACGAATTGATTGATGCGAGCTTAGTTCAATGAGTCTATCATTTGTCGTAATGGTCGTGGTTGTCCGCATAAGTATGTGAGATGACGTCGAAAAGAAAAGGGTAGAAATATATGTGCTACATGTGCACGAAGGGAAGAGAGAGCGGGCCGTCGTTTGCGTAACCAAGATCTCACATCTAAAATGGTATGATGCCAGCTCTTGAAGCCATAGAGCGTCAAGTCGCATAAGGCTGAACGGACAGCATGCCCAGCATTGATTTCGAAAATATACTTTGGCCGGTATGATCGATCAGGGATATCTGGTATCACATCCGTCGTCTAGCACGTGAGACAAATCTTCCCTTGAACCGGGCCGAGACGGGCCGAGCGGGTTCCCCTTTTTCTGAGGGCCCACTTGTAGATATGCAACTACACTCCCAAGACGATCGACCCACCTGAATCGTCAACTCGCAACTTATTCGAGTAGGAATGTGAGTGACTGCGAAGGTCTTCACATAGAGATCGCCTGGCATCCTGCGAAGGGAAGTCTCGCGCACTCGTACCTCCGGACGATCCAAGATTGTGGCTCGAATTGTGCCAAGGGACCTTTTCTTGAGTGGAATTGTGAAGATCGTGAAGGGCTTTACATTGGGGTCGCTCCTGCTCGCCGAGCAGTTGCCGCCTGCCATCCGGCAAGACGCCAGGCTGGTTTGATCGGTAGGGCAGCGGGCGTATCTTGATCATTTCTCCTCTTTCCATCGTTGCCCTTCGACCCTTGACCGACGGACACCATTTCCTTGTGGTAAGCCCGACAGACAATGAGAAGATGGCTCAAACACTAACGCATGACAGACGGGCGATGGCCTACTACAAGGCGACCGAGGTCTTGCCGCCACGCCGCAGCATCACCGATGTCACCAAGGTCTTAGAACCACCAACACGTCGAGGAAGAAAATCATATCTGAAACCACTACCTCCGCCGAACCGTACTCAGTTTGCCGTCGATCTGCATTATCGAGCTCGTCAAAGTAACACTCCCCGCCAGTGGGAAAACAGGCTCAACCAGAAACTTCGTCTCGAGCGAATGAACCGAAACGTCGAAACGCTACAGACGTCAGAGCGGACGGTCACACGTTCCGAAATGGGAAATGTCATTATCGAGCAATTTTCCTACGTTGATTTGGATCAGCTCCAAGCAAGACCTCGACCTCGGCGGAGCGGCAAGTACGCTTATCAGAAACTCGAGGAGGCGGACGAGTACATCAAGATTCCGCCAGATCACACGTAAGTTGCCGTGGACTGCAAAGGTTGACGCCTTGTCGTTCTGTTTCCATCGGGCTTGGAAGATGTGTATGGGACCCAAAACGACGTTGCTGCAGCTGTTCGTGCCAATATTGAACAGTATCTGGACCGTACTGATCCTTCGCGTCCATCGAACGATCGGCACTCGGAAATATCCCAATGGTGAAAGGAGAACCGCCACCTGGGCCGGTGTGGGAACTTCCAATTGGGCGTGTGGGAAGATTAAGGCCGCCCCCAAGACGGTCCAACCATTTCACGTGATGCCATGGCGAGGCAAACAACCTTGCCTGCGCTTCGGGTCCTGCTGGACGCTCTGGGAAACCTCACGCGAGCCATCAACATGCTCTTTGGAGCCGTCGACGCGAAGGCGAGAGATGCCTATAGGGAGGCCTTCTGCCGGACTCCGAGGGGATATGAGAATTCGATCAGACTGATCCCGCGCTCGAGCTGTTCTCTCTTCGGGTCTTGCTCATTAATGCCTAGAGCCAGCCTTATCGAGACATTAATGACTGGAAGGACGGTGGTTGGGCGTGGACCTCCGTCGTGGGGGATTTTGTGGGTGGCGATTTTTGCCTGACAGACCTACGCCGACGCATCCCATTTCCGCCAGGGGCCGTGCTGGCTTTACCGGGAGGCGCATTGGAGCACTGGATGACTCACTGGAAGGGTCCATGTCGGTGGGTGATTCTACGAGCAGTCTCTCAGGCAGAATCTAGCTCATTCCTACCGCCAGATATTCTGTGGTGCACACTTACCATGAAGCCGTTCGCCGCTGGTGGGCCCAGCCTAGTGAGGCGACGAAGGAGGCACAGGCGACGGATGACTCGCAAAATGTCATCGGCGTCTCGACAAAGACTTCGGAGCCGCAAACATCTGCTGAAGGCCGCAACAATGCCAAATCTCATGGACCAGTCATCGAACCCTCGATGTTGCCATCGGCTGCCGGAACAACGTCGTCATCTCCCTCCATGTCTAAGCGCCGTTGTTCATTAGATGTTTTTGCATAAAGACGCCGAGGCCTTGTGCAAAAGCCGATCGCTTGAGTAGAACTCAACCTCAACCGATCCTATCTTCATTGTTCATGACGCTCTTATTGGCTACGGAAGCTCTACTGTATTTATTCCTTCTGATAAGCTTGAATGGCGCGCGTGATCCGAACCCGCCCTATCTCAAAAATCGTCTAACACCTCTGCAGTCCCAGGTTCGTGGTCAACGATAACTTCTCAAAAACTCGTACCAAATTGCAGACAGCAAGCCGAGGGGATTGGATACGATGGTCGAGGTGTCAACCGAGCTGATTGATAGCAACGTCTTGATGGTAGACGTGTTCAGTAGTTATCCCCATCAGCAGATGTCCAGTTCCATCATGTCCTCATGAAACGTTAGAAGCTTCGGCCCAAGAGTTAGATGTTGTACTGGTCATGAGATGTGGATGGCCAGCAGAACTAAGTGGAACCGTCATCTGTAAGCGTTCATTGATTGGGATTGCCGTGTTCAAGGCGCAACGTCGAGATGAAAGATCTGTGGAGACCGGTTGTGTCATGCTGCTTGTATGCCTGTAATTCGCGGGTTCATCGACATTCGAGTTCACACGTCACTAGGCAACTGCCGATGGAGGACGAGAAACGAGATAGTACCATCAGGTCCAGAGAATGCTGCTCTTTACTGTCTCGCCACAACGGATTGTTGAGCGAAAACACCAACGGCCTTATTGAAAAGGATGACGACTGTAGTTTCACCACCACTCGAAGATACAAAGAGTCATAAGGAGGATCAAGAACTGTTTCATCAGAGCTACAGTATCCTCGCTCTACATCGAAAGATAGAACAGAGAGGTGATGATAAAGCTAGTGGAACTAGGGTAACAATTTTGCGTTTCATGGGAAAGCAGCTGCTTCAGCTGCTATCGTCATCTTCGTGTTCCTCGGTCTCGAAGGCCTGTGCCTCTTTCTTATCTTGTTTTCTCTTCTTTTTCATCTTTTTCTCCTGTTCCATCTCGAGCCAGAGCTGAAGCTTCTTTATTTTGGAGTCGGAATCGTTATCGGAACTTCCGTCAGAACTTTCGCTCTCGACCGATGCCTTCTTTTGCTTCTTCTTCATGCTTCCTTTGGTTGGCGTGCCTTTCGTCGACCGTCCATACTTCCCAGCAACTGTTGACAGATCCATGGCGGGGTGATTATCCTTGCGTAGGTTGTTTCGTTCGGCAAGGACGGACCAGGCGTCAGTTGATTCATCAACTGGCTCATCCCCGACGAAAAGGTCATTGATATAGTCGTCGAAGTGCCGGCTCGTACTGGCAACATGCTCGAAATGCTTAGCCATCAGCATGGGACGCTCCAAGTTCGCATCATTTCCCATATCGTGAAACTCCCAATTCGCAAGCGCAATTGCCGTCTGAAAAGCATTTTTGATCTGCCGCCCGTTCCAGCGACGTGTTGATTTCTTTCTGTTCTCGACCCAATGCTTCGCCGCGAATGCTCTAATTTCGTCTTCCTTGACATCGATGTCAATATCGCGAGCGCTGATGATCCTCTGCAGATTCATCTCCCAGATTTCAGTGGTCGAGATCTTGTCCAGCTTAAGATAATACAAGCTGATGTGAACCCGTGATCGAAAGGCTTCGTCGAATTCGCTGACACGATTAGTCGTCAGGATGAGAACACCGGCGTAGTATTCCAACACTCTCAAAAAGACTGCGAAGCAGGATTAGAGTCGTTCAACCGAGATTTATATGAGGACGGCTCACCCGACACCAATCCATTCCTCTGAGATCACTTGGCTGCCTTTTTGCCATGAAGACGTCGGCTTCGTCCAGCAAGAGTACGCACCCACATCGTTGTGCCAGTCGAAAATACTCGTTCATGCGTTTTTCAACGTAATTGACGTACGTACCAAGATCACCACATGTGATTGGAAATAGTGGTCTTTTTAACTCGGCAGCTACACATTCGGCAGTCGAAGTCTTACCGACCCCAGGAACACCATGGAGAAGAATGATGAGTCCTTTCCCCTTGCCTCTGACCAGATCCATCGAAACACCGGACGCCAAGCTGGTTTTTGACCGAGCTCGATCAATTCTGGAAGCTTGATTGAAACTGCGCGTTTGGTTCTTAACAAGCGCCTGGATGGTCTGCTTATGTGATGATGGGAGTACTAGATTTTCAAAAGCAGTGTTCGTGCTTTGCAGTTGATTCGTGTCATCTTGAAGCTCAGAGACGATGTTGATATTCAGAGCGTGCCATTCACGATTTTGCAAGGCGTAGCCGTACAACCGAAATGGAAGGAGCATCAAATGGTCGTTTGTAGCGTTGTGGAAGGTAGCGTACCCGAGTAAATCGGTATTTTGAACGGATATACTTCTCCGATCCTCATCCAGCTTTGAGTCATCGTAGATATCCGTACAGGAATTGCAGCTGGGCGAGTTGCATGGTGCTGTTTTGAAGACCTCCCTTTTGTCGGGTGTCGTCGACCTCTCGATAACACCGCCGCCAAAGTTTATAGCGGAATTCCTGCTGCGATAGGGATCTTGCTCTTTTCGTATGTACTCGTAGCCAGCGGCTTGGTCGAGAACGACGTCGCTGTTGACCTGGTTCCGGCTGTCTCAGTTTTGAAAGCTCAATAAAGCCAGTTGGTATAGAGCAAAGTGGTATTACCTCGTCTTGAACTGGGAACAGATTCCCTTCG
>QQTW01003474.1_pt1 | contig 11634 bp, 15 predicted proteins | sample 1904831 | NCBI WGS metagenome assembly QQTW01 (sample SAMN09435610, study PRJNA476489) | Subsurface metagenome, whole genome shotgun sequencing project.
CTCCTCAACGCCCTTCTGGGCCGTAAGGGAATGGCTCATACGAGTTCTAAACCCGGACGAACTAAAGCCATGAATGCTTTTAGTGTGAATGAGGGAAAGCTCGTCGTCGTGGATATGCCCGGCTATGGAAAGGGGAGTAGAGAGGAGTGGGGGAGGGAGGTGGAGAAGTATTTGAAGGGACGGAGGGTGTATGTTTGATTTTTATCTTGAGAGTTGTCATACTTTCTGGTCATTCCGTTACTTCAATGTCCGATTTCAATTGAATGGACCATATCGACCAACTTCGAGCCTTGAATTGATCAAGGATATACCGGGGGGTGACACGGCAAACCGAGCGGGCAGTAACCGCTGTTCTACTAAATCGCCGACAAGTCTTGGTGGGGCCGGTAACTGCCCGCTCGCTTTGCCGTGTCACCCCCCGGTAAGAAGGGAGATGATAGACCAAGAATTCATAACTGATGGATGAAATGTAGATTGAAAAGAGTCTACCTCCTCCTCGACCCCCACCACGGCATTAAAACAAGCGACATCGTGATGCTCCGACATTTACAAAACAACGGGATTCCTCATCAAGTCGTTCTCTCAAAGATAGACCGGGTCTTATTCCCGCCTGGCTCGTTCTCGGTATCGTCGTCTTTGTCTTCCTCTGGTTCTTCTTTCTCCTCGTCGTCTTCGTCTTCGTCTTCGTCCTCGAAGGAGACTGGGAAGGGCCGAGACAAAGGACAAGGAGGAGGAGGGAACATTAATCCACGGCTGGGAACGAAAGGAGTCGAACAAGGCGAAGGGACCAAGATGAGATTAAAACGAAAAATACGAGTCCCTTCTCCAGAGAAACTAGAAGCGAATCAAGAAGCGTTGATGACGGTTTTTGGATCCGTTGTTCGTACGATTTTAGATCTTGAAGACGAGGAAATGGACAGCGGTGGGAGGGAGGAGAATGAGAAGGAGGGAGAGGGGGATGGGGAGGGGGAGGGGGGTAACGGTAGGAGGGGACAGATTAAGAAGAGAGACAGGAGGATAGGTACGGGTATGGGTATGGGCAGGGAGGGAGTCACACTGGGTGAAATACTAGGCGTTAGTGCTGAACGAAACAATCCTTTATATGAACCCCATCTCCGACGAGGAGGAGGAGGATATCCAGGATATGCAAATGGGGACAGAGAAGAGCAACAAGAAAGAGGAGCACAAGATAGGGAGGGTGATTGGAAGGAGCATATAAAAAAGACTACATTAGGTATTTCCAGTTTGAGAGCTTCGATTCTGGCTGCAATCGGCCATTCTTAGCTTCCAATGAATCCTTATCTGGTCGAATTCGATGAGCCCTTACGAATCTCGTTTTGTCAGATTGAGCAACTGAGGGGGGTAAGCTACGGAGGGAGTAACAATGAGTGAGATATTGGGCGTTAGTGCGGAGAAGATAATCCTTATTGTAAGAACCGCATCTCCTAAGAGGATATGCAGGGCAAGGGATGGAAGCAGAAGCAGAGCATTAGGATAGCGATGGGAAGCGGAAGGACAATATCAAACAAACCACTTTGGGTATGTCCAGCTTACGAGTGTCAATTCCACTTGCGATTGGACATCAATAAGTCAATCCACCTGATTAGTCTAATCAATCAACTCTGAAGTCAATGATCCATTCGATGTAGGTACTCCCATCGTGTCCTGGGAGATTAGGTGGAGTCAGTCGAGTCAGTGTTTTGTTTAGCTGTTACAGATTCATGTAGATCAATCGTGTTAGGTCAACGGGACTATTGGACTATAGCCACCTTCGGCCGTTGAAGATTAATCTCCTTCCCCCGCGGGTATGGTCGCTGCCGAACAGAGGACGCTCGCTACTGACGTATTGGGTATGCTTGCTTCTCGAATCGATAGGTGGATGACTAAATGAAGCGTGAACCCTAGCTACCATATCTAAGTCAGCTGCTCTCGACAACTATTCAATGAGAAGGGAAGGCAGCCAACCTACCAGGAATCTTCCATCTAGACAATATTATTAGAAATGAGAAAGGAAGCACGATATCTCAGTTGATTCATGTTAATGAATCGCAGAGGACAAAAAAAAGGTAAATTGGAACGGAGCACAGCTGTTTACTGTGATGCTCGAGATCGCACTGGGGCCGGTGGTTTCTCTCTCGCTGTCTTCAGCAATGAAGATAGATGATAAACGCAAGAAGGACAAAAAGAGTCCGTATGTTGGGAATGCAATTGACGACGAGGATATGCAAAGGAAGGATAGAGTCAACAAAGCAATGCTACTTGTTATAGATAGACCACGAAATGCATGATACACCCTACATGCAATCACCTATGAGATCAGAAGGACATGGAGACAGGATGTAGAGCTAAAGAGATGTAGAGTTCAATAGCTAGATAGAACTGCCCGGTATACTGTCTTTAAAAGCTACTGATAATGATTTTGATGCCAGTTTTCATAAGCACCACCCAAACACTTGGAAGAGCCATTCATACGCAGTCCATAGTCCCATACTGAACCGTCGTGCTGTGTGCAAGATGTTTCATCTCACTCGACAGCTGGAAGATTCTCTTCAAAGATCTCTTGTCCCTCGGGAATTTCATGGCCAAAGGTATCCACGACGATTCGTCGACCTCGATTTTCTTCAGGGACAGCGTCTCGGGGAGAGCCAAAGTCGAGGACCTACCCCAATTAGTCACCAGTCAGTGAATGCAAAACGGGTAATGGTCAGAGGTTAGGCTGGATAGGAGGAATATATATATATATCTTACCTCCAAATATGTCATACTGTTTCTTTGCACCGCCGCCACACACCGCCGATCATCAAACTTCACTTGCCACACCCCGCTCAGATCCGTGAGGAGATCACGCATAAACGCCCCCGTCTCGACGTTCCACAGCTTCACCGTTCGATCGGACCCAGACACCACCTTCTGGCCGTCGTGCTGGAAACATGTAATCGCCCCTGTATGCCCCGTCAAGGTACTTCGATGTTGGCCATGCGTCGGGTCCCACACCCTCAATGTCGCGTCCGCGGCCGCCGACACCAGTCGATCGTGGCTCAGATCCAACAGTCCCACGAGCGAGGCATGGCCCTCCAGGTTGAACAGCACCGTCCCCGTATCCAACGACCATACTTTCACCAGGTTGTCCATCGAGCCGCTGATGCATCGATTGCGCTCGTGGTCCAACACGACGCTGTACACCTTCGATGTATGTCCCTGCAGTCGATGGACCGTCTCGCCCGTCGAGAGTCGCCACACTCGCACCGTCGCATCGTAGCTCCCACTGACCAGCGTATCCCCATGCGCAGCTATCGCCCGCACCGAATGTCCGTGCCCGGCCAATGTCCGCACAAAGTACGGACAATCAGCGTCGTTGGTCGGCGGTCCCGTCGGTAGATATGGTTCATCGCCTGGCTGGGGCAGTCGCCAGACTCTCAGTGTCGAGTCGCGCGACCCCGTGATGATCAATGGCTCTGGCGGCATCATGATTGGCGTCCCATCCGACCGTTCCCCAACCTGCGTCGGCATCAAGATCTTCAAACACCGCACCGTCGAAGTATGTCGTTGAAACACATGCGTGCACACGCCTCGCTCGATATCCCACACCCGCACCGATCGATCCGTTGACCCAGACACCAACACGTTGCCCTCGTACTGCAACGCCCACACGCCGCCCTCGTGGCCTTCTAACCTGGTCCGCAAGGCTCCCGTCTTGGTATCGTAGACATTGATATTCGTATCGTCACTTCCCGTCAGGATCTTATCGCCATCGAACTGCAGACACGTGACGACATGCCGCTGGTGCGCTCGGAACGCGATATGACTCGGCTTGACCTCGTCCTGCATCCACAGCCCTCGCGTGAGGTGGTGTCGCCGATAGATGGATTTGAATAGATGCATGTTGCGGAGACTGGCCAGGCCGACCTCAGGATTTGGAACTGCACGACGAGCGGCCATCGACGCCACGTAGGGCTTCTGGATCATCGTCGTCTCATCCAAGCCCTCCATCGCCGCCTCGCCCTCGACCATCGTGCTGGGTGCTGCTTTTGTTTTCGCGCGTTTCCGGCTGCCCGATTCAAACTTGACCACTGCCTTACGCTTCGGACGGGAGCTGCGCGAGCTGGTCATCTCCATCGCGTCGGATCTCGTCAAGCTGGAATCGCCCTCGCCGTCGAACAACGTGCTGGACGCACTCCAACTGCTTCTGGATGGCGACCACGCCGTCTTCTCGGAGTCCGTCCTAGCCAGATGACTGACATCCCGCTCGTGGTCGTCCTCTCCGTATGGAATCTGCCAGCCCCAGCCCTCCTTGATGGCACGGCGAAGTTCGCCCTGAGGTAGCGTATAGCCATCTCGATCGAGCAGCTGCTTCCAGGCCCCCTCGTTACCGTCAATCAGCCGTCGCCAGTGACGTGACACCTTCGCGGCGCGGCACAGGCTTTGGAAATCCAAATCCTGAATGATCTTGAGACCGAGCTCGACCGGTAGCGCCTGCAAAAAGTCCACCTTTAACGCGGGGGCCACCACGTTGGCGACAAACTGCAGCGTCGGCTTGGCACAGCGCCGCAAGAACTGATACATCAGGTACGTCTGCATCTCGGGGGCCATGGCGTCAAAGGCGTCCAACATGGCCGGCATCTCCATCATCGACGGTTCCGCCTCTTGAGACGATGGATTCTTGCCTCGTGAGCCCGCTGCCGATTCCATGGCATCTCGGCAGCGTTCGAGGCGTGCATCAGATGTCGTGGCGGCACCACCACGGACGGCCTCGCGCGGTGGAGGCAGCGCAAAGCTCGAGTCCACATCTCCATCGGCCTCATCGTCGCCGAACGACGACGACCGGATGCCATGATGCAATGCGGCCGTGACGGGCGACAAGCTGGGACTGGGGAGGCTCGCGTCGTGTGCGATGCTGGGATTCAGAGACGGCAACTGGCTCGACTCCGGCACCAATTCACTTCCATCCAGTTCATCCGGTGGCGCCAGCTGCAGGTCGGCATCCGTGATGGGCGGCGTCGCGGTGGCGATGCTACCGGCCGACAGGCCCAGAGCTTCCTCGGCGGTCACGTAAGGCGTCCCGCTCTGCTGGGCCGATTCGATCGTCGTCGTCGAGCGTGAATCATCGTCCACAAACGAAACGCTCTTGCCTGGGACCGGCTGGGGACTCAGCAGCGCGGACTGACGTTCGGACGGACCCGAGCCCACCGACGCGGTCAGATCGTCCGGTCGAGAGATCTGTCGTCGCTTGGTCGGTCGGAGCAGGCGCGGTTCGGGCGGTCCCGGTGCCGCCGCGAGCAAGCTCGACCGCGGGGGAAGATTTCCCATCGTCATGTCCATCCCGCGACGCGATCTCAACGGTCTTGATGAGTCCACCGCGGACCACGGCACTGAGATGGCATCATCGGAGTCCGTTTGCTGCAGCTGCGCGAGCCCGACCGCTTCCGCGATGGAGACCGGTGAGGCCGCACGCTTCCGGGACCCGGATAGCATGCCGGGCAACAAGAACGCCGGTCGACGCGTATCTTGCGTGTGCCCCGCTTTGCGATGGGCATTGGCGACCTCGGATGATGATCCCGAATGGTGGACGGACTGGACCATACCATTCGACGCGTCGAGCGACTGCTGCTGGCGCGTGTACTAGCCACCAGCCATCACACGTTAGCGGGCTCATCGAATGGGATGTATTCACGAGCAACCAAACATGATGACGCGTGGATCCGTGCAGTCGGAACATCTCCTCACCTCATGCAACGACTCAGACGCGTTCTCAGCCTCCTCGAAACAGGCCGGAATGCCACCCAGGTCAAAGGTCAGCTTTTTCAACGAGGCCGGTGTGGGCGACGCGGCCAACGGATACTGCTTCGGATCGAGATCGGCGAGGTGACGGGGTTTCGGGAAGAGGAGCGGTGGGAATGAAGTCGTGGTGGTCGTGGTCGTCGTCACGACCGTGGTCTGCGTGGCGGGCGCGTAGGAGAAGCGACCCAGGGTCGTGTGGGGCTCGACCAGGTCCGGCGTACGCATGGGTGGTGTAGCCGACCCCGCGGCATTCTTGGACGAACTCGGTCGACCGACGAGGGATGTCGACGACGAGGTGGGTCGCCGTGAGCCGACACGGACCTTTCTGGTGGCCGCACCGCGTTTCGAGGTTGGGCGAGAGAAGTTCTTCGGGGTCTCCATCTTCCTGGACGTAGTCGACGCGTTCAACTGGAATTCCATGCTTGTCCCCGTCGATGTCGGAGTCTGGCTTGTAGCTCTTCTTTAACAGTCTCGTCGATCTTGATCACGAGTATAGGCTGGCTGGACACGCATCCCACACATGCTGCTCGAGAGTGGTGGAGCCTAGGATATGAAGTACTCTTCGATCTAGTCGGCCCTAACGAGTCGAACAGCGTCCTTAAGCGTGGTCCAGAATCACGAACGCACTGGCACCATCGGTATCAGCAGATGCACTGTACGGAAACAGGAGGCGTGAGACACGCACCAAATGTTGATACGATCGATGTTGACAACAGTACGAGAGTGGAAGAGGAGTGGTATGAAGATGCTGCCTCGACCGACACACAACAGGCTGAAGCAGGTGGCGGACAGCGTGTACGGATGACGATGATGGGGAAGGAGGGGAAGCGTGAAGCAGGCTGGCCGAAGATGAACGGGAACAGGAACAGGAACAGGGAGTTGCCGCACAGGCAGAGGCAGGGAGAAGGGAGGACGTGGGAGAGGGGCGGGAGTGGGCGTGCGAGGGGGTGTGTGTGATGCGTGATGTGCGTATGGAGCGTGCGTTGCGTGCGTGGATGGCGGTTGTCTGAAGAAGAGAAAAAGAAGTAGGCTGACAGCGAATGTCGTGCCACCAACTTACGAGTATGGATCACGGTGATAATCAGGTTGGCTGACAGTATCCCATATTCCTAATCCGTCGAGATGTTCGGGATGTGTAGGATGGCAACGAACATGACGGAGGCAAGCCAGACTGGACGGATGATCGACTGAAAGGAACCAACTTAAATTGCGGGCAGAACGGCCATTGCTTAACGTGGGATGGGAGGAGCGAATTCGACGAGAGACGGCGAAAGGGGGAAGACCAATAAAGATGAGAAGTCACTCTTCGGCAAAGCAGCGCGCGAGTGTGACTTGTGCAGTTTCGGTACCGTCCCCCCTTCGCCTTCCAAGTTCCCCTTCATCATCCCACTTGAGGCTCTGTTTCCCCCAAAGGAAACAAGCGACAACCGCCTGAGCCGCAAACGTACCGGACCACGTTGATCACCCTATCGGCTGGACTCCATTCCAGGATTTTCTATTTAAATGACTGCTCGCCTGACCAGGTCCCGCTGCAAAGCTAGACGGCTCCTTGATGATCATATCAGCTGCTGCTCGATTTTTAACGAAAAGGGTTTTAAAGATCCTGCTGCTCCCGCCACAAGAGGCTGAGTAAGCATACAGATATAAGATGCGGCTCTGTATGCGGCTCTAGATCATGTGACCATCCTCTGCGTGCACAGAAAGAGAGATTGTGATGGCTTGATCAGGGTGTATCGGTGGTATGGTTGAATCATCACTTTCAAACCTGTGTTATGAAGTCTAAGGTGAGTATTGAATCCTTCATTCTTCTACGTTCGTCCTTCAAGGATGGAGAACTGCTCGAGCGAGAGCCGAGAGAGCTTTCCAGACCCAAACTACCGGACAGGCATCCGCCTGAGACCATCGACGAACACCTGCTTGAGGCTGGACCTGCCCCCCTTAACCCTGCGTGCCTGCGGAGCGTCAGCGTATGTAATGTAATGTATGTGATACGTGCCCCGTAAGGCCATCGATCAGCCTGGAAACATCAAGGGGCCGCCGGCAGCACGTGCGAGGCACTTTCTCACCGACGTGTGTTTAAGCCTGGAGCTTCCACGAGGCACGACCACGAGGCTCAGCAAGGCACGCGAGCTCTCTCATTCGACCCCTGCAGTTTACAGATGCATCATGGAATGAGCGGTCTGCACCAGATCCATGGGGCAACTGGCGAGCGTAATCAGTAGGGACTCAAATGAGCCTATTATCCGAAGGGCAATATAGTAGCGAACGGCCTAACATTCTATTGGTGCCATGCTGGCCACATGATTCTTTCGCAGTGAGACGATTGCAATGCCACGAGGCCGGGGAAGCTAGGGTCAGGAGTGGTTATATATAAAATGGGATATACTTCGACGAGTTGCAAACTTCAGCGCTGCTTCTAACTAGACGAATCCTCCGCCGGTCCGTCGAGGGGTGCCAAATCACCAACGCATGCCATTCCGCTAGATGATCTCCGTTGAAGTCGGCCATCAATCTTTCCTCCGTATCATCATTATTTTGGAATTGAGCCGAGAGTTCCGGAACTTTCTCATTGTTCTCTCGCCTCTTCAATTCATCCCGGAAGCCTTTTTCGTCTCGTTTTCTCTTCGCTTCTGTCTTCTTTTCGTTTGATGTCCGATTAGTATCTCGTTGTTTTTCCCTTTCGAGAGCCCTATAGCCCTCCCCTTGATGCCGCTGGCAACCGTCGATAGCGTGTGCGTTTGAGGCTCGTCGGCCAGTAGATACCGGGGGGCGACACGGGAAAAGTAGCCAACATTAACCGACTACCACACAAAGTGACCGATGGTTTTATAAGGTGGCGGTTACTGCTGGCTACTTTTCCCATGTGGCCCCCCCCCCCCCCCGGGGGGGGGGGGGCGCCCGGGTAGCTGAAAATCGATTTTCGGCCATCTCCACCGCCTCCTCAAACTCGTGGAGTTCGAGGAATTAGGTCGTCCGCAGGGATGAGGTTCGGCAGCGCTGCCAGATCTCGGACGATCTTGCGAGCGAGGAGCGTCCAATGCTGCTTGACGACGAGGTATTTGACGTCGGAGTGCGCATGTCGATTTCGCTCGACGTAAGTACGGATCTCAAAAAGAAATCGATAGAAACATCTTAACTCGGTGGCGGCTCCTTGGAGGTAGTGTCACATCACATCGTGTCTGATCGTCCGAGTCGTCTCCTTCTGCCACACGCAACACACTCGCCCAGCTCTCGAAATCTTGATTCCATGGAGTATCGTTGATTAGGTTGTCCGTCCGCAAGCAATCGAGGTGGAACGTGAAGTAGTCGCTGTAGTCGAGCAGGAATTTTGTGATCCGTATGTCTCATAGTTTCTTGAGCTGTTCCGTTTATATTGTCCGCCGCATGCCGTTCTAAGCTTGAACGAAGCACCGAGGCTGCACTGTTTGCTAGCTGCATTATCAGATAGCGCCGGACGTCGATGTGCTTGGTTTTAGCGTGGAGCTTGAGATTCTCCGTTAGTTAGGGCTGGGGCAGGCGGATTGTCGCCATACAGACGAATAAGGATACCAGCAAGACTCGAGTATCTGGGGTCTGCTGGTAGTTCTCGGAGTTATTTGGCGATCTTGTCTATCGCTGCCAGAAGAATATATGTTCGGCTTCGGTGGTCGATACGGCAACGCGCCGTTGGACTCGATGGCCTCCAGGCAATAACACCTCCTGCAGGCTGAAGAGGCATCCCTATAGCTCGAGAGCTGTTTGGATTCCCATATGACGGAAGATATCGATAACGTTTCGTTGAAATCGTCATCAATTTGAGCTCTGAAGTTCCACAGCAGGAATAATTGGACAGCTGATTGTCAATCGAGGAATAATTTGATAGCGTCATCATCAAGGCGATGATGGAAAACATGCGAAAGGTGTGAACGTTTCCGGTGGCACAGAAACATAGACGTTCTCCTGATCTGGATGCTCATGATGAACATGGACGTTTGCGAGACTCACTACAAGAAAAGCGTGCTTGTGACCACATCTCGAAGCTCCAGGGAGTAATCGAAGGAAACGGCAACGTTACTTGCCGGGGCATCAGGGATGTAGGGGACCATTGGGTTTGCTCCCAACTGACATGGGCCTGCCCGGCTATTACTCCCTGTCATCGCCGCTGCTTCAAGGTCGTTCGCTTCGCAGCCAGCTCATGATTTCGCGCTCGAGTGCTTCTTGTGCATGGTAACCACCTTCTGCACTTCGTCATGACTTCCCATGAAGATGCCCGACCGGTCATGAATGTGCTCTGGCACGACCTCGAGCATGCGTTGCATCTGGCTGTCCACGGCCAAGCCGCCCGCTGCATATCATCAGAAGGGGGCCATGATAAACCTCGGACGATCGCTCACCATTCTCCATAATCATGGCCATGGGTGCGCACTCGTACAGGATGCGTAACTTGCCCTTGGGGCTCTTTTTATCCGCTGGATAGGCGAAGATGCCTCCATACAAGAGGGTGCGGTAAGCATCGGCCACCATGCTCCCAATGTATCGAGCACTGTACGGCTTGCCGTCTGGACTGGTGGGATATTTCAGGCTGTCGATGTACTCTTTGACTGGTTCGTCCCAGTACATGGCGTTTCCTTCATTGACCGAGTAGATGGCCCGAGCTCGGGGAAGCCTCATATTGGGATGCGTAAGGATGAATTCTCCCAGAGCGTTGTCCATGGTGAATCCGGACACGGGACCGTCCTTCATGGTGATGACGAGCTGTGCCGACGCTCCATACATGGTAAATCCACTGGCCAGCAGCTCCGTGCCGGGTAGTAGAATGTCGTCTTGGATCCCTTTGGCGCCCGCTGGGAGCTTGAAGATACCAAAGATGGTGCCCACGGACACGCCTGCGTCAAGGTTGGAGCTACCGTCAATGGGATCGCAGACGACAGCATATCGCGCCTGAGGGTTCTCATCGAAGACGATAGCCTCTTCCTCCTCTTCGGATACCAGGAGGCGGCATTTTCCAGAAGTGCGCATAGCACTGATGAAGAGGTCATTGCTGATCACATCCAGTTTCTTCTGGTCGTCACCTGTGGTGTTGGATGATCCAGCCAGTCCGGTGAGCTGATCGAAAAGGTAAGCTCAACGAAAGAACAACTAGAATATTACGGGTACGCACGTTGATCAAGGTAGCCCGCCGAATGTAGTACGCGATACTCTTGAACGCGAACTGGAGGGCATGGCAAAGGAGGCTAGGGGGATGAGTCAATGTCCGGGAGCTTCAAGGAGATGGTGCTACCCTACGTGAAATCTCCCGTCGCTTCAGGATGTTTGGCTTGCTCCTCGGTCAGAAACCGAGTCAGGGTCACGATGTCGATGTTAACCTTCTCCTGCGTAGCAGCACGAACACCATTGCTGGTACCGTTGGTGGCCATGATCGTTGATGGTTGACTTGAATGCTCCTGATTCTCAACCGGTAATGGACGATGAGCATTCAAGCACATTGTCCGTCATGATTCAATAGCTCGGGGATTTGCGGGGCCCCGCCCCCGATCAGTCGAGGCGTTCTCACATGATGCCGACGATGATGACTTCCGTTTGTCGCCTCGGAACCAATTTGCGGACGGGTGCGGTTGCCGATGCGGCTCTGCTCGGCGCCAAGCCCGAAACAGAAAGGCGCGTCTCGGCTTTCGGCTCTTCTCTTCCTTCCGCACACAATATCGAGAGAGGAGAGCTCCAGGAAGCATCAACTCCACTGCTATGACTACCTGAACAAGGCCTCGACACCGTTCATTCAACGAATGGTGCAAATATATTCATAATAACCATGGCTGCGTACACGTCGAACGCCAGCCGTGCGTCCTCGATCAGCATTCGAGGGCTGCTGGCATCTCA
>QQTW01003475.1_pt1 | contig 11628 bp, 16 predicted proteins | sample 1904831 | NCBI WGS metagenome assembly QQTW01 (sample SAMN09435610, study PRJNA476489) | Subsurface metagenome, whole genome shotgun sequencing project.
GCCGTGGCGATTTAATGAAAGCAGCTTTCTTGTTCCTGAACGCTGCTCTATCTCTCACCCGCGGCACTGTTACAACCGATTCCGGATTCTGCCAGTCCGGTGGATTCTTTGTGCAGTATGGAACTGAGACAAGCGGTCAGTATTGCGAATTCTTGAAGAAGGAAAGGTATTGACTTGGACGTGCAGATTATGCCGTGCTCGTCATCGCGATTCACGCCGCCATGCAAGTTTTCCGCCCTTCGAAGCAAATCCGTTCAGATGGTCTACACCCATACCGCTGCTATGTCTACATTGGAGCGATCTTCATTCCAATCATCATGGCCTCGCTTGCCTTCATCAACCCTCACCGGGGATACATGTCTCAGGGCGCGTTCTGCAGCCTCCCCCTCCGACCTTTTTGGTACCGCCTAGCACTGACCTGGATTCCTCGCTACATAATTGCAGTCATTATTCTTGGCCTAGCAATCGCAATTTACACACACGTTGGCCTCGAATTCCGCTCGCTCTCGAAGACAGACCAGGGCAAGATACCTTCCGTCTCCACTGGTACCACGATGTTAACGGCTGCGGAGGTTGATGAGGTAGGGGCAGCAGTACCCGAGATGGGCGAGCGCTATGTGTATCCTCAGCGCAGAGGCTCATCGATTCGGTCCGTGGCTGGCCCCTCGATCCGAGGTTCCGCTGTACCGGCGATAGGAAAACGGCCTGGGTACGCGGCAGACGCTCACCGCTCGGATTCAAACGCTCCCAGTTCGCCAAACCTCGATTGCAGCAGCGTGCAAGCAGCCTTGAGAAGGCCCAGCGGCGACGACTCGGACAGCAATTCATCACCTCCGAGTCATGTGCCAACGACAAGCTTCCAGCACCAGCTCGTGCAGCAAAGGGCCCGCATCCACCGTCACCTGCGCCTCATGTTCATCTACCCCATCGTCTACATTCTGATGTGGATGATACCCTTCGTCCACCACTGCATGACATACAACGACCACTGGGCCGCGCACCCCCTATACTGGCTTTCCCTCCTAAGCAACATGTGCGTCGCCCTCATGGGCGCCGTCGACTCCCTCATCTTCTGTCTGCGCGAGCGGCCCTGGCGCCACATCCCCTCCTCGGACGGCAGCTTCCTGGGCTCCTTCCTCTGCTGGCACACATGCCCACCCACCGCCCACGACGCCGCCACTGCCGCCAGACTCCACCGCTCGGAAACCGGCCAGCACCCCGTCGCAGAAGCGAATCCGGAGACACCTTGTGCAGAGGTACCCCCGACCTGGCTCGGCAGCATCAAGCGGGTGGGCAGCCGCATGCAGCCGCGTGGCGCGAGTTCGGACCAGGCGCACATGGAGGCGCTGATGGCGAGGACGAGGCTGGGGTTGGAGAAGAAGGACAGGAGGGCGGCGTATGCTGAGGCTCGGGAGGAGGATCGGCAGGCAGCAGACAATGGGAGGTCCGGGGGAGGAGACTGAGGGTCTGGGTTCGCGGGTGTACCAAGGAGTGGGAGTTTGGGTGGGGTGGCCAGGTCGGGAGAAGGAGTATTTGGTAGAGGGAGGGTTTCGGGCTTTTCGGGCGTGCTTTCGGCGCGTTGCGGCTGTTTTGTGTTACGCGTTGGGCATCGAGTAGTAGGAGAGTCGACACCTCTCGGTCTAATTTCTAATCATGGGGTTTTGCTGGGTTGTCCGCCACGCCGCTTTGGTGCTTTTATAAAGACGGAACCAGCATGCGCCGAAGACTCCACGCCACCTCACCTTCAACGTCCATCACGTTGAAGTCGCCGCGCGCACTGCCCACGCCGATACTGCATTCCATCCCCCTTCCCATCGTGCTCTAGACGCCTGTCCTTCGGCCCAAGGACCCAGTCTCCCTCCCGAGCAGTGTCAGAATCCAGCCACATTCACCTCGCCGCCCCGCTTCAGCACGGCAAACACCTTCTCCCACAGCTCACTCGACTCGCCCAAGGTGTATGTCAGACTCACGTCCTGCATACCTGCTTCGGGTGGTCCTTGCATGGTCTCCAGCTGGGAGATGATGTTTTCGAGACCCAATGCCTTGCCGGTGGCTTGGGTGGCGCCGGCCTCGAGCGAGACGTGGACGATGTGGATGTGGAAGTGGTGGTAGGTTGGTTGGTCTAGCCCACGTCAGCACAGTGAAGAGGAATGGAAGGGCGAGCTCGGCGATGCGCGACTCACAGTGCACGTAGAGCTTCAGCTGGTCCCTCTCGATGCCCGGGTACAGATTCACGGCTGCATCGACAAACTTGTCCCGCATGTGCTTCACCCACTCCACATCCGCCTTCTTCAGGTCCCTCACGCTCCAGATGTCCCGCCTCTCCACCAGGCCCAGCAGGTGCAAGCTCGACAACGTCTTGCGATCCCAGTTGAGGTCCGGCAGCAGGAAGAAGCCCTCGGCGCCGGCCTCGCGGTATATGATGTCTTGCTGCTCCGTGCGGCCCTCGATGATGTTGAAGACCCAGTCCAGCGTGCCCTTGTCACGCTGCCGCTGCACCCACGGCCGCACGTACCGCGCGTACACCGCCGGCGTCTCGGTGACGATGCGCGCGCCCTGTGCGGAATACTTCTTGACATGCTTCTCCGTGCACGGATAGATGAGGTTCAGCTTGTAGTCCGGCGGTGCGGGGACGGCGCCCTGCGGGTCCGAGCGCGAGTGCGCAAGGAACCAGGAGTAGATGTCGTTTGCACCGAGGGTGGTGACCTTGGCGAGAGAGGTCGGGAAGGCGGAGAGGTGGGCGTGGTCGGTTGCGAAGGCGGCGCGCTCGGCGAGGAGCACGGCGGGCTTGGTGTCGATGGTGCCGAGGAGGGAGATGCGGCGGCCGGCTTGGTCTTGGTTTAGCAGCTTGGTGAGCTTGAAGCGTGGGATGTACGCTTCCGCTTTGGAGGCGATGTCGGGGGGCGTTGTCGATGCCATCCCTGCAGCAGGAGGGTGCCGGCGATGCTGAGAGGTATGTGTCGTGGTGGGTATGTAGCGCGTTTCGGACGTCTCCTAGGCAACCGATTGCCAAGGCCCTTGCCCTTGCTTGATGAGGTCACCCGCACTCAGCATCGCACGCCTACCGACTACACCCATCCTCCAGTATTACCACAGCACCATTCACAGAGTCGATTGACGAACATCGCAAAATGCCTCCGAAACGCCGCAGCACAGGCGCGGCGCCGAAAGCGCAGCAATCGACGCTCGCGTTCCACGCCGCCTCGAACCGAGTCACCAAGCCCGGATCCCGCGCGACGAACGCGAAAAAGAGCCTGCTGCCGGAGGCGACGAAGAAGGATGCGCCGCCGGAGACGGCGGATGTGCGGGTGAAGGAGCAGGACGAGCCGACAGGCGCCGAGGCGGCCATGGCAGAGCCACCAGCGCCGCGGCAGCAGACGCGGAGCACGCCCGAGGAGGGCTCGGCAAGACAAATCACCAAGAGCAGGATCGACGAGTACTGGCGGCAAGAGAGTCAAGGGGGCGCACCAAGAGCGCATCAGGGCGACGTCAGCACCGCGGAGAAGATACTGCGAAAGTTTGACATGAGCGGTCAATACGGGGTAGGCGAACTCCTCTGCGGGCTGGTCCAGCTCTGTGCTGATCCTTCTTTGTGCACAGCCCTGCGTCGGCATCGCTCGACTGAAGCGCTGGCAACGCGCGCATCGCCTCGGCCTCGGGCCGCCCCTCGAGGTGCTGGCCGTGTTGCTGAGGGAGCAGGAGGGCAAGGACAAGTCGGCGGTGCAGTGGTCGCACGTGGATCAGCTGCTGAATTCTCGGGGGGAGACGGAGCTCGCGGCATGAGACGCTGGCGGATCCATGCCCCAGCAGCTCACTCTCGCGTGTGCAGCGCGGGATGGTGCCGTCGTCCTCGTCGGTTGTTTGCCCTTTGCGTTGCGCGTGGTGGACAGAGCAACATGGGCCCCCTTTTTCGTTGCCACGGCCATCTCCTCGGCTTGTTTCTTGCTTGCGACAGCGTCTGCTCTTGGTTGCAGGTTTGCTGGAGACGCGAGGCGCCTGATTCTAGGCCGTATTGGGCCAAGGGCCTGGGCATCCTGCAGCGCCAGGACGAATGCGGAAGTACCGCGTCAACCCAAGCGCTTAGTGGATGCCACGATGGAAAACGGCGCAACCCGAATGAGAGGCGTTGCAGCCGATCTAGGCTTGCGTGGCGTCTGCCTCTATGATTGCTTGTTGTACCGCTGCATTGCTTCGCTGGTAGGCAGCCTTGCTTGGCAATCACGAATCGTGGGGTTGCCCCCGACGAGCGTTGGGCTCAACTACACCAGAAGTGGTGCTCGTACGGTAGGTGCAAGGCTCCTCGCCAAGCGCTGCAAAGCTTGTCTGATTGGCCACGGGCGGTATCTGTTGTCGGGCTAGTGCGCCGTCGGCAAAATGTGGGGTAGCGAGGCAAAAGAACCCACCTCTCTCCTCCTCCCTCCTCGTCTCCCACCAGCCCCATTCCCCAAGCACCTCCCCTCCTCCGACCGCAATGGCCAGCGTGCGCGTCGCCGCCGCCCTTGTCGTCGCTCTTTGAGCCCGCCACTGCCTCGTGCCACCTCCGGCTACGCGCTGCTCTTTCCGTGCGCCGCCCACCCGGCGTCCTGCATGGCCGTGAACCGCTCCATGAGCAATTGCCAGCTACGCGTCGATCCCACGTCTCCGTCGGTTCCCAGCAGGCTCGTCGATCCTGCTGCGCAGCGCACAGCAGCGCCGTCCTCACTCCCACGCTGTCGTGACTCGCTCCACCCCCGCTTTTGACCCACCATCGCTCGGTGGCATGTCCTTTTGTCCTTCTGCAGGCAGGATTCGGTAACCGCCCGCCATTGGACTTGCCTCGCTTTGGCACGGCTGCTCACTATCGCCCGCATTGCTACTGTCCACGAGCCGTCGTACCCCATTGTCGACCTTGGCTTCCCGCCATTCCTTCACATCACGCTGCGTGCCTTCAACTGCAACACGAGGCGGCCATCCGCCACTCGCCACCATGGCAACTGTCGTCGCACGATTGCCGCCCATGCCCGGTCGGTCGACTACACCGCCACCGCACCTGACGCGGGACACGTCCTCCCGCGGAACGCCTGCAGCCATCCCCAACAAGCACCTCCCCGCATGCTCACCGGGCCCTGTACCATACCGAGGGCTCGAAACCCCACCGGCATCCCCTCCGGCGAGAGATGCTCTCGTCGAGGCGTCCTCCATCACCCACCCGCCAACCAAGTATTGCACCAAGTACTCGGATGACCCGCCCGTGTTTACCATCAGCGCTCCGAGATGTGCACAGGCGCTGGAACACGTGGCAACGCAGCCGTTGCCGATCCCCGACCAGGTGTTCCCGTGGCTGCACGGCCTGCATGCAGACAACCAGCTCCAGTTGGCTTTCTTCGTCAATCGTCGGAAGAGTCTTCGACGCGTTCCAAGATGCATTCGTGGCCTCACCGTGGTCAAGACCGGTGGGGACTTGGCGAGGTCCAAACTCAAAGGTGCTATTGCCCCGGATGAGCTTCTTTCCTCGGCCCGCGACCACGACACTTTCCTCGAATGCGACCCCAGGTGTGGCTTTTCTGTGCGCAACTTCCACATCCAGGCTTGCAAATTGGCTACCGTGTCGGACATTATTGTATATGGCGATGGCAGCACTGATCCAAACGAGACGGTTACCCTTGCGCGCCGAATTTCCAAAGCGCAGAGGCACCATGAAGCGAGGCACGGGTTCCCGCGAGGCTACTTCAACACATTTATGCTGTCCGGTCGGTACCGCGCTGTTCAGTTCATCACCTGGACGCTGACACGTGCAGATCCATTCGCTCACATGGAAGCGCATTATCCCAACCTCGTCGCAGTAGACTCGACCGGTGGTATGACGGGTAATGTTGTTGATTTTTGTAGGTTGGCAAAAGTCGCCGCTGAGTTATGATGGCTGATCTTGTCATCAGTCTATTGGGAGAGATTGGAGATGTCTGTGATATCGAAAACATCTGAGATCAGCCCCAACGTCTTCCTAGGCCCAACTCCAGTTTCGGTATCTGACTCCGCATGTCCAAGTGAGCCGGCCTTTGATGTTCTCATCGAGGCAAGCGATACTGCGCGCGTGCCAGACCCCATCACGTTGCGCGGATGGCACAACATTCTGGAAAGGACCGATCGCGAAGGCCCTCTCCGCCTGGAGTTCCCATCATCCGGAAGCATTCTCCCTCCCACGTGGTCGCATGCCGAGGTTGATGGCCTCATGGACACCTGTAAATGGATCTATGACTTGGCTAATCCACAGGAGGCCAGACGGACTGGACGGAACAAGAGCGAGGATGATGAAGCCATCGAGTTGGATGACGTCGCCCCTCCTCGCAAAATCTTGATTCATTGTGCAGATGGATACACGGAGACATCGATGCTTGGCCTGGTATACTTCATGTACGCTCAAGGACTTCCGGCACACGACGCGTATGTACAGCTCCATCGGGCCAAAGGGCGCAACTTCTTCACATACCCAACCGACGTCTGCCTTCTGACCGCGATGCAACCCCGCATCCTTCAAGATTCACCTCGCGTTGACAGAAGTGCTTCTAACATCCCTGAGCCGCAGTGGCTGTCACGATTTGACGGAAGCCTGCCCAGCAGGATCTTACCGTACATGTACCTTGGCAACCTTGGACACGCGAACAATCCCGAACTGCTTCGTGAGATAGGTGTAACACGCATCCTCAGCGTTGGAGAGCCAATCACTTGGCCTGAAAATGTCAAGCGACAGATGGCTTGGCCGTTGAAGAACTTGATGATGGTGGATCGCGTTCAGGACAACGGCGTCGATCCTCTTTGGGAAGACTTTCACCGCTGTCTTGAATTTATCGGTAAGCGTTAGTGAAGGGATGCCGTGGGCTTGGTGGCTGACCGGCAACAGAGGCTGGAAAGCGCGAGGGTGGAGCGACTCTCGTGCATTGCCGAGTCGGTGTTTCCCGATCCGCCACGATCTGCATAGCAGAAGTCATGAACGAGCTGGGCCTTTCGTTTCCCCGTGCCTATTGCTTCGTTCGCGCGAGACGACTCAACGTCATCATCCAGCCCCACCTTCGATTCACGCAAGTCCACTTTGCCCCACCAACCTCCGATCCATACTGACGTTTGCAGGTATGAACTCCTCAAGTGGGAGGAGTACCAGCGTCAGCGACGCAATGAACCCCTTCGCCGCGAACTCGAGTGGGCTACCGTTGCGCGCGAGATCGCGCTCATGAACAAGCCTTACTGCAGTTGACGCTAGGCTTCTACGTTTCCGCTATATTCCTTCCATATGAACACGATTTACGACGGTATGACTCGGTAATATAACGACCTCAGGATAGGAAGCAGGTCTGTTAGCCCGGGTACGACAGGGGACCGGTTGTCTTCGGCTCTCCAAACTGGATCTGGCTCCGCTTGAACTTCGGCAGGGTGGTTACCTTGGGGATTCAGAACCCGTGGGACGAGATTTCCCAGGCTGGTCTTTGCTTCTGCCTTTGATCTTTCGTATTTGCTTTTTTCCTTTTTTTTTCTTTCTTCCTTTCCAGTTGGTGGCTTTGATTTCGCGCCCTTTTCTGCTCCCGAATCTGCTTGGCCCCCACGGTTGGTGGCCGCTTTGCATCTGCGTCCTTTCTGCATGTCGATTTCGAAGGCAGCTGCAAGCGATGCTGCCATGTCCGTCATATACGGCTTCCTGGCATGTGCCTGCTTCCCTTCGTCACCATCTGTATTAGCTGTCTTGGGAGTGGCGCTAGGGGTGCCGCGGCGTGGGCGTCAGCTCCGTGGTACATGTGTCCTGCGGGGTGAGGCTTGAAGCCGCTAGCTATTTCGAACATTCTCCTCCCCATTTCTTTTCAGCGTGATGAACAAACATGGTGACAGACAAACTGATGAATCAACATCGCATGACGCCGTGACGCTTGCGCCTAGCGTCCGCTCAACGCACCATGCCGAGGGAAGCGAGCTGTCCAAGGGGCCGTGGTGGGCATGGCGGCTTGCCTGTCCGCTTCCCCCCATCATGCTCCGCCGAGACTATCCGCCTTCTCCCGCAGCTCAGCCAGCAGGCGGTCGAGATAGAAGCCCGCCATGTCGCTCGGCACGCCCCTGAAAGCCTTTACAATGCGCTCGACATCCCTCCTGCCATTCTCATACGCCTGGAGATCCCTGTTCCCGTACACGTCCCTCCCGGCCGCGTAGCCGCGCCCGAGGTTCCTGAAGAAGACGTTGACGGCGACGCTCGCGCCCTCGTCGGGCTTCGCCGTGTGGCTCCACAGCGGAGGGATGAAGAGGATGTCGCCGGGTCGGAGGGAGGCGACGTGCGGGTGCGTGCGTCGCAGGGCAGGCGGCTTGGAGGCGAGGACGTCGACGTTGGAGCTCGAGCCGCCGGGTGGGTAGGCGAGATGGTTGACGTCCGAGGGAGGGTAGAGGTGCAGTGTTTTGGTGCCGCGGATCTGGCAGAGGACGTTGGCCAGCACGTCGTAGTGCAGCCAGAGCGCGACGGGGCCCGAGATGCGCAAGGGGGAACTGTGCGTGGTGGCGTCGACGAAGGCTAGGGCTGGCGGGAGCTTGAAGTCTGGGGCGATGGTGGGGAAATCTTCGGCGAGGCTCGTGGGCTGCTTGGTCGGGTGGCGGGAGGACACGGCGCGGAGGTAGGTTTGGGAGCCGGCGAGGAGGCCGTCGATGAAGGCTCCGAAGGGCCGCTTCTCGTAGTGGAAGTTTTTGTCCTGGAACGTCATGCGATCTGAATCGCACGCGTGGATGACCACTTCACGGCTGGCGCCGATCTTCTCCTTCAGGTACTCTAGCGTCCAAAGCTCGCGGCACGGTCCGAGGTCCAGGCCTTCGAGGATGGCTGGTTTCGAGACGGCGAGGAGATCCGCAAAATCCCGCGGTGAGCAAATCTTAACCCGCGGAAGGACAACAGGCTCCGAGCTAGCAGAGCTCCTTGCTTTCGCTGGTGGTTTGCCATCGACACTGGAGACCGTTGTCGGGGGAGATGCCTTCGCTTCGGTCGTGTATTGAGACATGGGAAACGGTTGTGGGACCGTCGTTCCGGCAGTGATCACAAAGTAGCTTTCGTTCCAGTAGCTCCCCATGGAGAAGCACACGGCGCCACCTCCCGCGAAGACGATTTTGTTCTGGGACGCTGCAGCTGCACCCACTCCAACAAGTAGAGGCCAGGTGGTCTTTGGTAGTGCGATAGTAGGGTTTGCGATATGAAGGGTGCCGCCTCTAGGATCGTGGGAAAGGAGTAGGAAGTCGTCGGATAAGCTCAGCACCTCCTTCCTCGAAACACCTCCAATAAGCAGTACAGAATCCTCATACGGCACAAGTTGTGCGCCCATCCTTCCCAGCATCGGAAACTTGGAGCTAGTCCGGACGTCATTGGTGCGGTCGATGAGGCGGAGTTGCGGGTGCGGTGCCGCTGTGACGTGCCACTCCCAGATTTCGTCCAGAATCACGCCGCTGGAGGCCATCCCGCCTACGAGATAACCCCAACATTGATCTGAATGAGCGGACCCTATCATCGAAATTGCCGCACCGAAGCGCGCCGAAGGATGCGTGCCGTCAATGGCGATGGTCTGCCAGCCTTGGCTAGCTGTCCAAAGTGTCCATTCATCAAGGACCGTGCCTTCGCTGGTTTTGCCACCGAAGACCAGAACGCCCGCAAGATTAGATTCATCCGACGAGATGGTAACACCGACAGAACTATGCCTGAAACGAGCTGGACGTAGATCATGCACCTGCTGCCAGGTTCCGTCCTTGGTGACCCAACAGTCTGCAAGGGCGTGAGCAGGAGATGTCCGACCGCCGACCAAGAGTGCGGTACGATCATCGAAAGCGGTGACTGTGTGGCACATGCGTGCTTGCGGCGGTGTCAAATTGCAGGGCTGAATCATCGACTTTGAGATATCCTGCCCGAGCACACTCATGCTTGCGAGTCGGGACTGCAGACCCTGTCCGCCATGGAATGCAACAGTGCTCTGCCCAACCGTGAATGCAGCACCGAAACGATGTGGAGTCAACTTCGGATGTGACGGTGCTGCATGGTGGGTCAAGGTCATGGGTTGAGATTGTCGCCCACTAATCCCTGGTACACCTGTAGCAAAACTCTCTGCTGTCGTTGAGCCAACTGGCTTCCCTGTCTCTACATTTGAAGCCAGCAGGAGGAAGTAGTGGCCACCGAAAAGCGCAAATTCTTCCCATTCGTCGAACGGCTCAACTGTATCCAGCCTGCGTCGTGTAACTGTGGGAGTAAAGGCTTCATCCGACCACAGGTCCCACAAGTTACGGGCTATTTCGATTGTAGACCATCCTGCATGTGCAAACCGGGATGATTGCTGGCCTAGGGAGGGGTATCGTTCGACCGCGTGGATATGAGTCTGCAGTTTGTCAAAGTGTCCCAGCATGGTTTGTGCGAAGGGGTGGTGAGGGCCTTGAGGGAGGTACTGCTCCAGCAGGCAGAAGCGAGCTGTATGTGATTGAGCATAATGCGCGAATTGTAACGGGATCACTTACCATCCTCAAAAGTACTTGCCCACTGGATGAGTGAGTCGGAGTCCGTCGTAGACATGTAGGTCAACGACACTTCACCGACAAAAAGTATGGACGAGTTGGAGAGGTCAATCTCGGCTTGCAGGATACGTTCCAAAGTACCGAGGTCGCGAAGATCACAGCCAAGCGCCATATAGCCATCACTTCGAACGTATACGGGAGCTTTGGATGAGCGCACGTTCGTCTGGAATAGCGCTTCTCGAAGGAGGTCGTTGGTCAAGATACGGTCCCTCTTTCTCCCGATGAGCTGAGGATAGTCGACGTCGACGAAGACGGCATTCCGAGAGAGCAAGGGGCGTCTGTGCCAGAACTGAAAGGGTAGAGGATCACTTCCACCGGTAAGTTTCGCCTTCTGTTTTCGCCTCGGTGGCTTCGGCTAAGGATGTTCTTACTCACTATCCACATCCGAGGTTCACGATGGTCTTCGACTTTTCCGTGTTCTCCTGCAAGAAACGTCGGACAACGTGTTCAACCGCATGCATCCGCAGCCAGTAGCCGCGATTGATCAAAGGGCTTCTCCGCATGTGCTTCTGCACAAATGGCTCGTAGAAGTCTGGTTCGTCTGGAAAATACAACTTGGACACGCTCCGTTTCGAGACGATGCTGCTGTCGTTCGTCTCCACTCCTGGTCAGTCCATGTCCTTGCCCGTGTGGGGCCAGTGGTGCTACTGGTGCTCACGTTCATAATGGAGTCGTCCTTCCTCTGCTGGTTTGACCGAACATGGCCCTTGGGCTTCGGAGGGTCATTTTTCGGCCGCATGCTCTCAGTCGCCAGCACGTAGGATGTTGACTAGGTCAAGCCGGTAGATTTTTCGTAGAGCAGGAAAGCCACGGATGTGGCTGGTGTTCGTGTGGCGCCGCGCAACACTGACGCGATGCACCGGGTCAGGTGGGGCTATTGGCGTTCCGTTGCGGCATCGCTGTCGCAGGCCTCCACCACGGCTGTATTTGCAATATGTCATATGTTTGACTTATCGCGCATCAGCCGATTCGTTGCCCCTCGTGGATACAGTTGAGCCGTTCGACGAATGGGAAGAATTTGCGCTTTTCGGTGGCCACTACTTCCTCCTGCTGGCTTCAAATGTAGAGACAGGGAAGCCA
>QQTW01003476.1_pt1 | contig 11628 bp, 4 predicted proteins | sample 1904831 | NCBI WGS metagenome assembly QQTW01 (sample SAMN09435610, study PRJNA476489) | Subsurface metagenome, whole genome shotgun sequencing project.
TAAAGCTCCGGCGTTTACATGATAAGAGCTGATTCTAAAACAAATAAAGTAAGTACCCGACTAGTTGTCCGGTAGAATTTTGTAAAAATTTAAAAAGAGCTACCATTTGGTAGCTCTTTTTATTACTTCCAGCATAACCTGGCTTTGCATCTATCAAATCAAGGAAAGCGTACAGCCATTTTTTTAAATTTTTCCAATTTCAGGAAGCTAAAACGCCTTTGCTGAACCTTTTAGAACCCACACTAACTAATTTTTACCTTTACTTTTCATGTAATTATGAGAAAACCATTCCTTCGCAGTATGGTTAGTAAGAGTGTTTTGTTTTTAACTTTATACCTTCTAATCTTTTCATTCCAAGCTGCTCCTGTAAATGCCCAGAGCTTTAATTTTAATACCAGCAGCTTAAAAGGGGCCAGCTTAACTAACCCCACCTCCTTACAATTTGGTCCGGATGGCCGTTTGTACGTTGCTCAACAAAACGGCCTGATTAAAGTGCTTACTATTAACCGGGTTGGCGCTAATAACTATTCCGTAACCGCTACCGAAACTATTAACTTAATAAATCAAATACCTAATCATAACGATAACGGTGCGGTAAATACAACGGTTACTACTCGTCAGGTAACTTCCTTGCTCCTGACCGGAACAGCTAATAGCCCGGTGCTTTACGTTACTTCCAGCGACAGCCGCATTGGCGGGCCTGCCGGTGATTTAAATCTGGACACTAACTCGGGTATTTTGTCTAAACTTACCAAAACTACAACCGGGTGGGATAAAGTGGATTTGATCCGGGGCTTTCCGCGTTCCGAAGAAAATCACTCCACGAACGGCATGCAACTGGATACCCAAACAAATACGCTGTATTTAACCATTGGCGGATTTACGAACGCCGGAGCGCCTTCGGCTAACTTTGCTTACATCTGTGAATATGCCCTTTCTTCGGCCATTGTGGCCATTGATTTAGGAAAAGTAGAAGCCCTACCGGTTAAAGGCAGCGGAAATACCAAATATAAGTACGATTTACCGACCGTGGACGATCCTACCCGCAGCAACAATGCCGATGGTACGGATGCAGGGGATCCCTTTGGAGGTAATGACGGCTTGAACCAAGCGAAAGTAGTGGCTAATGGGCCAGTAACCATACACTCTACCGGCTATCGCAATGCCTATGATTTAGTAATTACCAAAACACCTGGCAAAACGCGCCGCATGTATACCGTTGATAACGGTCCTAATCAGGGGTGGGGCGGAGGCCCGGCCAATGAGGGCGCCACTGGCACTGCTACCAATAATTATGTTACCGGTGAGCCCGGTTCCAGCGGGCCAGGAGTAAATGATCCGCAGGTGAATAACCTGGACGGTTTTCATTACATCGGAAATTTAGATAATTATGTTGCCGGCAGTTACTATGCCGGTCACCCGAATCCTATACGGGCAAATCCCAATGGAGCAGGCTTATATACCCATAATGGAGCGGCCGGAATATGGCGTACGAGTAAAACCGGCAGTAACCCGTTGCCGGCTGATTGGCCGCCCGTGCCGGCTAATTTAGCACGGCCAATCGAAGGCGATTACCAGAGCCCCGGCGAAGCCGATAAATCTTTGTTAACTTTTCCTATTTCTACTAACGGCCTGACCGAATATACCGCCTCTAATTTTAATAATGCGCTTAAAGGGAACTTACTCGCTGCTTGCTATAATGGCAATATTTATAAAATTATGTTAAATAATGCGGGTGATGGGGTATTAAACAGTAAAGGCAACAAACGCCTCAACCAGGAGGCCCCCTTTGCTTCTAATTTCGGGGCACAACCTTTAGATATTATCGCCCAAAGCGATACCGATATATTTCCGGGATCGGTATGGGCAGCCACTTACGGCGCCAATGCGATAACTATTTTTGAGCCGGCCGATTTTATTACTTGCACCAATCAATACAGCCCTACGCTGGATGAAGATGGTGACGGGTACTCCAATGCCGATGAAATAGATAATAAAACCAATCCTTGCTCCGCTTCCAGCAAACCTGCTGATTTAGATAATGATAAACTATCTGATTTAAAAGATACCGATGATGATAATGACCAGATAGCAGATGCGGTAGATTATTTTGCTTTGGATGCGGCCAATGGTTTAAACACTTCGTTGCCCCTGAAATACGATTTATTTAATAATTACCCCGGCACCGGCTTTTTCGGTTTAGGCTTTACCGGTTTAATGAGTAACAATAAGGCGGATAACGATTATTTAAAAAATTTTCAGGAAGATAATTTAATTGCTGGTGGGGCGGTAGGTGCTTTCTCGGTAGTTGCCGTTTCGCCGGGCGATGCGCTTGGGAATTTAAATAATCAGGAAAATGCCTTTCAGTTTGGAGTAAAGGTGTCGACCAGCACCGGCCCCTTTACGGTACAAGGCCGTATACTAGCCAGTTTTTTTAATAACAATGCGCAAGGCAATCAATCCCAAGGCATGTACATTGGTACCGGCGATCAGGATAATTATTTAAAAATAACGCTGCATGCTCACAATGGCGTTAGTAATCTGGAAATAGTTTACGAAAATGCAGGCGTACCAGTAACTTCCCAGTATACTTTAACCGGCGGAGTTCCGGCTTCTGGTTTAGACTTATTCTTAACCGTTAATCCGGTTACGGGTCAAGTACAACCTAAATATTCCCGCGACAGCGGCCCGCTAATTAGTTTAGGATCACCCATCCAGGTAAGTGGGCCTTTGTTAACCGCCATTCAGGGAGCTCCTGCTTTGGCTGTAGGAATAATAGCTACTTCCCGCAACGCGCAACCTTATACGGCTACCTGGGATTTTATTCACGTAACTTCCGATCAGGCTACGGCCTCTGGCTCTTGGCAAACGTTAACGGCTAGTGCTGGTTCGCCAATCGGTCGCGAAGAAAATGCCTACGTGCAAGCCGGCGATAAATTTTATTTAATAGGTGGCCGGGGCATTAAAGCGGTGCAGGTTTACGATCCGACAGCAAAAACCTGGGTAAATAAAGCTAATGTGCCTACGGAACTGCATCACTTTCAGGCAGTAACGGTAAACGGATTAATTTATGTGGTGGGCGCTTTTACGGGAAGTTACCCCCGCGAAACGCCGGTGGCGCAAGTATATATTTATAATCCGGTAACCGACAAGTGGATAAACGGCCCCACTGTACCCCAGGCTCGCCGGCGGGGTTCGGCGGGAGTAGTGGCTTATAATAATAAAATTTACCTTATTAGTGGTATCCAAGATGGCCATTGGAGTGGTTGGGTAAACTGGTTTGATGAATACGATCCCACGACGAATACCTGGAAAACTTTGCCGAATACCCCCCGAGCCCGGGACCATTTTCATGCTGCGGTTATCGGAACAAAACTGTACGTAGCGGGTGGCCGCCGCTCATCGGCCAGTACGGGGCAAACCTTTGCTTTAACGGTGCCGGAAGTGGACGTTTATGATTTTACTACCGGAACTTGGTCAACTTTACCCGCCAGTAGTAATTTGCCAACACCCCGGGCTGGTGCCGGCACGATTGCTTTTGGCAATGAGTTGGTGGTGATTGGGGGCGAAAGTCAGCTGCCTGCCGGTCATAAAGAAACAGAGGCTCTGAATGTAAAAAGTAATACCTGGCGCCGCTTAGCTGATTTAAAACAAGGGCGGCACGGTACTCAGGCCATTGAGAATAACAACGGTATTTACATTGTTACCGGAGCGGGTAATCAAGGCGGCAGTCCATTGCTTTCTTCCCAGGAAGCTTACTTTCCTTCCGGAGCTACCTCCCCCAACGGAGCTGCTTTAAGCCAAAGTCAGTTAATTGGGGCCACTAGTTTGCCTTTTGGCCAGGTAGCTACCAACTCCACTAACAGTAAAAATTTAATTTTAAACAATAGCGGGGCTAATCAGGCTATTGTTATTACCGGAATTACTAAAACCGGCGATGTGTCTTTTTCTTTTAACGCACCTTATTCTCTGCCTTTTGTTATTCCGGCCGGTGGAAGTATTAGCTTAAACGTTACGTTTAGCCCAAGTACTTCTGGCGCAAAGTCTGGCAGTTTAGTTATCCAGCATTCCGGTAGTGGCGCAACTTCCTCCATTGCCTTAAGCGGACAAGCTAGTACATCCGGTTTACCTTCTTATTTTGTAAATACCGGTGGTCCGGCCCTAACGCTGGAAAGTAAAAACTGGGCTGCTGATACTTACTTTACAGGCGGCAAAACTTACACGAATACTAAAATAACGGACATTGCCCTTACTACTTCCGATCAGTTGTATAAATCAGAACGTAGCTCTGCTTCCTCGTTTGGGTATGCTTTCCCGGTTACCAATGGTACCTACCAGGTGCATTTGCATTTCGCGGAGATTTACTGGGGGGCCACGGGTGGTGGAGCCGGTGGAACAGGAAAAAGAGTATTTGGCGTAAATTTAGAAGGGGGAACGGTAGAGCTACCTAATTTTGATATTTACGCGGAAGTAGGAGCCATGAAGGCATTAATAAAAACCTTCACAGTAATGGTAACCGACGGAACATTGAATATCGATTTTTTAGTAAGTAAAGATCAACCCAAAATTTCAGCCATAGAGATTATTCCGGCTTCTGCGAATGCGGCTATTTCCGCGCAACCCACCTCGCTGCACTTTTTCAGCCAGCAGGCCGGCACTACGTCATCGGCTCAAAACATAACTCTTACTAATGCTGGTTCTGCGGCCCAACAGATACATGCAGTAACTATTTCGGGCACCCATAACGCGGAGTTTTCTCATAATTTTTCGAACGCTCTAACTCTGAACGCCGGTGCTTCTACTACTATCGGGGTAGTTTTTAAACCGAATGCTTTAGGTACCAAAGTAGCCCAGTTACAAGTAGGGTACAGCAATGGTTCCGCCCCACTTACCATTGCCATAACCGGCGAAGGGACAACTAATCCCAATCAACCTCCTTCTGCTAATGCTGGCCCCGATCAAACTGTAACTTTACCTACCACCAGTGCGACTCTGGCAGGTGTGGGCAGCGATGCGGATGGTACGGTAGCGGGATATAGCTGGAACCAGTTAAACGGACCCAATACGGCCAGTTTCAGCAGTAAAACCACTGCTAACCCCACCATCAGCGGATTAGTAGCCGGTACTTATACTTTTAGTTTAGTGGTAATGGATAATTTAGGAACCAGCAGTGGAGCGGATCAGGTAATCATTACGGTTAACCCGCCACAAAATACCACCCCGCAGGTTGTAAGTTTTACTTTAATTAATGCTGCCACCGATCAACCTATTCGCGAAATGGTTACGGGTGAGGTTATAAATCTGGCTACTTATAACAGCATCAACATCCGGGCAAATACCAGTCCGGCTACGGTAGGCAGAATTGAGTTTAACTTAAGTGGTACCCAAACCCGGAATTCCACGGAATACGCTGCTCCTTATACTTTATTTATGGATAGCAACGGCGACTATTTTAGCTGGACCCCGGCGGTTGGTAATTATAGCTTAAAAGCAACCTCTTTCTCGTCCGCCAATGGGGGTACGGCCGGTACGCCGCTTATTGTAAACTTTAGTGTAGTACAGCAAGCCAGCCGAATGGCCAATAATCCGGAGGAAATTGTTTCTGAGTCGAAATTTTTAAAAATTTATCCCAACCCAACTGTTAATGGCCAGTTTACATTAACACTGCCGCAGGAAGTATCGGGAGAGGTAAGCTATAAACTAATTTCTGCCACCGGTGCTACTTTAACGCAAGGAAAGCTTTTGGCCAACCAACCTACTGCTGTTTTACATTTCAACTTTTCGGAGCAAATGCAGCAAGCCGGTATGTATTATTTACAGGTGCAAGGCAGCCGATTACACGAATGGATTAAAATAGTACGATAATTATTTGTACAAGCTAAAAAACTGATTTTTTTACCAGGTGTTTACAAACAAAAAGCCCGATAGTGCGGGCTTTTTGTTTAGAGACTTTTTTAAAATTTAAATTTTTTGTTTTCTCAATAGCCTCAAGATAAGCGGTTCAATCATTTGAAATCATTTTGAATATACCATATTTGTTGTTTTTAAGAATATAACCCGGCCACCTCCGGACTATTTATTTAACGGGAAGCCCATCCTCCAAAATCCTCGGCTAACCTACGGCTTATGCCCCGGATGCTCCAACTCGCCTTACCTGTGGGATAGTAAAAATCAAATTTTTTAAATTTTTAAGCCGACCGTGCTAAAAAACCGAACTAAAATTTTTACTTCGGGGTACTTACTTCGTAAAACATCCCAAAATAGTAATCACCCGAACTATGACTTGGCTCCACGCATTAGCGCTCTTGGATTTTGAAAAACTTGACACTCTATACACCCTGATTTTAACCCTGTCCGGCGGTTTCCTTTTCTTAGGGGGGTATCTGGCTCAGGATGAACAATTGAAGCCCCAGGAACAATACCCCGAACTTTTTAAAGCCGTGCAAAGTCAGGGTATTTTTCCGGATTCTAAAACATTTCCGGACTGTATTCCGGTACTGGCGCCGGCACTCATCCGGGAAGCTTATAACAGCGAAAAAGATAAACCCGACTTTGACTTAAAAGCTTTCGTGCTGCAAAATTTTAAATTACCGGCCACTCCGGCCGCCAATTTTACTTCCGATACCACTTTGCCGGTTACCGAACACATTAATAAACTTTGGCCTTTGCTCACCCGGCAGGCAATCAATGATTTTAGCTCCCGCATTCATTTACCTAATCCGTACTTGGTGCCCGGTGGCCGTTTCCGCGAAATTTATTATTGGGACAGTTACTTTAGTATGTTGGGCTTAAAAGAAAACGGCGACCACCAGTTGATCGAAGAAATGGTGAATAACTTTACATTTCTCATCGAATCGGTGGGGCATATCCCCAATGGGAACCGCAGCTATTATACTTCGCGCTCGCAACCCCCATTTTATGCTTTAATGCTGCAACTACTCAGCGAATTTAAAGGCGACGCCGTATGGACTACCTACGCCCCGGCTTTAAAAAAAGAATATCATTACTGGATGGATGGATCAACGGAGCTTTCGGAAGAAAAACCCACTTACCGCCGGTCGGTGCGGATGCCCGATGGCTGCATTCTGAACCGTTACTGGGACGATTGCCCCGATCCCCGGCCCGAGTCGTACATCGAAGATGTGGACCTGGCAAAATTAAGCGCGCAGCATCCCGCGGATTTATACCGTCACATCCGGGCGGCAGCCGAGTCAGGTTGGGATTTTAGCAGCCGGTGGTTTGCCGATGGCCAAACCATGAAAACCATTCATACCACCGATATTATTCCGGTAGATTTAAATGCTTTGCTTTATAATGTAGAGTTAACTTTAGCCCATATTGCGCACCTGGAGCAAAACGAAGAAAAAGCGTACCATTATAAAGATTTGGCTCAAAAAAGAAAGAAAACCCTGCTGCGTTATTGTTGGAATACAAAAGAAAATTTCTTTATGGATTATGACTTTGTAGCGAAGCAAAATACGCCGGCCTTTACCTTAGCAGCTTGTTTTCCGCTCTTCTTTAACATGGTTCTGCCCAAACAAGCTAATTGCGTAGCCGAGAAGCTGGAGAAAGAATTTTTAAAACCCGGTGGTTTAATTACCACGCTGAACTACACCCACGAGCAATGGGATGCCCCGAACGCCTGGGCGCCTCTGCAATACATCAGTATTGTGGCGCTCCGCAACTACGGTCACCACGACTTAGCCGAAAAAATTAAACAAAACTGGATACAGTTAAACATTGAGGTATTTAAAGCTACTGGCAAGCTCGTGGAAAAATACAACGTCGAAAATAGCGAGTCGGAGGCCGGCGGTGGGGAGTATCCCTTGCAAGATGGCTTTGGGTGGACTAATGGTGTATTATTGAAACTACTTTCGGAGGGTAAGGACGATCCGGTTGATTCGGTTATAGCGGAATAGTTAAAAGAGTCGTTCTGCCTTTGTTTTTTTAAATTTTTGTCGTGCCGCGGATTTAGGTAGAAATAAAGCAGAGGTTTAGAGGTTATAGACGCTTAACCTATGGTTAGGTGGGCGGGTGCTTGTTTTAAGAAACTTACTAAGAGAGCTACAAAGTTGGGTGCCCCAAGGAAATAAATGGTTTTTCTTCTCCTTCCAGATTAACAAAATGCTATAAAAATCCTTTCTAAATAAAACCCAGGTATTTGCTTACTCTACCTTCCTGCACAAATAAATCGCCTTTCCGGAGTTGTGTACACGCAAATTTTTCCGAGATACCGGCAGCTTCTGTTTAAGTAAATCCTTCGTCTATAAAATAAAAGTAAAGGATTCCCATTTGGGATTAACTATCAGGAATGTTGGATGGCAAGCACTTCTATTTACTTAATTTTTACTTCTTCCAATTTAAGTCTAAACTTTCCGTTTTTGGCCATGATCGAAGAACCAGTTTTCGTTTTAAGTTGACCTTCAAAGGTGCCTTCTATTATGTGGTTCATTAAGCTAGTAACTTTCACCGTAATGCCGGTGTTAGAATGACCTAAAAAGGTAAAATTATCATCTGCAGAACCTTGATCAACGGTTCCCATATTGGCAAAATTTATTAATTGTAATTCGGCACTTTCGCAGTAAGCCAGGTTCGAATGGGGCAATTGGTATGGGAGTGGTTGGGAAAACATTTTTGTATAGCTAAAATAGATAGCTATCCTCGCGGCTCTATCCTTATTTTCCCGAACTAAATGCATATTATCTAGATTAAGGGCACTATCCAGATAAATCGCATTATAGGAAGGATCATCGTCAGAATAGGTAGTGGTAAAATTTAAGGACAAGCCGTCAAATTCACCGGATATATAATAATCAGCAGGAGGGTCGGAGGTAAGTGTTTTTAAAAAAGATTGCGTGGGATCGTTAGCAAGAATTGGACGAAGGTTTGGCTCTACTTCTTCTGTATTTTTCTGGCAGGAAAAAGTGATGAAAGCCATTAGCAACAATAAGTAAATTATTTTCTTTTTCATAGTTTACAAAATAGGGACAAAGTACAACTCTAATTGGCAATAGACCTCATAAAAAGATCTAGTAATAGTAGGGAGCACAAAGGTCCTGGTGCAGCTTAAATACTTTAAGTGATTCTTAAATATACAGATAAATATAAATATAATACTATAAAAATTAAATCGAAACTTGGGGATTGCAGAGAAATATTATCCTTTTATGAAATGAGGATTTTAGATGTAATATGAAGCGACGAAAGTAGTTAAAAATTAAATTTATTCTGGTTTTAGCCCCTTCCCGAGGCGCATTAATGTGTAGCTGTAAGCAGCTCACAAACTGCCTGGATTATTGCGCACGGGCTTACTTCCTTTAGTGTTAATTTGGCAGGCACATTTAATCTATTTAACCAAGTTAAGTTTTGCGAAAAGGTTGAATTAATTTTCGTTCCGGTAAGAAATAATTATTAAAAATACCTTACATTACTCATTGCAAAGCGCGGTCTGTGCTTGAATTTTTAAATTTTTTACATGCCCGTAAGTAATTCCAGTAGGCAATTGTATAAACCATGGCGGTAACAGCAGCAAATTTGAATACCAAGGGCCAGGCCCAGAATACCTACGATGCTATTGTAATCGGGTCGGGAATAAGTGGCGGATGGGCCGCTAAGGAGTTGTGCGATAAAGGATTAAAAACCCTGGTACTGGAACGCGGCCGCAACGTAGAACATAACAAAGATTATCCCACTGCTAATAAAGATTTGTGGGAGTTCCCGCACCGGGGCGGCATGACGCGGCAATTTTTAAAAGATAACCCCAACATTAGCAAAGCCGCCGGGTTTGGCGAAGACACCGCTCATTTTTTTATACAGGACAAAGACCACCCGTACGTGCAGGAAAAGCCTTTCGATTGGATTCGGGGCTACCAGGTGGGCGGAAAATCGTTAACCTGGGGGCGGGCCTGCCAGCGGTGGAGTAATTTTGAATTTACCGCCCCGGCGCGGTACGGCTACGGTTTAGATTGGCCCATTCGCTACGACGACGTGGCTCCCTGGTATTCGCACGTCGAAAAATTTGCCGGCGTATGCGGCCACAAAGACGGTATCGAAGCCATGCCGGACGGCGAGTTTCTGCCGCCTTTTGATTTAAACTGCGTAGAAACGCACGTCCAGAAAAAAATAAAAGAGCATTTCCCGAACCGGCACCTAGTGCAGGCCCGTTGGGCACACATCACCCAGCCCACCGAAACGCATTTAAAACTGGGCCGGGGCAAATGCCAGGCCCGTAATTTGTGCATGCGGGGTTGCCCGTACGGGGCGTATTTTAGTTCGGTTTCGGCTACTTTGCCCTGGGCGGCCCGCACCGGTAATTTAACCGTACGCCCGTATTCGGTGGTGCACTCTATTATTTACGACGAGCAGAAAAACCAAGCTACCGGCGTACGCATTATCGATACCCAAACCAAAGCTATTACGGATTACTTTGCCCGGATTATTTTTGTAAACGCGTCGGCTTTAAATTCTAACTTGGTCTTGTTAAATTCTACTTCAAACCGCTTTCCGAATGGCTTAGGCAACGATAATGGTTTACTGGGTAAATACGTGGCTTTTCATAATTACCGGGCCAACGTAAACGCCGATTTGGCGGGTTTTGAAGATCAGTATTACTATGGTCGAAATCCAACGGAACCGATTATTGCCAATTACCGGAATTTACATCAGCAAGATACGGATTACGTGGGCGGTTATACCACGTTTATGGGCGCTTTTCGTCCGCGTGGCCATACAGCCGGCTTAACTGAAGAAATTGGGGCCGCTTACAAAGAAGCTTTAACGCAAGCTGGCAACTGGCGCGTGTACATGTACATGCAAGGCGAAACCATTCCGAAAGAAAGCAACCAGGTGCGCTTAAGCGAAACGGAAAAAGACCAATGGGGCATTCCCCTTTTAATAACTTCCGTAGCTTACGACGACAACGACGAGAAAATGATTAAAGATTTTCTGAATCAAAGCACCGCCATGTTGGAAAAAGTTGGTTGCACCAACATCAAGCAAAACGACAGCAAACAAGCTCCCGGACTAGATATTCACGAAATGGGCGGGGTGCGCATGGGGCACGACCCGAAAACTTCCTTGCTCAATAAATTTAACCAATTGCACCACTGCCAAAATGTTTTCGTAACCGATGGCGCCTGCATGACCAGCACCGGCAACCAGAGTCCGTCCATATTATACATGGCGCTTACTGCCCGGGCCGCTGACCACGCCGTTGCCGAAATGAAGAAGGGAAATTTGTAAAATTTTTAAAAAATTTGTCAATAGGTTGAAATAAGATTATGGTTAAAAGATTACCCAAATAGTTTGGAGCAGCTTTCACTTGTTACACCTGATATTTATTTTCTAAATATTCGCACTATATGCATTTTAAAAATTTAAATAGCTCCCGCGAAGGCTAATAAAAATCCAACTATAAAAAGTGGAATTAATATACCTACTGCTATACCAACCCACGCAAACCCTCTTCCCCTAAATTTATCCGGGTTCTTCTTGATTGTACTCAGGCCAATAATACCAAATATTGCCCCAGCTAAAATAAATGCAAATGCTAGTAAAGACCCAGCCATAATTATAGCTATAGTAGCTAGGCCCAAAATAAAGCTAATCAGAGCTAATGGTTGAACCTTC
>QQTW01003477.1_pt1 | contig 11627 bp, 8 predicted proteins | sample 1904831 | NCBI WGS metagenome assembly QQTW01 (sample SAMN09435610, study PRJNA476489) | Subsurface metagenome, whole genome shotgun sequencing project.
AGATAGCCTTATTTTAAATCAGAATAAAAAATGAAAAAAATACATATAATTAATATTTTCTTAGGCTTGGCATTTTCCATCTTTTTTGCCTCCTGCGACGATAAGCTGGATATTCTACCGCAACAGGAGTTGGATGCATCCATTGCTCTAAATGACCCTCAGGCTTTAGAAAGCGCCGTTATCGGTGCTTATGCTAACTTAGATAATGGCTCCTTGTACGGTACTAATTTATTATTGCTGCCTGATTTGATAGCATCGGAAGGGTATATTCGCTGGTTGGGTACTTTTCAGGGATACCGCGAGGTGTCGTTAAAATCAATGCGCGATATTAACACCGAAGCTACCCGCACCTGGAACCGGGCTTATAATACTATTAACATCGTGAACAATGTGCTGGCAGCCCTACCGGTAGTTACAGATCCGGATTTAAAGAATCAGTTGGAAGGCGAAGCCCTTTTAATCAGAGGCATGTTGTATTTCGAATTGGTGCGGCTATATGGCCTGCCTTACGAAGCGGGCAGCCCTAATGCGCAATTGGGCGTACCCCTGGTGCTGCAACCTGCCAAGAACTTAGAACAAGCTTCGGCGCAACAAGCGCGCAATACCGTAGCCGAAGTATACCAGCAGGTAATAACCGACTTAACCCGCGCCGAATCCATATTGCCGGAAGACAACGGCGTACGGGGAGATATGTACACGGCCGCTGGTTTTCTGGCCCGCGTATATTTACAACAAAGCGATTATGCCAAAGCTTTAGCCCAAGCTGATAAGGTTATTTCCAGCGGTATTTACCAACTTACTCCTAACGTAACCACACCCTACCGGTCCAAAAATTCTTTTGAAAGTATTTTTGAAATCCAGCAGAACGATCAAACAAATGCCGGAACAGCTAACGATGGATTAACCACTTTCTACGCCAGTTCAGGAGGAATTGGCCGGGGCGATGTACAGGTTGAACAGAGCTTTGCGGATTTATATGAAACAACGGATGCGCGGTTCACAGATCTAATATACGTTGGTACCGGTCTGCGGCCAGGCCGGTTACGTACCGGTAAATTCATTGAATTTGCCGCCAATATTCCGATTATCCGGTTAGCGGAGATGTATTTAATCCGGGCCGAATGTAATTTTCGGTTGGGTTTGGCGGTAGGAGCTACTCCCATCGAAGACATTAACTTAATTAGAGCACGCGCCGGAGCTACCGAATATACCAGCTTAACCTTAGACCAGATTTTACTGGAACGTCAACTAGAATTAGCTTTCGAAGGTTTCCGCATTCACGATATCAAACGTTTAAAAGGCACTACCGGTACGTTTGCTTATGACGCTCCAGAACTGGTGTTACCTATTCCTAGAAGAGAATTAGATGCCAATTCTAACTTAGTGCAGAACGCAGGATATTGATAGATAATAATTGTTATATGGTTAATTGCTGATTGTTTAACCTCTTCAGAATACCTTACAAAAGAAAAGCCGCTGATTTACTTCAGCGGCTTTTGTTTAGTAATAACCTAAAGGTATATTTTAGCAATCTGCAATTACTTTGCTTTTGCCCACTCGGCAATGGCTTGCTCGTTCATGCGCACGTAATCGTCGTTTTTGGCAGTTTTAGCTAATTCTATGGATTTTTGGGCAGCAGCAGTAGCGCCTTTATAATCTTTGGCGCGGGCCTGAATTTTGGCTTGCGTGTGCAGGTTCCAGAATTTCGGGTCTTTGGCATTGGCTTTTTTAATCCAGTCGAGCGCCAGTTTGTTGTCTTTGTTGTTTTCGTAATAATAGCTGGCGGCGGCCGCGTACATATCGGGGTTCACGTTCTGGCCGTTAATCACCTGCTCCTGAATTTGCTTCATAACCTTGCTTTCTACTTCGGTTACCACTTTAAACTTAGCCGATGTGTTTTCCCAACGTATGTCTACGTTGGCCGTAGCCGGAGTTAAATCCGAGAAATCAATGGTAAACGTTTCTACCTTTTCGGTGAGTTTGGTGGGTTTAACTTTAAAGCGGGCGGCATCTTCTTCGGTTTTATAATTATCCATATTGCCGCCGTAAGTCAGGTTTTTATTTAAAACCACGGTCCATTCGTTTTCGCCGGGAATGGTGTAAAGAGCGTAATCGCCGGCCGGTACTTTGTTGCCCTGCACCGTTACATCATCTCTGAAAGTAATTTTAGTGGCACCATTGGCACCGGTACGCCAGGCTTTACCGTAGGGCAAAATACCGCCGAAAACTTGGCGGCCTTTTAGGCTTGGCCGGGAATATTCTACGGTAATCAGGGTAAGACCCACCCGCTGCGTAACGGAACCCGTCGGGCTGGGCTGCGGTGTTTCTAACTGAGCAAAGGCTATACCCGCAGAAAGAAGGTAAGCGAGCCCAAACGTTACACATCCGGTAATCAACTTTTTCATAAAATTCAAAATTAATGGTTAGTGAATAAAATATACTTGTAAAAGTAAGAAAAAACCAGCCATTCCGGCGCAGGAAATTTGGTAAGGGTTACAAAATATACTGCCTAGAAATAAGTAAGAGGATTTAATTTTTATATCTGCCTAAATGTAAGAACTCCCCTCTGGGATAAGGAGGAGCAGGGGTAATTAAATTTTCGCCCGTTTAAGTTTACACCGCAAAATAAAGGTGCCCGGTTAATCAGCAACCAACGCTTTTCAGGGTATATTTTTCGGCGATTTTTAACTCAGCTCAAACTGCAGCCGGAGTAGGTTCGCGTACAAACCGTTTTCATTTAAAGATAATGCCTCGTGCGTGCCTTGTTCAATAATACCGCCGTTTTCAATTACCAATATTTTATCGGCTTTGCGGATGGTAGACAAACGGTGGGCTATAATAATGCTGGTGCGGCCTTTCATGAGCTCGTCCATGGCTTGCTGCACCAATTTCTCCGACTCCGAATCTAAAGAGCTGGTTGCTTCATCGAGAATTAAAATGGCCGGATTTTTTAAGATGGCGCGGGCAATAGCCACCCGCTGCCGCTGGCCGCCCGATAATTTAATGCCGCGTTCGCCCACCACCGTATCGAGTTGCTCCGGAAAAGACTGAATAAACTGGTAGGCGTTGGCTTTTTTAGCCGCCTGAATAATTTCTTCTTCAGTAGCGTTGGGCTTGCCGTAAGCTATATTCTCGCGGATGGTGCCACCAAACAACAACACTTCCTGGGGCACAATGCCTATATTCCGGCGCAGTTCGGTTAAATTTAAAGCGTTAATATCCTGCCCGTCGATACGAATATACCCCCCTTTCAGGTTGTAAAATTTCATGAGTAAGGCCACAATAGTAGATTTACCAGCGCCGCTAGGCCCCACTAAAGCTACCTTCTCGCCCGGCTGAATCCGGAACGAAATGTCTTTCAAAACGGCAATATCGGGGCGGGTAGGATAAGAAAAAGCCACGTGATCGTATTGAATATCGCCGTGTACTTTCAGGTGGGTCGGGGCCAAACCAGAAACCTGGGTAGCTTCCTCGGGCTCGTCCAGAATTTCCAGAATGCGATCAGCGGCGCCCAAGGAAGTTTGTACTTTGCCGTACATATCGCCTAAACCACCCACCGAAGCACCGATAAACGTGGTATAAATAATAAACTGTACTAACTGCCCAATGGTTAATTCGCCGTTTTCGACGAGCGAGGCCCCGTACCAGAGTACCAGTATAATGCCGCCAAATAACCCGATGATAATAAAAGAAACAAACGCGCCCCGGAAGTAAGAAGCTTTTAATGCATTGCCCACTGCCTTAGAAAGCGCCCGGTTGTAACGGCTGATTTCGAAAAACTCGTTCGTAAACGCTTTTACCACGTTAATGGCCTGCAGCGTTTCTTCTACAATTACGTTGGTTTTGCCGATTTCTTCCTGGGTAGCTTTCGATAGTTTTTTGATGCGTTTACCGAACACAAAGGCCAGCAACACCAGCACCGGAAACGTGCCCAGCATAAATAGCGACAGCTTTACCGACGTAACCATAATAATAATTACGCCCACTAAAAGCGTAACCAGTTGCCGGAACAATTCGGCCAGGGTAATGGAAAGCGTGTCCTGCACCTGCGACACATCCGAAGTAATGCGACTGGTAATTTCGCCCACGCGTTTCTGCTCGAAAAACGGAATCGGCAGCACTACAAACTTAGCGTACAAGGCCCGCCGGATATCGGCTACGGCAAACTCGCTTACCTGCGCGAAAAAATAAATCCGGAAAAACGAAAATATACCCTGCAGCAAAATAACGCCGAATAAACCCAGGGAAATAAGGTTGATGTTTTCCAGGAAAACGCTGCCTTTGGCAGATGCTACGCCCGTAGCAGAATCGACGAGTTGCCCGGTAAGTGCCGGAAACACCATAAATGTAGTGCTCGACAAAGCCAGAAAAAACAACCCGATAATGAATTTAACTTTATAAGGAAGGGTATATTTAAAAATACGAAGGCCTTTCTGAAAGCTTTCTTTGTTGAGGGGCACTTTACCCGAAGCTGCCTCGTCGGCACTGCTGGTGCGGCCCCCAAATCCGCGTTTAGCCATTAAAAATTCTGCTGTTAGTCCTAATCCCGATTATCTACCCTACCAACAAGTTTGGTGGGTAAATCGTTTACAAAGGTAGTTATTCTTACTTATTTAGCCGGGTATATTTACCGGAAATAACGGGCTTTTACCAAGCAGTTTGCTTCCTGCTTTCAATTGCCAATATATTAAATTTAACCGGTGCCAGTGTTTAGCGTAGCGGCCTTGGTAGTTATAGTCATTGGTCCGTCTTTAGACAAACGTTTACCTAAATATACGCTGTCTATGTATTTCGCCAGTATGGAACCTGGCTTTTGTTCGTTCGTCACCAGTCGCGCTAAGCTAAGACTGGCGCCAGAGGTGTATATTTATTAATGATTGATTAACTCTCAACGCTTCTGATATCAGCTTTTAACCAGCCGCTGGCTCCAGCAAATCCGAAGTTGGGCGCGAAATAGCCAGGAGGCCCAAAATAGTAATCAAACCGTTTACCATTAAAATCTCGAAGCCGAACTCGTAACCCCAGAACCAGGCTTTGGAGTTTATGTTCAGAATATAGGTCAGGATGGGGGCTAAAAAGCAAATTACGGGCACCAGTTTGTCCTGCAAATCGCGGCGAATAAACAGGCCGAAGGCGTATAAACCCAGCAAAGGTCCGTAAGTGTAACCGGCAATTTTAAACACGGCGGTAACCACGCTTTCGTCGTTAATCAGTTTAAAGATGAGAATAACCACCATGAGCAGCAGCGAGAAGCCAATGTGCACGTAAAATTTAAGGCGTTTGCGCTGCGCTTCCGGTTTGTTTTTAAAATCCAGGAAATCGACGCAGAACGAGGTAGTAAGCGCGGTAAGCGCCGAATCGGCGCTGGCGTAGGTAATGGCCACAATGCCCAGAATAAACGCCACGGCGGCAAAGGCCGGAAAATAATTAAGGGCCAGAAACGGAAACACATCGTCGCCTTTGCCGGGCAAGGTAATGCCTTTGGCTTCGGCAAAAATATACAGCAGCGCGCCCAACGATAGAAAGAGTATATTTACCAACACCAGAATTATACTGAACGTGAACATATTTTTCTGGGCTTCGCCGAGGTTTTTGCAGCTCAGGTTTTTCTGCATCATGTCCTGGTCCAGGCCGGTCATGACGATGGTAATAAAAGCGCCCGATAAAAACTGTTTCAGGAAATAGCGGCTGTCTTTCACGTCCCAGAAAAGTACTTTAGAGTAGCTGCTTTCTTCCACGGTTTTCACCAATCCCTGAAACGATAAATTTAATTCACTTGAAATAATAACGATACTGGTGCCCACGCAAATAAGCATGGCCAGTGTCTGAAAAGTATCGGTCCAGATAATGGTTTTCATACCGCCCCGGAAAGTATATACCCAAATAAGCGCGATAGTAGTAAAAACCGACACCGAAAATGGTACGCCCAACTGATCGAACACCGCTAATTGCAGCACCCCGGCTACCACGTACAAACGCAAAGCTGCGCCAATGGTACGGGCCAGCAGAAAGAAAAACGCACCGGTTTTATAAGACCAGTAACCAAAGCGTTGCTCCAGGTAAGCATAAATAGAAATTAGATTAAGGCGGTAATACAGCGGCATCAGGATAGTAGCAATCACCAGGTACCCCAGTAAATACCCCAGCACAAACTGCAGGTACGAGAACTCGGCTTTGTTTACCATGCCCGGAATGGAAATAAACGTAACTCCGGATAAAGAAGTACCGATCATCCCGAAAGCCACTACAAACCACGGCGATTTACGATTAGCCAGAAAAAAGGAATCGGTGTTATCGGTTTTGCTGCTGGTGATAAAAGAGATAACAATCAGAATGCAAAAATAGGCCGCAATAATGCTGATGATAACCGTTGGAGACATAATTTATAGGACAAGTTACAAGTTGCAAGTTATACTATTAGTTGGAAGGTTTTAAGGTTGAAAGTTGCAAAGTTTTAAGGTTAAGAAGTTTAAATATTAAAACGTTTCTAACGCAAGCGTCCTTGCTCGTGTGGTTTATCGTCCGGCCACCAGCCGGTATAAACTAAACAAGTTGGTATATTAATCAAGGTATATTCGTTCGCCCGGCCAGAAGCCTGCCACATAATGGACACGAGCGAAGTTGCTCGCGCCAGGCCTAACCCATCAATAATAGCTCAAAAGTTCTTTGCTCTTTTTCTTCAACCTTTTAGCCTTCCAACTTTCTAACCTTTGAACCTTCTAACTTTTATAACTTGCAACTCACAAAAGCACCCGTTCCCCGACGGCGGGAATCCGTACCTCACCATCCAGCTTACCAGCTGCGGCCAGCTCTTGAAGCAGGCGCACCGGCTCGCTGGCGGGTTCATCGGATAAGGCGAAGGTGCCGTAGTGCATCGGGATAAAGGTTTGGGCGCTCATATCGTTGGCCGCCCGAACGGCTTCGGCGGGGTTCATGTGGCTCAATTGCATCATGTAAGGTGGCTTGTAGGCGCCAATCGGCATAATAGCTATATCAGGGATCCCGATTAAATTCCGGATTTCGGCGAAATGTTCGCCATAAGCACTGTCGGCGGCAAAGTAAATGAGTTTGTTGGCCGCTTTAAACAGCACGCTGCCCCATAAAACTTTATTTAAATCATTAATGCCCCGGCGGTGCCAATGAGCGGCCGGTAAAAAATATACCTCCACACCCAGATTTTCGGGTAAGTTATATTGCTGGTACCAACCGGCTTCCTGGTAAACCAAACCGGGCGCCATCTGGTGCAGCAGTGGCCCCATAGCCAGCGGGCACAAAGCTTTTACCTGCGGATTATTTTTAACCACCACCTGTACAGATTTTTCGTCGAGGTGGTCGCGGTGGCCGTGGGAGAGTACCAGGTAATCAATATCCCGGATATCGGCTACGGTGCAGGGAAGCGGGTGCCGGCGTTTCAGGAAAGCAGAGTCAAACAAAATAGGGTCCAGCAGAAACGAAACGCCATTCAGGCGCAGGAAAAAAGAGGCGTGCCCCAGCCACACCAGTACATCTTGCTTAGACCGGAATACCTGCGGGTCGGGCAGCACGGCAGGGGTATATTTGTCCTGGTCTTTTTCGGCTTTCTGAGGATTACGGCTCATTTGCCATTTTAGTACTGTCCGGAAAGAGGGGAGATACAGATTTTCGCCGTTGGCGAACTGCCTGTCTATCATTTTATTACCCGGGTAATCAGGTTTAATGGTTTTAAGTTGTTCGTTCCGTACAAATTGAATGTTAGGTTGCTTTTCGGCCACGGGGTATATTGGTGAAGAGTTAAATTGTTGAATTGTTAAATGGTTAAATTGCTGATTATTCTTAAAACGTATTACGTAAAACTTCTAATCTTTCAACTTTTATAATTTGAGGCTGTTGAGCCATTGGTTCCGGAAATTTTCCTGGGCTTTGGTTAGTTTCAACCCTGTTTTTTCGGCCGGTACTACTTCTAAGCCGGGATCTTCGGTTAGAATAATAATGGCTTTTTTCATTTCGCCCCGCTGAATATATTCTATAGCAAGGCTGGCACCGGGTTGGTGGCTAGCCAGTACGGCGTCTAAATCAGCTTTAGAAGCAAGCGGTTTACCCGCCAATGCTACAATAGTGTCCTGCCGGTCCAGGCCGGCCTGGTACAAAGGGCTGCCAATGCGCGTGTAGCTTTCTAAAACAGGTTTGCCGGGCTGGAAATTAATATTAGCTAAACCCAGACTTGCTTTGCCGGGGCGGCTCTTGCGCAAAATAAAACCAGCCGGAGTAAGTAAATTCTGATAATCGGCCAGTTGAAGCCCGTAAATATGTTTTTGAAAGAAATTCTGGGCAAAGGCAGCATCTTTGGTTAAGGTGGCCAAGGTGTTTTGCAGGTCCGGGAGGGTATAAGGTTTCTCGGGTTTGCCGAACTGTTGCCACATGGCGCGCATGTAATCGTCCAGCGTCAGATTTTTAAATTTTTGCCGCAGTTCTAAATCCAGGGCCAGTGCAATAACGCTGCCGTAAGAATAATACGAAATAAAGGTGTTACCGCGGTTTACGGGGTCAATAGAAGTGGCGGCATCTACGAAAGGTGCCTGGCGGCTCATATCTACCGCGGAGAAAAAGTTTTTACCCGGAGAATTTAAAACGTAATTCAGTTCGCCGGACAAATTGGCCAGTTCGTCCGCGAGGGGTATATTCTGGCTGCGGTGTAAAAGCAAATCGCCGTAATAAGAAGTAAAACCTTCGGCAAACCACAACTCGCCGCTCATGTTGGCTTCGGCAAAGTTAAACGGCTCCAGGGTTTGCGGCCGGATACGTTCCACGTTCCAGGAATGAAAATACTCGTGCGCCATGGTGCCCAGGTTGCCGGTGAAATTAGTAGCAAGAGACCTGGCGCTGGTTACTACGGTAGAGTTACGGTGTTCCATACCGTCGCCGGTGGCCTGGGGCATGTAGCAAACAATAAAAGTATAAGTGCCAAAATCGTAATCCGGGAGTTCGCCATAAACGGCCCGCGCCTGTTCTACCATGCGTTTATTGGCTGCGGTAAATTTATCCATTTCAACTTCGGTGCCGGGGTGATGCAGCGCAATCCGGATGGTTTTAGTTTTTCCTTTTTCGGTAATGGGCCACTCGCGCCAGGTAAAATTGCTCAGCTCCACGGGGCTGTCCATTAAATATTGCTGGTGGGGCGCCCAGAACGTAGTGGCGTCTAATGGCTTTAATTGGGTAGCAATGGTCCAGGTTTTACCCGCCGGAATCTCAAATTTTACCCGGGCGGGTACTTGCTCAAAACCGTGGGCATACATTAAAGTAGCGGGCATGTTCAGGTGGGCGTGCTGGCCGTCTATGCCGCTGTAGGTGCCGTCGGCCCGGTCGCCGAAAAGGGTGTACGTAATTTTAACGGTGCCATCATGGCCGGCTACATTCCATTGGTAAGGATTGGGGCGGGTAATGGTAAGAGGCTTTCCCTGGCTATTGATTGCTTTTACCTGGTAAACGTTTTTGGCAAACTCGTGCAAGGCGTACCGGCCCGGCGAGGACCGGCTCATGCGCACTTCCAGGGTAGGGGTTTTAATGGCGCGAAATTCGGCGGTTATTTCGGCTTCATGGTGCACGGCATTCGGGAAGGCCAGGGTATAATTAACTTCAGATTGTGCCCGCAAGAACCCGGGGGCCAGGGTAAGCCAACTTAAGCAAAGTAAATATTTCAGCATAGAGGTAATGGGTGATAAACAGAAGGTGAAAGAACGTGATTTTTTAACAATTTTGCGCAGCCTGCCCGCATTTAAAAAATCAAACTTTTGGTTTCAGCAAGGATACATTCTGGTAAACCTGCGACCGGATAAAGTTAAAGTAAAAACTTCTGGTATGAATTAATTGCAGCGGTAAGGAACTGAATAACATATCTAAATCGGGTAAAGTACGGGTTTCGAGGGAGGAAAGCCACCCGAAAAAAATGTACATCAATTTGCTTAACCCATGCTGCCAGATTTTTTGCCAACCAGGCTGCGCCGGATCGATATAGAAATCAGTAACCAGCCAGCGGCCACCCGGTTTCAGGTGTTGGTGCAAATAAGGCAGCATGGTTTTTAGAGTGCGGTGAGGGTATAAATCCAGCACAAAAGGCGTAAAAATAACTTCAAACAATTCGTCTGAAAGCAAGCTAGCTTCGGTGCCTTGCCGGAAATATACCTCTAACTGGTGCGGCGGCAGTTGGGCATATCGTTGCCGGGCCCGGGCCAGCATTTTAACTGAAAGCTCCAGGTACAAAATCCGGAGGGGTATATTTAAATGCGCCAGGTGCGGCAAGAGCCAGCCGGTGCCGCCGCCGAGCAGCAAGACAGTAGTTTGGGCCGGGATATAGGATAAAATTTCTGTTTGAGATTTTTGGATGGATTTTCCGAAAATTAAGCGGGCTAACGCATCATAAAACAAGACGGTTTTGTCGAAAGAAGCCTGCATACGTGTTTACTCGTAATTTGTTTGATTTAAACTAAATTATTAGCTATAATATTGACAAATAAGCGATTATTTTTAGATATTTGTTTTGATATATTTATAAACTCCAAATCAATCCAAAAATATTGCATCATGAAAAAAGTGTTTAAATGGCTGGGAATCGGCTTGGGAGCTATTGCTCTGCTTTTGTTAATTGGCTATACCGTTATCTATTTTCAGACCGAAAGCCGCTTTAATAAAATATACGCGGTACAGGTTCGTAAAATTAAAATTCCGCAGGATTCCGCTGCTCTGGCTTTGGGCAAACACCTGGTGCAGATCAAAGGTTGCCAGGATTGCCACGGAGCCGATTTAGGCGGTAAAGTTTTTATCGATGATCCGGGTCTGGGCCGCCTTGTGGCCGCTAATTTAACGCGGGGCCAAGGGGGTATTATGCGCACTTATACTAACCGGGATTTAACCCGCGCCCTGAAACACGGGGTCCGGAAAGACGGTAAACCGGCCTTGCTCATGCCCTCCAACGAATATAGCCCTTTATCGGACGAAGATATGGGAGCCCTGATGGCTTACCTGAAAAATTTGCCGCCCGTTGACCGGGAATTGCCCCAGCATAGCCTCCGCCCTGTGGGCCGGATTTTAACGGCTTTCGATAAAATACCGATGATTGCCGCCGAAAAAATTGATCATACCGCTAAAAACGTGGCGGTAGTTAAACCCGAAATCTCGGCCGGTTACGGGCAATACGTAGCGGTGTCGTGCGTAGGTTGCCACCGCGATAACTACAAAGGCGGCGAAGCGGTAGTGCCCGGTTCCCCGGCCGTACCCGATATTACCCGGACCGGCAACATTGGTAAATGGTCCGAAGAGCAATTTATTAATACCCTGCGTACCGGCGTAACGCCCGAAGGTAAAAAACTGAATCCGAAAGATATGCCCTGGAATATGACCAAAGAATTTACCGAGACCGAAATAAAATCAGTTTACCTGTTTCTTAAAAACCTGCCGGCTTAGTTGGTTACAGGTTGCAAAGTTAGAAGGTTATAAAGTTGAGAGCTTATGGTTATGAAACCCACTATAGGCTCTCAACTTTATTGCGGTACAGGGTATATTTGGGGGCAGTAGTTATTCCCGTTCAAAATGCCGGTCTATGGTTTCTTCAATCTTCTGAAAAATTAAATCGGCGGCTTGCTGGCGGATTTTGT
>QQTW01003478.1_pt1 | contig 11624 bp, 14 predicted proteins | sample 1904831 | NCBI WGS metagenome assembly QQTW01 (sample SAMN09435610, study PRJNA476489) | Subsurface metagenome, whole genome shotgun sequencing project.
GTGACTGAGTCCAGAAGGTCTAGTGACATTGTTGTGGGTCTCGAATCAAGGGCAGTCAACGCGGTCAATGAGAGGAACATTCCTCTGCGCGAAGGACTTCGAGCCGAGCTGGACCGATTGCACAAGGAAAGAGCGGGACTAGATGGGAAGATCGCGGCGGTTGAAAAGGTTCTTCATGGCTTGTGAGATTGCAGATAACAGTGTTGATGATAAATTCAACCGCAACGCTCCTTTAGAAAATGATCTCTTGATTCTCTAAGTGTCATCGCCCCTTCTGAACTCTGAAGGGTGGATTGAATGCGCGATTTCTTAATCTCACAGACCGCCAGCACCTTTGCGTCCTGTTATCCTCCCGTCCCTAACCGCCCCAACACTCACACCCTCCTCGCCCGTCATCCACCCCGGCATTCTCGTACCATCCACAACGCCTAATTCTAGCAAGTGCCGGATCCCGGCCACAACGTGTGTGCCCTGAAACTCGATGTTGACATTGGGTCTCCAAGTCGTTGAACCGGGGGCTGGTGGATTAGGAGTAGGGGAGAGTAGGTTTTGGTCGAGGATTGATTTTCGGGGTCGGCCTCGGGGACGGCGAGGTTGAGTGGTGTGTTCAGTATTAGGTGTTTCGGTGTCGGTTTCGTTCAAAGGGTTGGACGGTGAGTTAATACGATTGATTTGGGCTGCTGAGGCTGGGAAGGGGTCTTCGATGCGGATGTCCAGACGCTCTATGCCCTTACCGTCTCCATCGACGGCGGAGGTGCCGAAACGGGTGCGAGCTAGGAGTTTACGTCGTTTGCTGTGTGTGGTGTCGTCGGATACGCCCGTGTGTTCGTGGGATTGGAATGCAGGCATGGATTGCTTACCTCTATCGAAGACTTCTGTAGTGACGGGGTCTTCTTGGTCGCTGAATCTATCTTCTTCCGATTGTAAGGGTCGTGGATCTGTACAGATAGGATTCAAGGGGCTTTCCTCGACACTTCCGTCCGCGAAGATGCCCCACCCACCGGCGCAGGCATTGCTTCGACCGGGACCACGTTGAGAAATCAGGACCCCAAGAGACTTTGCCCATAGAGAAGTAGGTTTTAGAGTGTAGCGCTGTCGAGGGCGAGAGAAGGCTTTGGGCAATGCGTCCAAGACTAGGTCCTGCATACTTCGACTTTCCCTAGCTGCAGATGATCGTGATGTTCGTCCTTGAGAGAAGTATATGTATGGTGAAGCGGCCGGAAAGCCAACATAGATGACCTTAGCTCCATCTACCGGTATCTCCTTGGACTCAAGTGATCGTTGGCTGCTGTAGGGTGAATCCTGCATGTACATCCGCATAATTGTCATCGGCAGTTTGGGTAGCTTCGCGAGGTAATAGTGTGCTTTTACTAGCGGTGATAGTTCGGCCTGGAGATTCCGTAGAAAGGTTGGCGCATGGTAACGAGGTAGAGTGGTCATTACATCCTGGCTCAGGAAACTGCGTATATCTTCGTCACTGCTGTCCATTCCGTCCAGTAATTTCATTTGCGTGAGTTGAAACGCTGTCCATCGCTGTGGCGTTGCGCGATCCTCAAGACAACGGACATCAGCCATTGCTAACTGACGTAGAGAGATGCCATGTCTCCAGTCCCCCTCTAAAATTCGGTCGACGACTTCCCTCTTGCCTCCCTTCCGCGAATTGAGCTCCTCATAGATTTCTCGCAGCTCTTGTAAGCTCTTCGCTACAAGATATTGAGCTTCATCCACCTCATCTTCTCCGTCTTCGTCATGCGAGAGGAGAGGCGCACATGTTGTTTGATTGGAGTCATCCAACCAAAGGGAGACCAGCTCAAGTAGAGAGGAGCGAGAGAGCTTGATCAGTGTTTTGAAGACGATTGGTGTGTTGGTAGGTAGACGATGTGAATGCGGTAGAGCAGCAGCAGTGGGTACGGAGATGGAAGCTCGTGGAGCCATCACCGAAGGCGGAGAGGGTTCACGGCGATATCAGAGCGATCCTAATTCATAACCCTGGAGGTTGGAAAGCAAACACGAGTGTGGTACGCGACTGGCAACGCGGTTAATTGTCATGCCGAGCTAAACAGCCCACCTAGAAATATCCTTGTAACTTACCATAGGTATCCTTGTCTCGTCTTAGTCAGCACCTGACCCGCGGACTTCTCTGAGCCCGAGAAGTACCGGTACCGAGGCACATATGCACGTCATTGTTAACTCGCTGAGAACCCTAAGGTAAGGTAAGGTAGGTAAGTTATAACTTACTTTACACATATTCATACGTGCGTTACCTGATTACTCGAAGATACCTGACAAAAGGCACATAGTATTCATTGATGACATTGTGTTACTTACTTCTTGGATTTCACTTATTAGAGTACGAAAGCGGACGCATTTTCTATCACCAAAGGTTGATTGATTGATTGTTACGGACCGTTCAATTTACGGACCGTTGAAGCGCCGATACGAGTAGCGCTTACCTTACAAATCTCGGAGGGGCTCCGCGTGGGGCGTTTGTTCTTTGACTTTTTGACTGGGCTTCCCCCCACCGAAGTTGATTATCAATGGATTTCATGTAACAGTAGTAGTAACGCTCTCACCAACTTCTCGGATCTACCATAACTATTATTGTCTTCACAAAACCAATCGAGTCAGATCACAGATCGCTCAAAGCGAGAAACCGTCGTGGATTCGAGCAGAGTTCCAGCTCTGTCAACTCGGCAACTGGATTGCGTCACAGGCAAAACGATCGGATCAGTCGCCGGCCCATTGGGAATCAAACATAATCGGGAAAGAGATTGAGCTTGGTGTCTTGGGACGTTCGAAAGGACTCCCATCGGCATGACTGCCTTCAATGGCCGCCGGGCGCCAAATGTGTCGCAATACGTTGCGAACCTGAACGCCCTTCCTTCAGCGCACGAGGTTGCAACACAGCAACAGGACGGCTTCAGCCTCGAAGATGATCTGGCTATGTTCACCAACACCGAGTTCTTTGATTTCGACTTGGGAGACAACGTGGTCGCACCAACTGTTGAATATGATCCCTTACGAGAGGAACAGGCTGGAAGAGAGAACAATGCGACTCAGAACAAGGACGGAAAAGATTTGGATTTTCTGAACGGTATTTATGCATTTTCTCCTAGCGTTCCGTTCATTCCAGAAACCAAAGTCTGTGAAAATTGTAATGGATTGCTTCGCATTGCTTCGCTGCTTATCGATGGTGTTGCTCCAGTGGATGTTGCTTGGACAGGCGACACCATTCGTTCAGTCGTATTGTCAATAGTGGTCTCTCACTTCTCAAAGATCATAAGATCAGAGCAGCCAAGCTAACTTTAGACTAAATCTAGGTGCCTATCCATTCAACGGATTCTCTGACTTCGTGCCTAATGATACACCTTCGGTTATACCCCAACCCATCCAACCATCCACATTCTCACCTCAAAGTCTGGTGTCCTCGGACATTGGAACCCCAGCTTCAACGCTTGGAGGTCCCATCCCAGGGGATAAGCGTCCAATTGATGCGGTACTGGATCCAACTATCGCTCACTCACTTGAGGATGCTTCAAGGTTGGCAGCCGAAGAGGATAAGCGCCGTCGCAACACCGCTGCAAGCGCCCGCTTCCGGGTCAAGAAGAAGCAACGCGAGCAGAACCTCGAGCGAACGGCCAAAGAAATGACCGACAAAGCTGCGGCGCTCGAGGCCCGGATTGGGCAATTGGAGATGGAGAACAAGTGGCTAAAAAGCTTGATCACAGAGAAGAACGAGAACAAAGATGACATCGCGGAGCTCTGGCGCAAGTTTACCAAGGAGAGTGCCGATGCCCGGAGTAGTTCTGAGCGCAAAGATGGAGTGGGCACTACTACTGTGGCGGAAGTCGAGAAGTCTTGAGTTCCTTACATAGACCCTTTTAATCGGCTATCTTTACTTTCCATTATCTGAAAGTCTGCAATGTGATCATCCCCCTTGCATACCGATGCCGCGCAGCGCAGACGGGATTGGCTTTCCCACCAAACCGGCATAGTTTCGTAGCAAAGTCACTTAGAGTCATCTAGAATTGTCACGGGACCTCGTGCTTCCAACGCGTCTTGCTGCCTAAAGTTGGTGAACTTTCACCTGTTGGATATCCTTATAAACATGGACTTCCCAGTAATAGACGGCCTCCGCTGCAACTTGAAGTTCCCAGGCTTGCGGAACAGGATCCACGGCAATGTCGGCAGGCCATGTCGCCAAGGCTCCACCGAAGTATAGTGATATAGAGCTCAAAAAGTTGGTGAGACACAAGTTCATGAGCGTGAGTCTCCCAGCCCTGAACCGACGCACATGGTCCTGACTGGTTTTGCCAGGATGCACGGCGAGATGCGATTATCGATGTGTTCATCGAAAAGTGCCACAAGGGCGCCAATTGCGGTTTCGAGCGATATATCGTTGACGGTCCTCGATATCGCAGCCTCGTTGACTGTCCTCGACATCGCAGCCTGCCACCGGTCGGAGATGATGACAAGGCCTTTATGGCGGAGCTGAAGGAAAATCTGATCGAAGACCTTTGCCGAGAGGGTTTCATTTCAGTTGATCACCAAGGTGAAGGGAATACAGATCTCTACGAGACAATCAAGCCTGTAGTGGCTAAACGTCTCCATATCTGGGTTTTGAGTGAGAAGCTCCCCAGAGGTATGCCTGTCCATCACTGAACTTCGGACCCATGTTGCGCTATATGGGACTAACATCCCCCTCAGGACGGCCCTCAGGAGGAGAGGCCAAATCTTGTGGACGTGGCGTTCTCGAGTCTGCCCTCACGCTCAGGATGGATGAGCGCGCGCAACCTGTCTACGAAGCTTTACAAGACGTCGAAGATAGTGGCACTCTACCGCTGCAGCAGATCGCCGAGCGACAGGGACTGAAGCTTCTGAGCTCTGCTGTTCAAGGTGCGCAAGCCAATGCTACGTTTGCCTGTGGTGGAACCGTCAGAATTCGATTCAGCCCTGACCATGACGCTGTCAACCAGCAGGGGCAACTCTCGTGTCCGCCAGTCGTTATTCGCTGGGACAGCCCAAACAGCACTGTCACTCATCGTTTAGAGTTACCACGTCCCCCAAGTCAAGCATCTGAATTGGACAGACTCTTGGCAGACTGCCAGCCTGCCACATTTGGTCTCGGCGGTGTAGATGTACTCGATGAGTCCTACCGCAAAGCTTCGAAACTAGACAACACGCAATTTTCTACTAACTTTAATCCGTACGACTACGGTATTGTAGACACCATCAGCCAGATTCTGTTCCCGAGCGTCGACCACAGAAACACCGAAGAGGAAGACCTCGGCTTGGAACTTCGCGGTGTACGAGCTGAGCTTTACAAGCTGAACGTGGGTTCCTAACGTTGGCATTGGATGACTTTACGGCAGGGCTTATGTTGGTACACTAGATTTACTCGGGTCCTACGGGGATGTTTCACCCCCACGTCGATACTCCACGTGGAGAAAAGCAGTTTGGCTCCCTCGTTGTCTGCCTCCCTTGTGCTCACTCCGGCGGCGAGTTGGTCGTTCGACATGAGGGTAGCACGGTCACATTCGACTGGGGTACCCGCGACACCAGCAGAAGTTGCATACAATGGGCGGCATTTTACAGCAATTGCGAACATGAGGTCCTAGAAGTCAAGAGCGGTCATAGGCTGACTTTGACCTACAACCTGTACCTTCGGGAGAACCTCAAAGGCGCTATTGGACGTACCTTGCACTTGGATCCCGAACAATTACCACTATATGGATTGACTAGCGACTTGCTGGATCAGCCAGGTTTCATGAGAGAAGGTACGCTATACGGTCAAACTTCCCTCATGAGCATAATGACTTATCAGCTACTGTTCAGGAGGTATCCTGGGATTTTTCTGCAGCCACGAGTATGCCCATACGCATGATACCTCTCCTGCGCGGCTTCCTAGGTCTCTCAAGGGAGTTGACATGGCTTTATATGCCGTCTTTCGCGCGCTCGGCCTTGAGATCGAAGTCCTGCCAATCATGGGGGTTCGGCCAGGGAGGGATGACCTCTCTGACTACTTCAATTTTGGAGGACTCGACCTGCAGTCCAAGGCTAAACCCGCGCGCATGCCTTTTGATATGCAGTATTTCAAAAAGCACGGGTTCTATTTTCCAAGCGGCAAGAATGAAAAGATATACGACCTCAAGCTCGAATATGGAGTTCGCCCAAGTGACCCTGGCGACCCTGGTCATTATTATCCGGACGACGCGTGCGATAATGACTTTATGGACAACGAAGCAGCGAGCTTGGATGACTACATTGACGTCGAGACAAGGCTCAAGACTATCCTCAGAAAGCGGAAAATCCAAGGTATCTCGCCAGTGGTGAACCCTGTGATCGTGGGAACCAACCTGCATGATTGGATTGAAACCCCTGAGGGCGTCGACGCCAGAAGCCTGCAAGAGGTAGTTTCCACCATGATCTGACCCACCGCATGGAACCTGAGCTAAAAGACATATTGGCAGATTCGAGATCGCGCGTGGCCAAACGTGAAGTTGGCCGGAGTGCAGTGGTTAAACAGCGCGCAGCATACAGAGGCCGCATTGACACATCTGGCTGTAAGTCCTCGTGTCACCCTCCCGTCGCCCAATGCTTACATTTTGGATATCAGTATGGCAACGAAGCAGACATAACAACCTTTTACTCTGCTGCCTCACTGCTGGTCGTCGTGCCTCCTAGCTCGGAGAGGGGTCCGTTCCCTATCCGTCGTGGTCACAAACGTCGACCTAGCGACGGAGAGTTGACTATATCTCAAACTTGAGATCTCATGGCGGTCACAATGGGATAACTAGATTCGTTCTCAGCACGTTTTGGATGTTTGTTTTCATTTCAATTGGAAGAGTTCCATTCCGCAGTTGATAGGGAAGTCTCCCTTTCAGTCCCAGAATATTCTCTCGAAGCAGCTTGGCAGCCCGAGTATCCCTGCTCGTAATTCATCAATTCGAGAACCACTGCCAAGTCTCCTATTAAGGTACACAAAGCTGCTGCCTAACCTCCCTCCTTTCGGAAACGACCACACGTACTACATCCCCGACTGCCCTCACAAAGCCATGCTCATGCTTGCAGCTTCAGGAAGCAATGGTACTTAACAGTGCTGCCAACTCCGAGTCTTAGACCGCCTCAACCAAATGGACCCTAGAATTGAAGCCCTAGTAAGTTACCGAATGTTGCTGCCTAAGGCCAACCTACCTTTCCTCCCAAATGCCAAACTCAATCGTCGAGGATCTCCTTAATAATGAACGAAATTGAAAGGAACGCAGTGCAACCCCTCAAGCAAGTCATTGCAAGGTACGTAAACGGCTGCCTAACACATCCACGGGGACCATGTCCATCTTCGGTTTCATGAAAAACCCGGGAACGTAAACCGCTCCCATACATGGCCGGAAGTGTAAGCAAATCATGACTCTTGAGTGACCTGCAGAAGTTGAAGTAACTTCAGCATTGTCCTCACTTGCAGAATTACAAGCCCTAGCAGGGTACACAAACGGTTGCCTAAGGCCGACCTTCACAGAGCCTCAAGATGTGATATTGTGGCAGGGTACAGTCATGGCTGCCTAAGGTACTTATCTCAATTCCAACCCCTTCAGTCCGCCTGATCTGACCTGTCCTCAGCCAAACACAAATCAATACCGTCTCACCTATTGAAACGGCCCCAATACCACAGACCCTAAACCAACGAATACAGCCACAATACCCTCAAACCAGCTTGATCTCGCTCATCCTTCACGTAACACCTACGAATGCCAAGGGTCATTATCCCCATTAAGGTGCAGAAAGCGAACTGAGTCCTTAGGAAACAGTCCCTCCCGGTTAAGTTCCGAACTGGTATCACAGCATGATACTCTCTGCGAGACGATCCATGAGAAGCAAGAGATTGAGCAACGTGCTTAGCTAGGGATGCTCATGCTGGTGAGACGAAGGAGGATGTATAACTAAGAAGAGAGGAGCGGGGAAGGGACAGACAGGGACAGATGTTGCTGCCTGATCCTAAAAAGACCAAAATGCGGACGTAAGGTATCAGCGCTCAAGATGCAAAAATGAAAGAATATAAACCCTCTTCTCCACTCCATCCGAACTCCTTCACCAACAACAACACCAACCCCAGGAACGACACAGCCTGCAACCATCATCAACCCACCAAATCAACCAGCAATCAACCAACAATGGCCCCACCACCAACCTCCCTAAAGATCGGCATCCTACTCCTAGGCACAGGCGTCCAACTCCTCGACCTCGCAGCCATCGACATCCTCGGCATGATGGACAAGTTCTACCTGCGAGAAGTGAATCTACCCGAGGAGATGGTTGCCAAGGGCCTCGATATCGAGTACTATTACATCACCGAGGAAGTCTCTGAGAACGGCGACGCGAATGGTCACGGGCACGGAGGAGAGAAGGGGGTGAGGTTACATGATCTTACCGCTGGCGCGAAGGTCGCTGCTACCGTATGTTGTTTTGCTTCTTGTTTTCGGTGTTGGCTTTTCTTGGTTGAGGTAGTCAAACTGATGATAACTGGCTTGGTCAAATCAGCACACCCCCCAAACCTGCCCACCCCTAACGCACCTATTCATCCCCGGCCCCACGCCCCGCTACCGCCCCTCCGCCACCGTCTCCGCCTTCCTGGCCAAACAAGTCGCCTCTCCGACCCTGCAAGCCTTTCTGACTGTTTGCGTCGGCATCCTGCCCGTTCTGGCATCGGGCCTCATGAGGAACACGACCGTCACCGCGCCCCGGGCTCTTCTGCCCGGGTTGAGAGAACAGTTTCCGGAGGTGCAGTTTGTGGATAAGAGGTGGGTGAAGGATCGGGAGGGGAAGGTGTGGAGTAGTGGGGGCGTTAGTAATGGGTGTGATATGATGGCTGCGTATCTCAGGGACGTTTATGGTGGGGAGAGGAGGGAGATTGTGGAGTTCGTGTTGGGCATCGCGGATGTGGGGGAGAGGGGGGAGGATTATGAAAGTAAGTGAGGTGAGGTTGGGAGGGATGAGAGGTGTCGGTGGGTGGTGACTTGATGAAGGTGGTGGAAAAACATGTTTAGTTCACTCCAGTCTTTCTGCATGGGGAGGATTCGGGAGGTTGAGAAGGAGAGTATGTGGTGAAGATTGAGATCTCTTCATGATTATTTCCTTGTGAGTTTGAGAGATTGTAGAAGCAATTGATATAACCTGAAGAGATCAAAGAAAACGTAATGTTCACCTACAACAGTTCACCGCGACTGGCATTCATGCCATATGCACACTCTCCAGGAAACACTTTTTGGTAGAAACGGCAGTTCTCCATGCTCGATCCGAGTAAATACTGATAAGGCAAATCTAGTCCATGATGCAACTAGAATCAGAAATTTGTTTGATGCCAGTAATTGCAAGTAAGTGAACTGCATACCAAATGTAGCAGTAAAGACCAAATCCAGTTTGCAAGACCAAAATTCACATCCAAGGTGTTACCTTATATATCAATCCAACCAATACATTCCCATGGGAAGTTGGCCAAGTGGAACTGACTGATGTCTCCCCCTTCTGCGTATACCTTCATATGCCCCCTCCCAAAAGGGCACGGAATGGACAAAAGGGATTAATAAAGACTGATGGCTACGATCTCGGAAGGCTTCCCTCTTTTTTAGTATCCGGGTTCGATCCTCGGTCCACCCTACCAAATCAAATGTTTTCTTTTTTTTTGGCATTTTCAAAAGCGTGCCAGACAGCATGCAGCCTATGTAGTATGGTAGTAGTAGTAGATACTATGTATGTATGACTGGGTCAACCGTACCGTGGTAGATGGCCTTTGAGGTTTACCTAACACGTGTGAGCTGTTAGGCCAAAAAGCATCCTGAGATCGAAGTGTGAGTGAATTACGTAGAGAAAATCAGGGGGATCAAGAACGTCTCAACAAAATGACTATTCGGTCCGCTGGACTCTAGATGCATGAGGGAAGGACCGTTGAAGATTGTGTAAACCAAAGAACATGGCTGTGAAATGGAAAGGGGAGTCTGCAAGTGATAGTTGTTAGTGATTACCTAAAAGGTCAAGATCATCAGAATATCGTTGATTTGTCAAGAAGAGCATAAGGCTCAGTCAACTATACATGCTTCTCAAACACCACCGCCCTCTCGTCTCTGCAGCGTCTCACAACACCTCTCTGCCGCATCCATTTCCAGAGGAAACATCTCCTGATCCCCGGGCATCTCCTGGGCCGCGGGAATTGGGTGGCAGCACTGGTGTTACACTCTCCCGTGTCTGCCGCAATTTGGCTTCTTTCCGGACATGACTGAGAACAAAGAAGGCGAAGAATCCGAGCATTGCAAGGCCCAGAGGTATACCGAGCCCGGTTGCAATGGCAATGATGGTACGAGAGAACTTCTTGAACCGAGGTGGGAGTGCGGCCGTGCAGTCTTGATCGATTGCGAGTGCGCTGTTGGCGACGCCAGAGTTTATACATGTCGTCACCGTCGCGGTAGGCTTGATCTGCAGCGCTGCACTGGGATACTCGACAGAGCGACCCGTGTCTGCGGCGCAGATAGCGCCATTGGGTGGTCCTTTGCCACACCATCGATTGGAGGGTTGAAGGTTAGGACACTCCCAGAGGTGGGCCAAACCATCAGGCAACACTTTGGTTTTGGTGCGCTGTCAATTTAGGTCTCTCTGCTAAAAGTGTTTTGATCGCTCAGAACGTTTTGATGCATACAGTCGTTGCAATGTTGCTTTGGACAGGCGGGGCTTCTCCATGCCTGATCGGTACATGCCCCGCGATATATGAAACCGAAAGTTACACCGAAGCAGAGACTATTGGTGAGGCAGCTGTCGGTTTTGAGGCAGCAGGTGCTGTTGCCGGTTGGGCTGCAAGGTACATAGATGCCTTGGAGATCGTTAACCATGGAGCCATCAGGCCAAAAGCATGCTTGCGCTGTGCTGTAAGTGAGGTAGGACGCAAAGAGTGTGATAAGGAACGCTCGTGAATTCGAGCAAACGGATCTCATGTTGCAAGATATGAAGGGCTGCAAAGAGGACTGGGAGCGTAAAGTCGCTGAGCTTCAGAGGGAGAAGACAACACGCACACCGTAACGTCATGTCCATTCTAATCATTGCGGTTATGCCCGAGCCGCTTCCAATCAACTTATACATACGACACAGCCGCGGCGACATTGACGATGTCGAACCATTCATCTGTAGCAATGTAGAGTTCTAAAAGGGAATGAGTTTGAACAACACAGGACGAACTGGTTGTGATTGGGTTGGGGGCCGGCAAAGTGACCAGATCTCCGGTAGCGAACCAAAATCAAGACGAGAGACTGTCAGACAACCCACAGTAAAATCGCCCTTGCAGCAGCAGATCATCCAAACCGCAACCCCATACTAGGATCCCACGGTCCAGTTTTAGGTTGCGCGTTTCGAGTAGTAGGAAAAGGTGCAGCATTAGCGCTCCCGTTGGGTTGCGGAAGTGCTGTTCCACCAAATTGGATACCCCTCTCCGGTGTCCAGATGCCCGCTGCCGGTGGGCTTGTCGGTGGCGGAGGGACCGCTGCCCGTTGTGGTGTTGGCGCAACCAGTGGTTCGTTTGCCGGGGCTCTGCTTTTATAGGGCGATCGTAGGTTCTCGTGCTCCTTCTCGTGTTGGAGGAAGTTTGT
>QQTW01003479.1_pt1 | contig 11623 bp, 8 predicted proteins | sample 1904831 | NCBI WGS metagenome assembly QQTW01 (sample SAMN09435610, study PRJNA476489) | Subsurface metagenome, whole genome shotgun sequencing project.
TATCTTCTTCATCGTACGCGCCACGGAGGTCAATGTATCGTTGTCATTGCGAGGAAGATTTAAGCAGTCTTCTTCATGAGTCTAATGGAAGGAGATTACATCATCGTCATCAAGGTGATGAAGGTGGTGGAGCTACATTTCGTCGTAAGGACGATGGTGGAGACGTCTTCTCCATCAGCGTGACGGAAGTCTCCATCATAAGCGTCGTGATGGAGATGTCTTCGTCATTAGCATGATGGTGGAGGTGTCTCCTCCATTAGCGTGATGGCAGTTCCCGTCATGAACGTGGTGATGATGATGATGATGATGTTTTCGTTATAAGCGTAATGGTAGTTTATGTGAGAAGTGTGATGATGGAGGTGTCTTCTTCACAAGTATGATGGCAGTCTCCGTCATAAGGGTGGCGATGGAGGGTACTTCGTCATTAGCGTGATGGCAGTCTACGTGATAAGCGTGATGATGAAGGCGTCATCGTCATAAACATGATGAAGCTAGTTCTATCTTTCGTCGTAAGGACGATGAAGACACGCTGAGCAGGGTATGTAGTAGTAGTAGAGATGCGTCGAAGTCATACATCGTACATCATACATCATCAAGCAATCAAGCAATCAACAGCAACAAAATACGGACGACGTAGGAATATCAATCAAAGGATAACTCGTTATGGACTCTTTCCTCTCTCTCCCCTTCTCACTAGGGGGATGACGGTGACCATAACGATAACGATAACGGTTAATAGAAGCTAAAAAGAAAGCAAGAGTGCCCTGCCATCGGTCATAACCCGCTTCATCACCGTACCTACTGCAACCTCAAATAACCGCCGGATACTCCATCATGGTCGGGCTCGAAATGCGTCGCTTGATCATTCCCTTCTCCAATTCTCGCTGTCGTTCCTGCACCCCTTTCCTTCCTACGAACTCCACCTGGACGCCGAGGGGTTTGATCAGATAGACTCGTCGTCTTCGTCGTCGTGGTCCTCCTTCGGAACCCTCCGCATCATTCGTGGTCCGGCCGGTGCTAGGACGACTCGTACTGTTGCTGTTCTCGCTGCCACGACTGATGGGTGCCGCACCGTCGTATCCATGATGACCACCATCACCACGAGAAGTGGAAGGAGACGAGGACGCTGACGAACGTCGGGGGCGCTGCTGTCGACAATGGACGTTCCGCGGATCGAATTCTTCGAGACGGCCCCGTTCGAGGAATTCGTCTTGCATCTTGGCCGTGATCTCTTTTTCGACGGTGTTGGACGGGTCGTCGAATTCGTCCCAGAAGCCGCGCGGGCGCCAGAAGGGGGAGAGGTTGGTTGATGTTGTCGCCGTCGCTGGCGCGGTCGTCGTGGTGTTGCTCAGGGTGTCTTTGCGCGTGGTGAGCAGCGGCTGGTGGCGTCGAGGGATGATGTGATATCCGCTGTTGCTGGACGTTGGGGTGGCCTCGTGGTCAATCCCTCGCTGCTGGCTGTTCGAATGCTGATTGAAGCGGGCAAACGGCGAGACAAAACCATCCCCGTACCGTTTATTGCCGAGGGCACGCTTGACGAGTGACATGGCCACGCCGGCGGGACGGGTCCGTTCGGTGCTCGATTTCCTGTTTCCCAGCTGTCGATTGGGTTCGTCGACGGGCGACATGACGCTGGGAGTGGGCGGGATGACTTTGAAGATCGGTGGGATCCGAACCACGGATTCTTCTGAGAGATCGCGACTTCCATGGTTGATGGTCGTGTTGGTGCCGGGCAATGCCAGCCGCGGATCCTGCGAGACCGGACGCGATTGCTGCTGAACGACCAGCAGGGAGTGATTGTTGTGAGGGTAGATGCTGACTGCCGTGGCCTCGTTGACTTCAAGCGCTTCGGGCGTCGACGTGTGGGATTGCTGCGAGCCCGAGACGAGTCCAGCCGCCAGGTAGCTGGTCATTCCCAGATGGCCGTCCTTGAGCGGAGATGCGCCATTCACGGGGGAGTCATCCATCCACATGGTCCGTTTCCCGGCCGGTCCGCGAAAAGTCTCATCCATGCGTGGATTCACTCGTGGTGTGTGATCCGTCTCGACCGTGTCCTTGGAGGTGGACGGACTCTCTTCCACTCTCACTCGTCTTCCTGATCGTCGCTGGTCTCGCAGCCGAGCTTCTTTGATATTCTCTTGACTCTTCTCGTGCTTGAGGATCGGGACGGGCAGTTTTCGTCTGGCACCAGCGTTACTACTCCGCTCTGGAATCACCACGGCTGGGATCGTTTCCGGAGTTGGGTCGGTCGCCCGTCGCTCCGGTCGTGCCGGACTGATGGATCGCTCCGACGCCAGACTGGCGCGCTTCATATCGTCGATGGCCGGTTGATGCACGAGGCGGAGATGTGGAGGGTGCGTCGGTGGCACGGACGATGTCACGATGCGCACACCCTGCATGGGCTTAGTCCACGCAATGTTCTTGCCAGCATGACGCAGCCGTCGCAGGGTCGGCGGAGGCCCCGACAACACCAGTGCCTCAATGACCGACGATGCGTTGGATGCCATGGAGATGGGTCGACCGTTACTGGTGTGTTGCACGCCCTCCGTACCATCCGTTGGAATACCCTCGCCCGACAGCGGCCAGTTGATCTTCTCGGCAAACTCGCGTGTCGACGAGCGACGTTCCGCCTCACGATTCTGTTCGATGCGCTCTCGCAGGCTCAAACCTTTGTTGGTATTGCGTCGAAGCGGCGGCGTCGCTGGTCTGGCTGCGGGACGCTCATCCTCTGAGGTCGTCGCGCTCGATGCCTTATTCCCCCTCTTTCGAGCTCGTCGGCGTTTCGTCACTTTCTGCATGCTGCTCGGTGGTTGAACGTCATCTCGCGTCTCGGCGTCATCACCCTGATATTTCTGTTCGCCATGCCGAACTTGTTCTTCCCGACTGTATTCTTTGCTGGGCTGCTCGAATTTCGTCTGCGCTGTCGGCACCACCTCTTCCCTCTTGGACTCATGACCGTTGCGCTCACTGGACGGACGGCCGGCGGCATCCCACGCGCCATCGAAGGCCCTAAACTCCCGGCCGGGCGTCTCCTGCGTCGGCGTCTGCTCGTGATCGTAATGCAGATCTTGCTCGATCGCCGCCATGAGCGCGGCCGACGTCACGTCCACCTTGGCACTCCGCGCCAGCGGCGTCGACGACCGATCTTCTAGCCCATTATTCGCATGCGTCATCGGCATCGGCGGCTGCTCGCGTCCCTCTCCATCCGATGAGTAGGGATCCTCGTGGGCCGTCTTGAATGAATCGGTGCGCGATGAAGGCGGCGCGCGTTGGTCGGCGGGCAGCTGCAGGGCCGACAGTTTCGGGAGGTCACCCGGCGGCGTGATATCCGGTGTGAGCGGCCGATGCGGGTGCAGCGGCGTGCCGATGTTCGAGGTCGAGCGCATCTGATGCTCATGATGCCCCCCGCGTCCATTCATCTGATCCTCCCACGCCGACGGCGCGGTCGGCGTCATGGACTCGGCGGAATTCATCGGCGGCGTGGGCAGCAGGCCGACGATGCGGGCATCGCCCACGGCCGGCGCCCGACCGGGAGTCGACAGGCCGTCGTGGTCCACCTTCACCTTCACTTCCAGATGTCGGGGTCGCGTGTCCTTGGGTACAATCTCCTCCGCCTCGCGCTCGGGCGGAGGAAAGTGCACCTTGGGCGGAGGCAGGTGGGCGCTGCGCGGGGCTCGGTGCGACCTTGGTTTCAATCGAGCGCTTGATTCCAGTGCGACGGGATCAAAGATCGCTCGAGCCGGCATCGCGAGAGTGAACGATAATCAAATGGGGGAAGAAGGAGGTGAGGGAACGGAAAGATGGATCGGTCCGATGGCGCGCGCCGACACGTTTCATCCGGGATGTTCGTTGATGGACTTGACCAGTGACGAGGTGACGAGAACGATGAATGGCCGAAACGGACGATGGGAGACGGGATCTCCGCTCGAGGCTCAACTTGGCGCCCGGCCGCGCTCCGCTCCGCCCCCCGTTGGCTGAAGGGGGACGAGGCTGATTACGTGATCCGAGTCGATCGAGGGCGCTTAACCGGCTAACGCGTCTGCTAAGCGCGAGGTCAATGTCGCCATCGGTGTAGTTGCGTTGAAGAAGAGTCAGAGTGAAAGGGTGGAGTAGGTGAGAGTGAGAGAGATGAGGAGACGGCAGTAGCAGTGAGAAATGACAGAAGATCTAGACGAAGTTCGGAATCTGCTGTTCTACTTACTCGTCACATTCTCATTGCCATTCACTAGCCGTTCAGCTGTGGTAGCCGGTCTTTCAGCGGTTGGCGCACATTCGATGCTGTCTTAGGGTGAACTAATAGGTCCTCTGCGATGTCGGAATATTGAACACCAAATAATTCCACAGGCTGTCAACTTTTCGGATGCTGTTCATACGATCGTAGGTAAAGGAAAGCAGCAGAGACACTCTCTACGATGACCGTTGAGGAACGCGCAACCTTGAATGACGCGTTCAGCCGGTGTGGAGAGAGGGGGACTTCACCGAACGCGGCTCTGTCCGCTTGCTCGGAGGTCACCTCCCCCGATAGACTTTTGTGCGTCTCGTGACCAACTTTAAGCGAGAGATTTGCGAGGACTGTGCCAGATGTCACGACGTCATTTTAGAGGCGTTGCCCCTTGAACAGAAGCGACGAATGGCGTCGTCGCTGCCGTCATCGCTGACGGACTGACCGACGCCGACGCCGACACCGTCTATATAGAATCACAATGTAGTCACCTAAAATACATATTACGCTCCGTCTCATTCAGTCTATCTTTATGTTCCACTGAGCTGAATAGCCAAGACAGCAAATGACCTGATTCGACATCGAATGAGTAATTGCATTACTAATACGTTGGATGCTTGATGAGTCAGCCCGGTCCCTGAGGACGTCATTGCCCGCAGAGTCCGGCTTTGTGGGGGTGAGTTGAGCGTGGAAAGAGAGGGAAGTTGCAGCCCTGATTGACTGGCAGAGTTGCTTGCGTGCATCTCGATACCAGATCCACTACATCTTACATCTCTCTCTCTCTCTCTCCCTCCTGCCCTGGTTCCTCATTCTTCCCTTCCCTTCCACCTCCTCTTTCCTCCATCAGTGACCACTAAGTCAGGGTACGGGGCGAGTACGAGCACTTATTATTCGTGTGCAGCTCTGCCCTGTCTTCACTGGTTCCTCTCATTCTGATCGCGTCTGGAACCTCCCCTTCCCCCTTCCTCGTGCCTCCTCCTCTGACTTCTCTCTCTCTGTTTTCTCATGAGGTGACCTCTCTCGAAAGACTTGATTGTGGCCGGTACTACGCACGTAGTATCCTCATCTCCTGGATCTTTTCTCGCTGTTCACCACCAACCGGCCATCATGAGCACCATTCAGAATCTCAAAAACTTCATCCGTCATGGGAAGCAAGCTCGGGCGGCGGGCAATCCAGCCTTCGCCGACCCCACCACCAACGTCTCGACGGTGCATGCCCATCCGCAGCAACCTCATCAGCAACAGGCTCGACATCACCAGCAGCAACAACCACCCCAGCCGCAGGGCGTCCATCTGGATCATCATGCCATCAGCGATCCGCATGACGGGTATGCTGCCCGAGCACCGGCGGCCGGTCATCGGGCCGGTGACTTCACCGTGGCCGGCGGAGCGGATCATCGGAATGTAGCGGCGCAGGCGGGGGCCGTCGCCGCTCAAGCGCAGGGAGAGCACCAGCGACTGCACGACGGCGAGGGGAAGAACCGCGGCAAGGCGTATGACCCGACGGTGCTGGAGCGCATGGTGGCCGAGGAGCGTGAGAGCAAGGGCAAGTTTCCCAAGTATCCGGGCCTCGAACGCTGGATCCTGCTCGAGAAGATGGGCGACGGCGCCTTCAGCAATGTCTATCGGGCGCGGGACAGCACCGGCCAGATGAACGAGGTGGCCATCAAGGTGGTGCGCAAGTTCGAGATGAACTCGACGCAGGTATGATGAAGTTTTTGTGCTATCCCCCTGGCGCTGGGTGTGGAGCTATCGCCGCTCGCGCCGTCTCTTTTGTTCCCCCCCTGTCGTTCGGAACGGTCGATGCCAACGTGCGGTGTGGCTTCGTTCTAGAACAACGATCATCTGCATCCGGATTTCAGGAAGCAGCCCAAAGCGGCGGAGGTGCGCATGCGAGTTCTTCCTTGCCCCTCGCTTCTCTTTCGATCCAAAAGTGCGATGCGCATCACACGCGAGCGGTGTCGTGCGCGCATCGTACCATGCGTGATGTGTTTGTATGCGTACGTGTGTCGAGAGACCGTCTGACGTTGACTGTCCCCGTGTGCGTTATAGCGAGCCAACATCCTCAAGGAGGTCCAGATCATGCGTCAGCTCGATCACCCCAACATCGTCAAGCTGGTCGAGTTTTCCGAGTCGCGCCAGTACTATTATATCGTGCTCGAGTTGTGTCCCGGCGGCGAGCTCTTCCATCAGATCGTGCGTCTCACGTACTTCAGCGAGGATCTCAGTCGACACGTCATCGTCCAGGTCGCCGAGGCGTTGGAGTATCTGCATGAGGAGAAAGGAGTCGTGCATCGGTAAGATTTGGTGGTGGTGGATGCTTCATCGAATGCATGAGCTGGACTGACGTGTCGATCCTCGCAGCGATATCAAACCGGAGAATCTGCTCTTCTACCCCATCCCATTCATTCCGTCCAAGAATTCGCGGCCGCGCTCCGCCGAGGAAGAAGACAAGGAAGATGAGGGCGAGTTCATCAAGGGCGTCGGTTCGGGCGGCATCGGGACGATCAAGATCGCCGACTTTGGCCTGTCGAAGGTGGTGTGGGAGTCGCAGACGATGACTCCGTGCGGCACGGTCGGTTATACCGCCCCCGAGATCGTCAAGGACGAGCGGTATTCGAAGAGCGTCGACATGTGGGCCTTGGGCTGCGTGCTGTACACGCTGTTGTGCGGCTTCCCGCCGTTTTACGACGAATCGATTCAGGTGCTCACGGAGAAGGTGGCGCGCGGGCAGTACACGTTTCTGTCGCCGTGGTGGGACGACATCTCGAAGCAGGCGCAGGACTTGGTGTCGCATCTGTTGACGGTCGATCCGGATAAACGATATACGATTCGTGAGTTTTTGAATCACCCGTGGATCCGACAGACGGATGAGGCGACGACGGCGGCGGCCGATGCGCCTCCGCTGGCGACACCGGCCTGGCAGCGACAGAGCCAGTTGGGATCGCAGTTGCCGAACGTCAACGACCCCGCCGGCACCCCGCTGGCCTCGATGGCGACGCAGTTTCTCGAGACCCCCATGGGCGGAGTCAGCCGACGGATGGATTTCCGATCGCCGGGGGCGGTCAATCTTCGTGAGGTCTTCGACGTGAGCTATGCCGTGCATCGACAAGAGGAGGAAGCGAAGCGCCGGAAGAATTTTGGTCAAGGTTATCGTGGTGCGGCCGGAGTGGCGGGTCTGAATGCGCTCGATGAAGCGGAAGACGATGAAGAAGCCGAGCAGGGAATGGATGCAAGGATGACGACCCAGCAGCCAGCAGGACAGCAGCAAGGACAACAACCACCGTATCCACCTCCATCGAAGCTCCCCAAGGCCAAGGACGCAGACGTGCACCAAGTCGAACAATCTCTTCGTCGGACGAATCTCGGGGGAACGACGACGGTGCAAGCTCGCCAACAGCAACCACCTCCAGTCCAGCAGCAGCCCCAGGCAAGAGGGTACGGTCAACATTCGCCGGCGGTGGCCGCGGCGGCCAAGCAACAAGTTCGTCAGAAGCAGGCAGCCGGTCCGTTCGAATTGAGTCTCGACAATGCCACGTTGCTCGGTCGACGGGGGGAGAAGAAGCATGATCCGAGTAAGTTGCGGGAGCAGGTCGTATGAGGTGATTTTCTTTACGGGTCATCGTGGGTATGGTCATCATGACCATTGTCGTCGTGAGCATGTTCGCCTCCGTCTCTGGCCATATCTCTTTCTTTTTCTCTTTCTCTCTCGCAGGTCATCGTGACCATTCTCTTTGTGCTTTTCTCATGAAGGTAGCTCGAGAGCTCTCTCAGCGCAAGTAACAAGATAATGCAATGCATGCCAGTTCTTCAAAAACACCGGGAAAAGCTCTGGAAGTGCAATCGATCACTGATGTGCCCATTCATCGAGGAACGTGGAAATGACCATTCGTCAAGGCCGTGGTGGTAAGTGAGAAGAGATCCATTCGTCGAGGGCTGCGGTGCTGAGAGGGAAGTCGAGAGGAGGAGGAGGAGGAGGAGAGAAGAGTGCCCATTCGTCAAGGACGTGGAAACGACCTATCATCGAGGCCGTGCGGAATGGGGGTGACGAGTCCCTGTACGTCCGACCGAACACCGATCTCCACCGTCGTCGCCGTCATTGTCGTCGTCGTCGTCGCGGGGGGGGAGGTGGCGGCGGCTACACCGCCGCGGGCCTCGGCCGCGGCCGCTCCTCCCGGTCCTGGGCCTGCTCGACCCACCAGACGATGTCATCGTCATCGTCGCGGACGGCGGCGATCTGGTCGTCGCGGTGGTGGTGGACGATCTCGAGGGAGGCCCGAATCGGGAGGTTCGGGTTGCTCATGATGAGCAACCTGAGTTCCTCCTCGAAGTGGTCCCGGATCGACTGGCGCTTGAGCTTGACGGCTGCCCGCAGCCGCTCCGCCTCCCGCTGATCCTCCTCCGCCCGCTGCACGTCGCCCTGCTCCTCCTCCACCTGCCCCGCCAACCACTTCTCGCACCAGTACTTGGCGCGAGCCTCGTACAGCCGCCAGGCCCGCATCTGGCGCTTCCGGCGGCGTCTTTCCACCCCCTCTTCCTCCTCGTCGTCGTCCTCGGCCTCCGCACGGCGATTCGCCACGACCGGCGTTGGCGTACTGCCCGAGATCGGGCCATCGTAGTCCCCTCCCGCAACGTTTGAACCCGCCAATCCAGGACGGCGGCCGAGGACAGACCAACCGCACAGGACGGGCGAGGTCGAACGTCCGGGCCCACGAGAACGACCAGAGTCAGAAGCGCGACCAGAGCCAGAGGTCCTTCTCGACCAAGTGAACCGATGTCCAGTCGAGTGGCGAGCACGCGAAGCCGCAGGAACAAGCCGACGAACACCCTCCCCAACAACACCACGATGCACCGAGCCAGCACCACCGACCGGACCCTCGGAGGCATCGCGAACCTCACAACCAGCACCACGGACAGACACACCAACAGAAATACCAGGACGAGCACCAGCACCGCCGACCGGGAACTCGGGACCACCTCCAACAGGACCACCAGCAGGACCACCAGAACCAACAACGCCACCAGTATCTTCAACAGCGGCATCGGCGCGCTTTCTCTTCCGCCCAGCTTGGGCCAACTCCGCAATCCTCTTCGACGCCACGACGGCAGCCGCACGGACTGGACGAACCATCTTGACGAGAGTGACGAGAATGAAGATGAAGATGAAGAGTTATGACGATGGAATGACGATGATGGATGATGATGATGGAATGTTTGTAAGTGTAAGTGTGTGTATGTGTGGGTAAGCGTGTGTGAGAAGCTTGAAGAAGAAGAGAAGAGGAAGAGGAGGAAGAGTGCTGGGGGACGGTCTTATATAGGGTCGTCCGCGGGTAACTTGTTTACTACGGTAAGTTCCACCACGGTAAGTGCCGTGGTTGTTGACACACAACAGTCGGTCACGGGGTCGACAACAACAACAACAACAACAATGGATATTCCCGACGGTAGCTACCGGTGACCGTCGTTATCATGTGATGGAAGGTCATGGAAGGCTTCATCATAAGGGCGATGAAAAGAGGCTATCACCGTTAGGACGACGAAGGGGAGGGAATATCATCATCAAGACGACGGAGAGCGGGTTCATCATCATAAGGAAGACGAAGAGAGGTTTACAACATCATCATAAGGGTGATAGAGGATATACAACATCGTAAGTCCAATGAAGAGTGGTTATATCATCATCAGACCGATGGAGAGCAATTACATCACGGTAATAACGACGACGAAGAGAGTATCCATCATCGTAAGGACGAAGAAGAGATGTCACATCATCGTAAGGATCGCAAAGAGAAGCTACATCACCGTAAGGTCGACGAAGGGAGGTAATCTCATCATCAGGACGACGGAGAGAGGATACATCACCATAGGGACGAAGGAGAGAGACTACAACGTCATCATAAGAGTGATGGAGGGAACATTCAACATCGTAAGTCTGATGGAGAGAAGCTACATCGTTGTAAGTCCGATGAAGAGGGGTTATATCATCATCAGGGCGATGGAGAGAGGTTACATCACGGTAAGGATGACGGAGAGAGTGGGCATCGTCACAAGGTCGATGGACTGCAATTACATCACGGTAAGGACAACGATGAAGAGAGGGTCCGTCATCGTAAGGACGAAGAATTGACATTGCAGTATCGTAAGGGCGACGAAGAGAAGTCACATCATCATAAGGACGGAGAAGAAACATCACGTCATCGTAAGGATCACGAAGAGAAACTACATCACCGTGAGGCCGACGAAGCGAGGCAACACCATCACGACCAGTACTACAAAGGTTATAGATCCTCCGCCGTCAGGATGATGGTAAGATTAGAAGAGAATATAAACAGTGATTGCTAAGGTGCTCCTTCCATCTCATCATCCGTGTACATAGTTCTTTTCAACGGCCGAATAAGGGGTTTCTGACGCCCCCGTCTCGATCTCCGCCGGTTATAATCGAAACCGTAGAGGATAGCTTCCTTCTGGTCCTCCAGGGCAATCGGGTGCTCCTTTTGAGGATTACGAGCCCATACTCCCTTGGCACGAGCCACTTCTTGTTCCAATTCGATCCATTCGTCTTGCCATACCTTGAGAACTTTGGCAGCGAGAGCGGCGGTGTTATAGAGCTCGTCGGTCGACAGCTGACCGGGGTGTTGAAGCAGTCTGATGAACACGTTGGGGTCCGTGGGATTGCCGTCTTCGTCGTACGCCGCTGGGAAGTCCGTGGTATCACTGATTTCTGAAACGCCGTCGTTAATGGAGGATATATCGTCGTCCATGAGATCGTCGTCCATGAGATCGTCGCCCATGACATCGTCGTCTGACAGACTAGGCGTCGGGTTAGGAACCGGAGGCGCTTCGTCGTGCTCAGAAAGCGGAGAAGATGGTCCATTGGCCGAAGAAGTAGAAGGTGGAGCCGTGGTGTCCTCCATATCGCTAGCGAATTGTCCTTGATTCAGAGGAGTGGTCCCAATCGCGGAAGATTCTTGGTAACCGGAGGACGTTAAAGTCGCTGGCCCAATTGATGGACTGCTGGAGACTGAAGATAGTGGACTCGATAACACGTTTTCGGGGTTGGAAGTAGAAGCTGGATCCACCGTAGAAGGAGCGTCGGTCGCCATGGTACCAGAAGTTGATGGAGCTCTGAATCTAGTCGAGGATTGTTTTCGAGGACGATGTGGCGAGAGATTTGTATTTGTAAGAGTAAGAGGACGATGATCTGAGAAGAAGAGGCTCAGATTTAGGAGTAGACTGATCACCCTCGTGGTTTTGTAAGATGAGAAGCGAATTGACAGTAGATTGACTCGATGGGTGTCAATGTTTCTTTTGTAAAGTCATCGTAGGAGACCACGATGTAGTTTTACCAAGTAGATTGGAAACATGGAGAGTCTTGCAATAGCTCACAAAGAAGTACTCGAC
>QQTW01003480.1_pt1 | contig 11620 bp, 12 predicted proteins | sample 1904831 | NCBI WGS metagenome assembly QQTW01 (sample SAMN09435610, study PRJNA476489) | Subsurface metagenome, whole genome shotgun sequencing project.
CAGCAATTGGTAATTTGGTAGCACTTTTCTCCTCTAAATCATTACTTAATAGCACCGAACGTTGATTAAGAGGTGTTTTCAATCGTCGCGCTACGCGGCTGGGAATACCGTATTTATAAACAATATGCCCTTGTCCAACTAAAACTATAACTTGGTAGCCTGGATGGGTTTGGATAAATTTAGCGATTCCTTCCGCCATAGTTTCATCCCATAGTACCTGAGCTTGAAAAAAACGCTCAAAATCGGGACTATTACCACTGGCATCGGCTTGATGTTGCTGGAAAATACCAACCATTAATTGGCGATAGTCCGCATTATCTGTACGGATTTCTGCAAGAGGAGGAATGAATTTACTTTGCTCTGGAGTAAGGCTATTTAAACCATTTTTTGCCACTTGGCGCGTAATTTCTGTAGGTGTATTTAAGGCTAAAACTGGCAGCTTTTTGGCTTTGGCAAATTGAACAATCGGCGCGTAATATTGCCAAGGATAACCCCAACGCTGTTTGTATTCGCTTTTGTCTAGTAATTCTTGCTCGGTAATTTTTCCCGCTAAATAATCATTCACAACCCCTTGATAAGGACGTTGGAACATTTCAAGCGCGAGCGCCAGCTTACTATTTTTCTTCTGTAATTGTTGGATAATCTCTAGTTGCAGCCGATGATCTTTAGCGCTGTCGTGAGTTTCGCCTAAGTAGATAACCTTTGCTTTTGCTAGTTGTTGAAATAGTTGTGATCGCCTAATTATTCGCTTTTTGGAGTCTTTACACTCTTGAGAAGCTGCAATATTGATAGAAGTAGTTTGCGGTGGTAAAACTATTTGCGGACGACAATCATTTATGTTTTGCGTATAAGCAGGTACAGCAAATAACCAAATAGCGATCGCCGAAAGAGCAAATAATAGCAACAATAGGCGCTTAGTAAACAGTTTCATCCTCTTTGCGCCAAGCGGGATCGACAATGCAGATAAATACCAGCGCCTCGTCGCCACAGTTGTAAATAAATTGCTTGGCGTTGGGGGGAATGTACACCGCATCCCCCGGTACAACGATTTGAACTTCCGAGTCGATGTGCATTTCTCCTTTACCACTGAGAATATAATAAACTTCTGAAGTAGTTAGGGAATGAGGCTGAGAAGTTTTACCTACTGGTAGGGTTGCATGAGCTAAACTGTAGCGCAATGCGATCGCCTGTTTGTCGGGGTGAAGCAATTCCCGCAACAGGGTATTATCCCCAGCCACAAATTCATCGCAATCGAGAAGTTTTTGAATCAGCATTTGATAATTAGATTTTTAGTAGAGCATGGGATTGGTTTTTGGCTGATAATCCATACAGGAAACCGCATCCTCGGTATTAGCTATAGAAGGCTGTACGGTGCATTTTAGGCGATAGTCATTGGTAAAGAACTGACAACCCGTACAAGGAATCTGGTGCATCTTCTGGGTAGTAGTAGCGCCAGCTTGGATGGCATTCCACAAACTCCAACAGAATAAAAAAGTTAAAGACCAAGCAGACAAAAAACAAATCGGCATAAGCATCGGCTGGACGAAATGGATTAAAACTCGCAGCAGTTGAAACACAATCATTTTAGGCAGATTAACAACTTGTTATTAGCCATGTTAATGTATTTCATCAGTTTAGTTAATACCCGCCTCAAACCCCTGCATGACCTAACGCAATACCAGTAAGTAACATTCCCAAAACTAAGAAGGGTTGAGCGCTGGCTTGATACTTAACGTCGTTATTCAAAGGGTCGGGAAGAAAATAAATCTTTTGGAAAACTATTTGCGGCACAATTAGCAACAAAACGATCGCACCATAAACATTTTCATGCAGACTTAGCAAATAAGCGCCTATCCCAGCTTGGAATAGGTCTATCATTAAAACGCAAATCCAAGCGGCGGTATTGACTCCAAACATCACCGGGAGGGATTGTAAACCAAATTGGCGATCGCCTTCAACACTTTTAAAGTCATTAACTACCGCAATTCCCAACCCCGCCATACTGTAAACTAGCGTCAAAATTACAATTGTCCAATTAAGGTCGCCAAATAAAGCATGACCCGTACACCAAGGTAAAGCAATATAACTTGCGCCCAAAGCGTAACCGCTCAACCATCCGTTGCGCTTGAGTTGAAAAGGTGGCGCGCCGTAAATGTATGCCAAAAATGAGCCACCCAAGGCGAGAGCAGTAATTGTAGGAAACTCATGACCTGCCCATTTATCGAGGATAAATGCGATCGCAATTCCCGATAATAACAATGTCAAAATTTGGGTAATAACTTGCGGTGTCGTAATTGCACCCGATGGAATTGGACGATAAGGTTCGTTCACTGCGTCAATTTCGCGGTCAGAATAATCGTTAACTGTTTGGGTATAACCCGTCAGTAATGGCCCAGCTAACAACATACAAGTAGCTACTTTTAGTACATTTTCCAGCGACCAAGTGAAGTTACCGGAAGACGCTGTACCGCATAGTACGCCCCAAATTAACGGAATCCAAGTAATTGGCTTTGTTAGCTGCAAGCGGATTTTCCAAATCGATGTTTCACCGCTAGAAGCCCCTTTCATTCCTAGCATTTGCCGAGTTTTGGCAGAGCGATCGCTTACCAATGGCGCATCGGTACTTGGTTGCACGTCTATTGGAGTTTTAGTCTCAGGTTCGAGAAATTCTAATTGTTCGCTATTGGCTTCAGGAGACGATTGAGTTTGTTCAGACATAATTTTTTAAGTAAATTTATAGCCTGCACTTGTGGTTACAGGCGATCGCCTAACTTTAATAGTATTAGCGTAACCATTAGTCCGGGGCAGAAACATAGAATCTACCCCTACATTGCTCTAATTAGAACGAAATTATCAAGTAACCTTGCTGAAACTTCGCTCCTGTTACCGTTCTACCACTCAATCCCGGTGGTAAAAATATATTGCGCCTTTGATCGCCAGCTTCAATCGTTACTTCTGGTCCCGATTGAGTAAGTTTTACCTGTTTTTTATCAAATCCGGGCAAAAATAGCTTTACTTGACGATTTGCAACATCAAACTCGATTGGTTTGGGGACTGTTGGTGTTTGCGTAAAATCAGGTAAGGCATCCATTAACGGTTGCCAATTACCCACTGGGCTACTAGGAATGGCGCTAATAGGTAAAGGCGCAAATTCTTCCGTTGTCGGTGGATTAGCAGTTTGGTTAAATAATACGCCGCCAACATTTAGCCCCACTTGCTGGGCGCTACCCCACAAATAAGTAGCCGTGGCGATCGCCATTGGATTATCTGTCGTTACCAAATAAGCGATTAGACGTTTGGGGTCAGCTAAAGCCGCTTTCCCTTGTTCTAAAATATTGGTAGCTTGGCTAGTAGGCGCGGCGAAATTATCCCCAGTCCAACCAACGTTAAACACCGTCGCAATCAAGGGTTGAAGAAAGGGCGAAACTGTTTTAACTAAATCGGATTCGGTAATCAACTTGCCAAAACGACGGCTGTACCAGCTAAGACTTTCAGGCATTCCCAGCATTCGCAATGTTGTATTATCGCTACTGCCATCGTAAACGATCGCATCGTACTTTCCACTAGCGTCAAACTCCCTCAGGGCGTTGAGTTCTAAAGCTTTATCCATTCCTGGCAATACTACCAATTCTTGCCCATAAACGTCCTTTATTATTGGCGTTCGCAGGTATTGGGCTTCTAGCTTTTTTACTTCTTCCCAATTGCGTTCCAACAGTGCAGAGGCTTTGAACTGCACCGCATCGAGGTTGGGGGCTATTTGCTGAACTCCAGAGGTTACAGAGGTTTCTAGCAATAAGTCAAGGACTGAACCCGTATCTTGCACTGCTAACAGTACGCGCTTACCCTGGCTTGCTAATTTCTTCGCCGCAGCGATCGCTATTGTCGTGCGACCACTGCCGCCTTTACCCAAAAAGGTTAATATCAGTGACATTATGGTTTTTCAAAGGTTAAGTCTATTTATAAAGGTAGTTCTTCAACAGATAGTTGAGGTATCTACTAAGAGATATCCCCAACTTTGTTATTACTAAACCGCTCTCAATTCGTCTTCAAAAAACCAGGTAGCAAATTCGTCTTTAAACTGAACTACCACACCTAAGTTCATACCGTCTAGAACTTTGAAGCCTTTAACAATCCCAACTTCTCCCAACCGTTTCACAACATTAGCTGGGACTCGATCTCGAAGACGGCAGACTTTTACTTGTTGTCCTATTTCCATGCCAACTTAAAATAATGTAATAAACCAAGACTCAGTTTAGCGGAATCTGTCACCGAGCAGGAGTGCAAGTTTAATCTAAATTGGGCAAAGCAGTGTACGATTCCTGGAGAGACGGTCTAAGTAGTTGAAAAATAGCTAATGAAAAGAGTTTGGCTCAAAACGCGATCGCTACCTGCAATCAAACCCTGGCAAACCAAGTTTAATTTGCTGAGAACTTTAGTCCGGCGCGACTTAGAGGGACGATACAAAGGTTCGGTTTTAGGTAACTTGTGGCCTTTGTTAAATCAGCTTTCGCAGTTACTAATTTACACCTATGTGTTTGCGATCGTTTTGCAGGTAAAGCTAAGTTTAAAGGGAGTTCCAGCAAATAATATTACCTTTGGCTTGTGGTTATTTGCGGGGTTGCTACCCTGGATTGCCTTTACAGGTGGGTTAACCCAAGCCACTACCTCTGTGATGGCGCAGCCGAATTTAGTTAAAAAGGTAGTGTTTCCTCTAGCTTTATTGCCGCTTGTGCCAATTTTGGCTGCTTTTATTGAAAGTTGTTTTGGCTTAATCGCCTTGATTATTTTATTTGCCATCTCCACCCATACTTTGCACTCAACCTTAGCTTTACTGCCTTTAGTTTGGTTGCCACAATTAATATTGACGGCAGGATTAGGTTATTTACTGGCAGGTTTAACGGTATTTGTGCGCGATATTCCCCAGACTTTAGCAGTAGTGTTAAATCTATGGTTTTATCTTACGCCAATTGTTTATCCCGCTTCTGCCATTCCTGAAAAATGGCGAATTTATGTATTTTGGTTAAATCCGATCGCAGCAATTTCTGAAGTTTACCGCGATTTAATTTTAGTCGGTCACGTCAAACACTGGGGAGAACTTGCTGTTGCTTCTCTGATTGCTAGTGTGGTGTTCTTACTGGGGTTGTGGTGCTACCGTCGTTTGCGTCCGGCTTTTGCTGATGTATTATAAATTCTCCCGCGATTAAGGCGATCGCACTTGCCCCTATACTGGCTATAACTCCATAATTACCACCAAAACCAACACTCAAAGCGATCGCGCTTGTTAATCCTATATAGGAAGTCGCAACTTGCTGATGACTCCATCCTCCTTGCTGTAAGCGTTGATACAAATGACTGCGATGAGCTTGAAATATATTTTCTTTCTTTAGCAAGCGGCAAATTAGGGTGTAAACTGTATCGGTTACTAAGGGTAAAGTAATTGCCATTGCTGACCAAGCATGGATATAACTGACGCTGGCATTGAGTAAAGAAACCGCCACGCTAGCGCCTAAAAATGTACTACCTATATCTCCCATAAAAATTTTGGCAGGCGACCAATTCCACCACAAAAACCCCCCCAAAGCAGCCACTAGCAGCCACCAAAGCGGTTGATTGAGGTACAATGCCAAAAAGCTTAATTGCACGATGTTCACCCCTGCCAACAGCCCATCAAGCCCATCAAAGAAATTGTAGAAGTTAATTAGCGCTGTAATGGCAATAACAGTCACAATAGTTAAGATAAAATTTTGTTGAAAACTACCAAAATAAACTACTGCCGTTACCGCCGAAATTAGTTGTACTAGGTAGCGGATACTAGCGGAAAGGCTGTAGAAATCGTCTAAAATGCCAACAATGGCTAAAGGTGTTAATACCAGCCACAACCGAAAATCTTGTGGGAACAGGATCGTACTTGTCAAGGCAAACGCTAGGACAAACCCCAAGCCTCCGCCTCTTGGTGTAGGCTGAGTATGAGAACTGCGATCGCTCGGAATATCTAATAAATAACTGCTTTGTGCCATTAGCCCAACGAGCGGTAAGCTAATTACAAAACTCGCAATTCCTAAAATTGCTAACAACATTACACTTCCAATAGTCGCGCTAGTCCTTGGTCTAAAGTATAAGGCGACTGCCAGTTTAAAGTATTACGAATTTTACTACTATCTACCACCAAAGAACCCAGCAGCCGCTCAATAATTGCTGTATTTAAGGGTAAACTTTTGTTAGTAACATTTTGCCCCAAGTCTCCTATACGTCCAGCAATTTTTAGGAAGCTTGGCGGTACGGGGATCAGTTTACACGACTTGCCTAAATTTTGGGCAATTTTGGTTATTAATTCGGGTGTAGAAATATCTTCCCCATCGCTGATATTAAAAATTTGATTTCTTGCTTGGGGACGCACCAGACTTAAAGCCACGGCATCTACTAAGTTTCCCACATATACAAAACTGCGGCGATTGTTTGCTAGTCCCAGGGGTAGAGGTAAACCTAGATTCACTAACCTAATCAATCGTTCCATATTACCGGGGTTTCCTCGTCCGTATACGAGGGTAGGACGAAAGATAGTCCAATCCATACTACTTGAGCTACATCGTTCAATCACAGCCTTTTCTGCTTGCAATTTGCTCCGTCCGTAGGGAGTATCTGGCTGACAGGGAGTAGTTTCGGTTAGTGGCTGCTGGCTTTGACTTGCGATCGCGCCTATAGAACTGATAAATATAAAGTGTTTCACTCCGGCGGTAATTGCCTGCTTTACAAGATTAGCTGTCCCGGCGGTATTAACGGCAAAAAACTCCGCTTCTAAGTTAGATGCTTGTTGCAATATATGCGCTCGTCCGGCTAAATGAATTACGCAGTCAATTCCCTTTAATGCTTGCGTCCAATTGGTATTGCTATTAATTTCCTCTATTACGCGCTCCTCAATATTTCTAGCAAATGTTTTAGGTTTGCGAGTTGCCGCTACTACGTGCCAATTTTGTAATTTCAAAATAGGGATTAAATGACTACTAATAAAACCTGTAGCACCAGTTATTAAAATATTCATAGTAATTTATTAGCTAATTCACTCATATTTAAACTTTCCATATTGTAGACTTTTTGTAGTTGCAAATAATGCTCTAATATTTTTTGCAAAAACGTTAAATTAGTTTCTAAATCTCTGCCAAAGTTATGGGGATGCCACCACAAATGATAAACTAAACTATGTTTTGCTGCATAAGTCATAGCTGATAAAATTCGTTGCGATCGCCAATTTTCTAAAATTTGTAAGTGCGAACTACAAGGACGCAAAAAACGACTGGAAGGAATATTAAAAGGGAAGGTCTTAGCAATGTTAGTTACGGAATAGCAATTAGCTCCTGAAATATTTATATAAGTATCTACTAACCTTACTCCTCGCCTCAGCCAAGACTCATTTTCTTTACTAGTTGCTCTATAAAACCAGGCGGTTTCGTTGCCTCTATAAGACTTAATTCCAAAACTCTTACATATATCCAAATAGTCTTTATTAAATTGGTTTCTAGGAAAAACCAAGCTTTCTAGCGACCAACCATTTTTATTAAATGTTTGCTTTACAGCTTCTAAATCGGCACTAAATTCTTCTAAGTTTTGTCCTTTTTCTAAGCAATAGTAATGAGAAAAAGTATGGGTAGCAATCTCTTGATTTTGATAAGAAGCAATTTGTTTTAGCAAAGAATACCCATAGTGAAATGGATCTTCTTGTTCGTTATTTCCAATAGATTCTATATATTTATAGGGAGAGAGATTATCATTAATATATTTAGGTTTTTTTTGAGGCAATGCCGCTATTAGTTCTATTTTTTTATTAAAGCATAATAAGCCAACGGCTGCCCAGGTTGCATGAATGTTGTAACTATTAAATAAAGTGAGAATTTTGGGAATAGCCAAACGTCCACCTAATAGGTTTTCTTGGTAATCTTCAACATTTCTATTATCTCGAACTCCCCAATAAAGCTCAAAATCTAAGGAAATAACTAAAAAGCCATTTTTTTTAACCATATTATTTAACTAATATAAATATTCTCCATACTTTATGATTAGTTCTCTTGCTTACAAAACACCTAATTCTCTATAACATTGTGCCAATCTTTCAAATACAAAACGTTCGTCATACTCTGCTTCAACTCGCTGACGACCCGCTTTACCAAAAGCTTCTTTAAGTTGTTTATTTGCTAATATTTTCCCTAACGCCTCAGCTAACTGTTCGCTGTTTTGTGGCGGAACAATTAAACCAGTTTGATTAGGTATTACCGCTTCGCGACAACCGCGAATATCTGTAGCTACAACGGGAAGTTCCATCGCCATCGCTTCCAATATTGAGCGCGGTAAACCTTCTCGATAAGATGGTAAAGCAAATACATCAACTAAACCCAATAATTCAGGAATATCACTGCATAAACCTGTAAACGTAACGCAATTTTCTAGCTCGTTTTCCTGAATAAAATGGTTCAACTGAGATTGAAAAGCATCTCGTTCGCTACTCAACTGTCCGCCAATAACTAATAAATGTACCTGAAACTGAGAGCGAAGTTTGACTAAAGCTTTAACTAATTCTAAATACCCTTTTTCGGCGGTAATTCTACCCGTAGTTGCAATAATTGAAAAATCAGGTAGCTTAAGTTGGCGTTTGCGTTCCTGCTGATATTTACAATTTAGATTAGAACGACAAAATCGCTCTGTATTCACCCCATTACCCAAATAGCGCAACTTTTGGGGAGGACAAAGCCCAGTTTTTTCTGCAGTAGCTAAGTCTTCACGGCTTTGAGTCAAAATTAAGTTTGTCAGCGAAGCTGCGAACTTTTCTACACTATAGTAAAAACGGTATTGGTTGACAGGCATATTATCGTGAAAATAAAAGCCATGAGCGGTATAAACTACTCTTTTTGCTCCGGCAATTTTTGCAGCAATCCTTCCCAAAACCGATGCAATTGGTGTATGGAAGTGAATAAGATCGTATTTATTTTTACGAAGCAACTTTGCTAGTTGATAAATACTGTTTAAGTTGGAAAAAATAGAGATGCGCCGCTCAATTTCTATAGGATAAATTACATAACCTTGCTGTTGCAGTTGTTGCACTTCATCGCCAAAAGAACAAGCAATTTCTACAGAAATACCCAAAGAGGAAAAATAATCTATTTGAGTAAGTAGAAGATATTTAATAGTAAAACCAACCGCACAAACTTGCAGAATCTTCATTGCACTTTGTAGTAGTCTTTGTACCAAGCCACAAAACGCTTAATTCCTTCCTCAATTTGAGTATCAGGTTTAAATCCTACATCATTATATAAATCGTCTATATCTGCATAAGTTGCTGGAACATCACCTAATTGCATTGGTAACATATTTTTCTTAGCTTCTTTACCAAGACATTCTTCCAATACTTTAATAAAATACATCAATTCTACAGGCTGATTGTTGCCAATATTATACATTCGGTAAGGAGCATTGCTAGTACCGGGGTCTGGCGTATCTCCCGACCATAAAGGGTTAGGTAAGGGTATTTTATCCATTACTCTAGCAACGCCTTCTACAATGTCATCAATATAGGTAAAATCTCGCTGCATTTTCCCATGATTAAATACATTAATTGGCTGTCCTGCCAAGATAGCTTTAGTAAACATAAAAAGTGCCATATCTGGTCTTCCCCACGGACCATAAACGGTGAAAAAGCGCAATCCTGTAGTTGGCAACTTATACAAATGACTGTAAGTATGTGCTAGTAATTCATTGGCTTTTTTTGTCGCCGCATACAAGCTAATCGGATGGTCTACATTATCATGAATTGAAAAAGGCATTTTGGTATTAGCACCATAAACTGAGCTAGAGGATGCGAATACTAAATGTTTAACTTTTGAATGACGGCAACCTTCTAAAATATTGGTAAAACCAACTAGGTTGCTATTTATATAAGCATGAGGATTTTCTAAAGAATATCGTACCCCAGCTTGAGCAGCTAAATTAACAACTACGTCAAAACTTGTCTGAGTAAATAATTTTTCTATTCCTTCTATATCAGCTAAATTTAGTTGGTTAAACTGAAAATTTGGCTCTTTTTGTAATTGAGCTAGTCTCGCCAACTTTAAATTTACATCGTAGTAGCTATTTAGATCGTCAACGCCAAATACTCGTTCATTTTTGCTAAGTAGATATTTGCTTAAATGAAAGCCAATAAATCCCGCCGCGCCAGTTACTAAAACATTTCTCATAGGTTTGTTATGCTGGTCGTAAAATTACTGAAAAACTATATACGCTCAATTCTTCGTCAGACATGGTAGCAAATTCTTTAGACAATTTTGTTTTAGGTGTTGGTAAAGCATCCCACTCCTTAGTCTGTACTACTTCTGTTGTAAAACCTGCCTCTTTAAATAGTTCCAAAAGTTGGAAATATCTTAATCTATTAGCATAAAAGCCAGAGTTTGCCATAAAACTAGATTCCCAGATATCACGAGAAAACCTCAAGCTATTAAGTTCTCCTAAACTATCTACTAAAGGAATAAGATGAGAACAAATACCATCAGGCTTAATTATTCTGCGTAGTTCTTTTAAAGTTTCCAATAGTTCCGATCGCCTAATTAATTCTATAACCCCATGAGACCAAATAAAATCAATTGAATTATCGGGTATAGTTTTTAAAGATGATAAGCCAGATATCAAGTAATTAGCAGAACATAATTCAAGAATCTCTGTCAAACTTTGGCAGTTTTCTATACCTTCAACTAACAAGTTTTTATTTTTTAAAAACTGTGCCATGGCTTGATACTTTGTTACGTCTTTGTCCGCAAAATTACCGACATCAACTAAATAGGATTTACTTCCACCAAAAGCTTTACTAATGAGAACGGAAAAAAGTGAATCTCCTGGCCCTAATTCCAAGCTAATAAAATCTTTCTTAGGAGGCTGAAATCTATTAAAGTGTTGAACAAAGACTTGATAAGCATAGTTAGGATTATCCATATTGCCATGAGAAATCAAAGCAAAGTTTTTCCAAAAGTTGTAAGGAATTGGCAAGCGAGACAAAACTACTTTTGCACTTAGCTTAATCCACCAAGGTATAGAGTTTTTTATCATCGCTCTTATAAACTCCAATAAATAACTTTTTCGGCGATCGCTTGAGGGTCAATAGCAGATTTTATATCCATTAAAACACCTCCTAAATGTATACAATCTATCAATTTAGGTAGGTTGTCTAAATAAAATTGATGGTTGACGGCAAATATCAGTGCATCCAAATCTAACAGTTGCGATAAATCTACTAAATCAATGCCATATTCTCGCTGTGCTTCTTGAGAATTAGCGATAGGATCGTGAACTAAAGCTTTAATTCCAAATTGTTGTAACTCTGTAACAATATCTGGAACGCGACTATTACGTAAATCTGGGACATTCTCTTTAAAAGTTAACCCAAAAATTCCTACCCTAGCATCTTTAATTGGTAAACTTGCTTGGACTAAAAGTTTAACTAATCGCTGACCGATATAAGCACCCATGCTATCGTTGATTCGACGACCTGCTAGTATAACTTGGGGATGGTAGCCTAGTTCTTCAGCTTTAGTTGTGAGATAATAAGGATCGACACCAATACAATGTCCGCCTACAAGTCCCGGCC
>QQTW01003481.1_pt1 | contig 11619 bp, 11 predicted proteins | sample 1904831 | NCBI WGS metagenome assembly QQTW01 (sample SAMN09435610, study PRJNA476489) | Subsurface metagenome, whole genome shotgun sequencing project.
CAGCAAGCGTTGCAGCCTGTAGAAAACCTAGTTAGTGAAATTCTCTCAATTTTGCCCAATATTTTAGCCGCCGTGCTAATTGCGGGTGTGGGTTGGTTACTAGCGCAAGTAGTACGCCGGATTGTCACAAACTTACTAGCAACCACCGGAATCGACAGGGCCGGAGAAAGGTTTGGCTTGCGTCGGACGGCGGGAGGACAAACTCTATCGGGGATTATTGGCACAATTACTTATGTATTGATTTTGATTCCGGTAGCGATCGCCGCTCTTAATGCTTTACAAATTGCGGCAATTTCCGTTCCGGCGATCGCCATGTTGCAACAAATCCTCAATGCTTTACCGGGAATCTTTACCGCCGCCTTGATTTTGATTGCTGCTTACTTTATCGGGCGTTTTTTGGCCGACTTGGTTACAAGCATCCTGACAAGCTTAGGATTCAATAATATTTTCTCAGTCCTAGGCTTGCCATCACCTACTCGACAAAGAGTTGTACCACCTCCTACCATAATTCCACCGCCAACTACCGGAGCGCAAACCGTTATTCAGCCAGGTTCTGCTAACGCCGCCCAACAGTTGGCTACTAGAACCCCCTCAGAACTTGTAGGCATTATTACGCTAGTGGGAATTATGCTGTTTGCGACTCTAGCAGCAGTGAATATTTTAAATATTCCCGCCCTAACGGCCTTAGTCGGTGGATTAGTCTTAATATTGGGACGCATTTTGTCAGGATTGGTAGTATTTGCTATTGGTTTATTTTTGGCGAATTTAGTATTCAACATTATTACCAGTTCCGGCGATCGCCAAGCCCAAATTTTGGCTCAAGTTGCCCGGATTGCAATTATTGCCTTTGTGTCGGCTTTGGCGCTCAATCAAATCGGCATTGCCAGCGATATTGTTAATTTAGCCTTTGGCTTGCTTTTAGGTGCTTTGGCGGTGGCCTTAGCTCTTGCTTTTGGTTTGGGCGGACGCGAAATTGCCAAAGAGCAAACAAGAGAATTACTAGACTCCTTCAAGCAACAACGCAACCAGCCACCAAGAGTTTAGGATAAATTGCTTCTATTAGTCGCCTTTTCAAGGGGGACTTTAATATCTTCTGCTTCTAAATCCCCCTTAAAAAGGGGGATTTTAATATTTCCGCTTTTTTTAAGGGGACTAGGGGCGATCGCTCAAAAGTGGCAAACTACAAACCATCTTCAACTTTTTGTTTCTTGCCTTTATCTGGTATTCCCAACTTGGCAGCTATTTCGCCCTTGATGCGGTTAAGGATAGAAGCTTCATCTAAAGATTCTAAAATCCGGCTAACTACTGCTTTGGGGCTTTCCGTACCCCAAGATGCGCCATTAGCTAAGTAAACTTTGGTTACTTGTCCAATCCCGTAAGAAGAAACCCCAGCCACCGCCGCTTGAGTCACCGCTACAGATACATAAGCACCTAACGTAGCGCCCCCGGTAATAGGCGCAGATACACCAAGTAAACTTTTTAAAGAACTTAAACCTAAATTCGCCAGTAGTTCGCTTGCACTAATTCCGCCCATACTCAGGGCGATTTTTTGTAATAAAGCGATCGCCCCTGCTTTTGTCATCTCAATGCCGTATAACTTAGATAAAGCTAATATCATCATTACGTCAATAACTGCACCGCTAAAGAGATCGACGACCGTAACGGGATTAAGAGAAATCGCTAAGGATTTAGTTATTACTGAGCGCCAAATTAATTTATTAGCACTAAGTTCTCTTATTTCAAGTTTTCGCTCTAATAAGCGATCGTTGACATTGTCAGCGTAAAGCATAGTATTGAGGGCAACTAAAGCTTTGCCTTCAAGGTGCAAAATCTCTAAGATTTTTAGTTTCATCTCCTCAATTTGAGGTTCTCCAGGACTGCGTTGCACAAAACGGCTGCCATCAGGACGCACAACTGCTTTAGCAATTAGGGGAGAACCCGCCGCCATGACAATTTCATCGGGCGAAAGTAACTCTTTTACTCGTTCATCGCGAATTTTGTGATAAATTGCCAAGCGATCGGCTTGGGGATACTGATCGATTTTGTTAAATACCAGCAAAATCGGCTTACCAGCATTTCGCAGTTGCGATAAAGCCTCGTGTTCTACTTTCGTCATGTCGCCAGCAATCACAAACAAAATTAGATCGGTTTGTTTCGTTATATCTTTAGCCAATAAAGCGCGGGTTTCCCCATCTACCTCATCCAAGCCTGGAGTATCAATCAACTCCACTTGAGAATTACCTACCCCCGGTAGCGTCACCGTCACCGTGCGAGATTCACTAGCACCTATAACTTGCTCGTCAATTTTCCAAGTGGCTTTGGCGGCGGTACGAGTAACGCCATGCAAAACCCCGGTATCAAATACTTGCTGCCCTAATAAAGCATTGAGTAAAGAAGATTTACCCCTTCCTACCATCCCAAAAGCCGCAATTTGTACGACTTGGCGCTCTAAGTTGTCTAGCATCGTCTCTAGTTGAGCGATTTCGGATTCTAAAGGGCGGCGCTCTTGGGGTGTCAAGTCGAGCTTATCAATCAAGTCTCTTAGGGCTGTTTGAGCTTGTTTGTAATTTAACTGCGCCTGAATATCGCCAAAACTCCAAATTGCATTATCTAAATCTGCATCTATAGAAGAATCTGGCAAAGGATCGTTAGATTCAGGCTCGTTGTAGCTCAAGGGATCGCTCTCCTAAAAATAGGTTATTTGCTTTTCGATCCTAGCGACTTACTTGGGCAAAATAGTTACAAGAGCGCTAAAGTTTTAGCGTCAATATCAACCGATAGTCTGAGAAAGAACACTAATTAGCGCCCATTGCATTCTACCCTTGTGCTTTTGCCCCTAGGGGCGGCTTCTAGTAATAATTAATAAATTAGAAAGCAATCATTATTTATCGTGAGTAGGAAACCTTTGCCAGAAACCACTGCCTTTGTCAGGATTACTCGTCAATCTTGGCAACAAGGTTTGCTAGAAGAGTTTGAATGGCAGTTTCAATGGTGTTTTCGCCGCGGAGAATTGTCTGTAAAACCTTCCTCTGGTCGCGCTTTAATTAAAGAACCCCTAGGTCGTTTTTTAGAGCAACGCGACTATCAGCTAGAAGCCGGGGGAGATTATGACTTTACAATTCGTGCCGATTTGTAGCTTTTAAGTATCTTTCAATTAATAAGATGGCAACTAAGTCATCTAGCGGTCTTGGTGGCTCTCTTAAGCCTTGGGGGACAAGCTTTGTTAAACCTTTAGGGGGGTACATTTGCCAGTAGCGATCGCGGGCTTCTAAAGTGCTGTTGTGTTCGTCTACCAAAAAAATCTCTACCGTTGCAGGCAATTGGGCTTTAAGCTGTTTTTGCCATTGCCCTGAGGTAGTGCGATCGCCCATCACTACTATAGATATTGGAAACTTGGGTAGCAACCAATTGATAGTAGAAATCGCCTCTGTTGCCGACACAACTTGATGGTAATGCAATTGCAAATCCTTACCCATTATCGCCAAACCGCATTTATCGCGACCGGGATCGAAGCCCAAAATCATTGTTTTTTCCTAACTTACGGTTTATTTTGGCTCTTAGTCGCAGTCCTACTTGCTTTTGTCAGGTTAGGCTTGAGAGCATCTCTTAATTGATTGCCGACTAACCTTCTGGTTCCAAAAACTACTTGCCCGTCTTTGACGGCCACTAATTGCACTTGCGAAGGCCCGGCCGTATATATATCCTCGGCGGCAATAGCTTTGATTTCTACAGGCTGATTGTACTGCCTTACTTGTTCAATAAAGCTAACTAGAGTTTCCAACCTCCCATCGCCAATGGCGATCGCATCTCCTAATATGCCAGCACGACGGGCGCGAAACTTTGCCGCACTTAGCAATAATCCTACCTTTTGGCGGATTTCTTGACCTGCAATAGTGGGATCTGTGGGAATTGCCGCTAGTACGTCACCTTTAGAGAAAATCACTTTATTTACAGCGATATCAATTTCCGCTTGAACGTTTTTTTCTCCTAAAAGGTAATTTCCCGCCGAAATAACTCGCACTACATAATCTCGACCATCATCAATTTGGGCAATTACTTGTTCAACTTGGGTTTTAGATATTTGTACCGCTAGTTCATTTTCGGGGTTTGTACCGGGTTGAGTTGATTCTATGGCGACTCGATTTGCTTCGCGCAAAAGTTGCTCGATAGCTTGACGCGCCGCTTGTGGTTGCTGAATGCGCACCACCCCCGCCGCTAAAACTCTACCGCTTTCTAGGGCAACATTTCCCTGGCGTAAAACTTGATAATCTTGATAATAACCTTCAAGTTTGGCAACTTCTTGTTCGAGAAATTCCCGTTGACTCTCTAGTTGTTTGAGGAGAGTTTCTCTACCTGCAATTACGCGATCGCGCTGTTGTAAATCGCGATCGCGATTGGCTATTTCTCGATCGAGGTTAGAAATCGAGCGATCGCGCTCTGCTATTTGACCTCTGACTTCCTCTAGCTGCTTGCTTATTTGTTGGCGCTCGTTTTGGAGTTTTTGAATTTCTGTTTGTAAGGTGTTTGCCTGCTGCGATACTTTTTGCAGTAAATTCCTAGCATTAATAAATCTAGCTGTAATTTGACTTAACTGGGTTTGGTTACGACTTAGTTGCGCTTGAGTTTGGGCTTGTTTAGCCTGAGTGCGGTTTAGTTGCGCTTGAGTTTGGGTTTGTTTAGTAATTACTGCCTGTAACGAGCTATTTGTTGCCTGCAAACGTCTTTGAGCTTGTGCCTGCCTTTTTTCTGCGGCTTTTTGTTCGATTCTAGCTTGTTGTAAATCCTTTTCTACGTTGCTTTTTTGGATTCTTGTAGCTTCTAATTCTTTAGTAGTAGATTCTACCTGTTGCCGCTTTGTTTTGAGGTCTGCTTGAATTCTCTCTAGTTCAAATACTCCCGTTCGCAAACTTTTATCTGCGGCAAATAAAATTGCTAAAGTTGAAGCCGAAATAATACTTCCTGTAAAAATTGTAACCAAAACTGCCGTTTTGCGCGGGCGGAGTTTAAACAAGCTTAGTCGAGCTTTGCCTACCCGCGTGCCAATGCGATCGCCTACAGTCGCGATTACACCTCCCAAAATCAAAATTGCTGCAATCAGGATAATTCCTGTGGTCATTAATTGCGCCTTCCACCTTTGCCCACTCAAATACAGCCTACTTCAACCACCTAAATTTTGGTGGTTTCTGAGAATTTATGGGTCTAAGGAGATTTTTTTAGGTAAATTGCTGACTCAATGCAACAGGATTGTGGAGAGTAATCTTTTTTTTGTGAATTGAAATCATTTCGTCACTCCGCAAATCTCCCAGTAACCGAGTTACCGTCACGCGGGTAGAACCAATAGCTTCAGCGATCGCTTGATGGGATAGTTTGAGATCGATTGTAATGCCTTCGGAGGTGGGAATACCAAAATCTCGGCACAATATTAGCAAAAAACTTACTAACCTCGAACCCATATCGCGGTGCGCCAAAGTTTCAATCATCATTTCTGTTTGCAAAATCCGCGATGACAAGCCTTTGAGCATCAACATCGACAATTCGGGATTACTTTTTAGGGATTGTTCTACTTGTTCAATAGGCGCAGAAAGTAGCTCTACAGGCGTAAAAGCTACCGCATGATAAAATCTATCCGAACGCTGTCCTGTAAGCAGTGACAGTACGCCAAACACGCTATTTTCTCTAAGCAGTGCTACGGTAATTTCTTCTCCAGCTTCGTAAACTCTAGAAAGTTTAACAGCGCCCTTAAGCAGAAAATACACTCGTTCTGCTGGATCGCCGGGAAAAAATATCGTTTTACCCCGTTCAAACATTTCCACAACTGGGGGAAACGAGCCTGTTCCTATTTGACGAAATACCGCCGCTAACGGTCTATCTTGCATTACGATCATCTTCCTGCCCTAACAAATATCCTTCGCGAGATCCAAGCTTCCGCCGCTTTTGTATCACTACACTACTTAATATGACTTTAAACGGTTCTTTTGTATTCTTGACTACATAATTTTTAAGAGAAAATTATTTTGAGAAAAAATAGTGAACAGCGATCGCCTTTTAAGTGTGAGTACCAAATTCGGGTATGCTCCTAATTGGAATATTTTTAACTTAAAACTTATAATTTATGCTTGATTTAACAGGAAAAAACGCTTTAGTAACCGGAATTGCCAACAATCGCTCGATCGCGTGGGGAATTGCCCAACAATTGCACAAAGCCGGAGCAAATATCGGGATTAGCTATTTGCCCGACGAGCGCGGCAAGATGGAAAATAAAGTAGCCGAACTTGTAAAACCCCTCAATCCCAGTTTATTTGTGCCTTGTAACGTCCAAAGTGACGAACAGATTAAAGAAATGTTTGCGGCGATCGCAGATAAATGGGGAAAATTAGATATCCTCATTCATTGTCTAGCTTTTGCCAACAAAGAAGACCTAACAGGCGGCTTCAGCAACACCTCAAGAGCAGGTTTCAATCAAGCCTTAGAAATTAGTACCTATTCCTTAGCGCAGTTAAGCGGTGCGGCGAGACCGTTAATGACCGAAGGCGGTAGTATTGTCACCCTTACCTATTTAGGAGGAGTACGAGCAATTCCCAACTACAACGTTATGGGTGTAGCGAAAGCCGGGTTAGAAATGAGCGTGCGTTATTTAGCCGCCGAATTGGGAGGGCAAAATATTCGAGTAAATGCCATTTCCGCAGGCCCAATTAGAACTTTAGCGTCTTCCGCCGTTGGGGGAATTTTGGATATGATTCATCATGTAGAAGAAGTTGCACCCTTGCGGCGCACGGTAACGCAATTAGAAGTAGGAAATGCCGCCGCGTTTTTGTGTAGCGATTTAGCAAGTGGAATTACCGGGCAAATTTTGTATGTAGATGCGGGTTACGAAATCATGGGGATGTAGAGTAGCCGTGCTAGGTCTATTCCGTCAAAATTGAATAATAGATAGTTTTAAGTTAGTTCTATGCAAACAAGAAACCCCCAAATTTTATCTCCTTTTGCTAATGCTCCCACGCGCACGGCTTCTATTCGTCGCACGACAAAGGAAACCGATATCGAAGTTAGCGCCAATTTAGACGGTACGGGTAAATGCAACGCCAATACAGGCGTACCTTTTTTAGATCATATGCTCAATCAAATCGCCTCGCACGGTTTAATTGATTTAGACGTAAAAGCCACAGGCGACTTAGAAATAGACGATCACCATACCAATGAAGACGTGGGGATTACCTTGGGACAAGCATTAGGAAAAGCATTAGGCGATCGCCAAGGAATTGTCCGGTTTGGGAACTTTCTCGCGCCCTTGGACGAGGCTTTAATCCAAGTAGCGTTGGATTTTTCAGGAAGACCGCATTTGAGCTATGGCTTGCAAATTCCCACACAAAGAGTAGGGACTTACGACACGCAATTAGTGAGAGAATTTTTTGTAGCGATCGTCAATCACAGTCAAATGACCTTGCACATTCGTCAACTCGACGGCATCAATTCTCACCATATTATCGAAGCAACATTTAAAGCCTTTGCGCGTAGCCTGCGCCTAGCAATGGAAATCGATCCTAGACGTAATGGCGCAATTCCTAGCTCTAAAGGCGTTTTGTAATCTAGGCAAATATTAATTAAGTCAAATCTCACGGTCAGACCCGAATAGAGGTCTATTGCCTACAACTTGCGTACTCCAAGATAAAACACTTTTGCAGGGGGTTTGGGGGAGGCAACTCGTCCCCCATTGGGGGGTTTGGGGGGTCTGCCCCCCAAGTCTTGGTTTTTCTTAAAGCAATCCCTGCTTAAACTAAAAGCAAGCAACTTTAAATAAAACCATTATGACTACTACAACTAAATCCCTGACGCTTGAGGAATTCTTGCAGCTACCAGAAACAAAGCCTGCAAGTGAATATATCGAAGGTCAAATTTATAAAAAACCTATGCCCAAAAGCAGACACAGCCGATTACAGCTAAAAGTTTGTAACGCAATCAATGATGTAACGGAGAATGACAAGATTGCCTATGCCTTTCCAGAGTTGCGTTGTACTGTTGGCGAACGTTCAATTGTTCCTGATATTGCAGTTTTGTTGTGGCACAAGATTAGCTTAGATCGAGATGGTGAGCCAAAAGATAATGTAAAAACTGCCCCTGATTGGACAATAGAAATTTTATCGCCAGGACAAGGTCCAAATCTCGTCACGGGAAACATTCTCCACTGCCTCCACTATGGTTGTCAGTTAGGCTGGCTGATCGACCCTAAAGATCGCTCTATTTTAGTTTTTTTCCCCGACCAGTCGCCCATACATTGTAAAGAGAGCGATCGCATCCCCGTACCTACAGATATTCCCCTTAACCTCACCGCAGAACAAGTATTTGATTGGCTCAAAATGGCGTAGACGATAGATATCGCTCTTTTGGCAGTGGTTTTCGATTAGGTTAGGTATGATATAAAAGTTGATAATTATTAAAAAATATTAAGCAATGCTGATTTCCTCCTCTGGCTTGTCCAAGGTCAAAGACTCAGTAAAAGAAAAAATTTTCTTCGGTCAACAACCAAGCACCGAGTTAATCGCCATTCTTACTGTATATTTTGTTCAAGGGATTTTAGGATTAGCCCGGTTAGCCGTTAGCTTTTTTCTCAAAGACGAACTAGGCTTAAGCCCAGCTAATGTATCCGCTTTATTTGGGATCGTGGCCTTACCTTGGATTATCAAACCTCTGTTTGGCTTTTTGTCGGATGGTTTGCCGATATTTGGTTATCGGCGGCGACCTTATTTAGTATTGTCAGGAATCATTGGTACAGTATCCTGGATCTCTTTAGCAACAGTCGTACACTCTCCTATTGCGGCTACAGGTGCGATCGCTCTTGGTTCTCTTTCCGTTGCCATTAGCGATGTCATTGTAGACTCATTGGTAGTCGAACGAGCTCGGGTAGAATCTCAAGCCGAAGCTGGCTCACTGCAAGCTCTTTGTTGGGGAACTACCGCCGTTGGCGGCTTGATTACCGCCTACTTTAGCGGCTTACTTTTAGAGCATTTTACAACGCGCACAGTATTTGGGATTACCGCTTTATTTCCCTTAATTGTTTCCGCCGCCGCTTGGTTTATCTCCGAAGTACCAGTTCAAAAAGTAACCAATGTCAACCACAACTGGTTAACTGTTAAAGCTCAAGTTAAACAACTGCGCCAAGCCATTACTCAAAAATCAATTTGGCTACCCACCGCCTTTGTGTTTATTTGGCAAGCTACCCCAACGGCGGATGCGGCGTTTTTCTTCTTCACCACCAACGAATTAGGATTTCAACCAGAATTTTTAGGCAGAGTGCGTTTAGTTACAAGTATTGCCTCTCTAGTGGGAATTTGGATATTTCAGCGTTTCCTCAAAGCCGTACCTTTTCGCGTCATCTTCGGCTGGAGTACCTTACTATCGGCGGTTTTGGGTATGACTATGCTTTTACTTGTAACTCATGCTAACCGCAGCTTGGGCATAGGCGATCGCTGGTTTAGTTTGGGCGATAGCTTAGTGCTAACGGTGATGGGACAAATTGCCTATATGCCTGTCTTAGTATTAGCCGCGCGTTTGTGTCCCCCAGGAGTCGAAGCAACTTTATTTGCTTTGCTCATGTCCGTCTCTAACCTAGCTTCAATGGTTTCTTACCAACTAGGAGCGGGATTAATGCACCTACTGGGTATCGCTCAAACCAACTTTGACAACTTGTGGATATTGGTAATTATTGCCAACCTCTCAACTTTGCTACCTTTACCTTTTCTCCACTGGCTACCGGACAAAGAAACCGCACCAACCTTACCAAAGGAAACAATTACCACTCACCAAAAGGGCATTATCTCCGACTGGATGCCTGAATTTGTCCCCAAAGACTTAATGAAAGAACCAGCCAAAGAATCTATTGACTAGCAATCTCACTTTATCTATGCAACTCCACGAAAGAGCATCTACCGTCCCTCTCAACTCCTACGATCGCCAAGACTGGCAAAAAGGTTACGAATCGGTTAAACAAGAACTAGATTACTGGGTAGAAGATATTGAAGGGGAAATCCCTTACGAACTTAACGGTACTTTATTTCGCAACGGCCCAGGCTTGCTAGATATTGACGGTCATCACATCCACCATCCTTTTGATGGCGATGGCATGATTAGCGCGATCGCATTTTCTAATGGTCGTGCTTATTTCCGCAACCGCTTTATTCGGACTACGGCTTATGTTGAAGAACAAAAAGCAAAAAAAATCCTCTATCGCGGCGTTTTTGGCACTCAAAAACCCGGCGGCCCGTTAGCAAATGCCTTCGATTTGCGCCTAAAAAATATTGCCAACACCAACGTTATTTATTGGGGTGACAAGCTACTAGCTTTGTGGGAAGCCGCCGAGCCTCATCGTCTCGATCCTTACACTCTAGAAACTTTGGGCAAAGATTCTTTAAATGGCGTTTTAGCCGATGGCGAAGCTTTTGCCGCTCATCCCCGAATCGATCCCAATTCCCAGTTTGATAATGATGAGCCTTGCTTAGTCAACTTTTCTATTAAGCCGGGATTATCAACAACTATTACTATTTTTGAACTCAACTGCGCCGGAGAAGTTATTAGACAACACGCTCATAGCGTCCCTGGTTTTGCCTTTATCCACGATTTTGCCATCACCCCCAACTACTGCCTATTCTTTCAAAACCCCGTTGCTTTTAATCCCATTCCTTTTGTTTTGGGACTGCGCGGCGCGGCAGAATGTATTAAGTTTCAACCTAATCAACCAACGCGAATAATTGTCATTCCCCGCGACAGTAAAAAACCTGTCCAAATTCTTGAAACTCATTCTGGGTTTGTCTTCCACCACGCCAATGCTTTCGAGCAAGGGGAAGATATTTATATTGATTCTATTTGCTACGAATCATTCCCCGAAGTAAAACCTCAAAGCGATTTTCGTCAGGTGGATTTTGACGCGCTCAAACCTGGGCAATTGTGGCGGTTTCATCTCCAAATGAGCGACAAAACCGTATCGCGGGAGCAAATAGAACGCCGTTGCTGCGAGTTTCCAACTATCCACCCCCAAAAAGTCGGTCGTCCTTATCGATATTTGTACATGAGTGCAGCCGATGGCGAAGCGGGTAATGCTCCTTTGCAAGCTATTTTAAAAATCGATTTAGAGTCAAAAGAACGCCAGTTGTGGAGTGCTGCCCCCCCGTGGCTTTGTCAGCGAACCAATTTTTGTAGCGCGTCCTGATGGTAAAAGTGAAGATGATGGCTGGCTGCTGACGGTGGTTTATGACTCCGCTCATCATCGCTCGGATGTAGTTATTTTAGACGCTCTGGATTTGAACAAAGGTGCGATCGCTCGACTATACCTCAAGCATCATATCCCCTATGGTTTACATGGCAGCTTTGCACCTACATCTTTTGCTCCCCAACAAACGATGTAGCTTAAAATAGGAAAAATTAAGTAATATTACTGAGGCATGGCAAAACTTACTTTTGCCATGCTTATATTTGTGTGATTCATTATTTGCTAATCTATATTAAAAGTAAAAAAGTATACATTTGGTTAACCGTAGCATTTGTTTAGAGACAAATGCGCTCGACCTCAGTTAGGCGAAAGACTTAATTTATTGTTACTAATTTTTGTCACATATATATAAGTATTTT
>QQTW01003482.1_pt1 | contig 11617 bp, 8 predicted proteins | sample 1904831 | NCBI WGS metagenome assembly QQTW01 (sample SAMN09435610, study PRJNA476489) | Subsurface metagenome, whole genome shotgun sequencing project.
CAATTACTATTATTAGTCATAAAAACTAAATATATTAACGGTTATGCAAGTATGACAATGTCAGAACAAGAGGGTGAATGGCGTGTAGCGCGAATACTATTTCCCTATTGGCGGCGGACACCGTTATTGGTACGCTACATCTGGATAATTACAATTTATTTAATTGCTTGGGCGACTCTAGACACTTTAGCTTTAGAGTTTGAAACTGCACCAGAAATTTCTGTTTGGTATCCGCCCTCAGCCCTCGATATTGTGCTTCTGCTGACCTTTGGCTGGCAATATAGCCCGGCTTTGTTAGTAAGTACGTTTATTCACAACCATTTTGTTACTGGACGAAACCTTAACTGGGTTGCCCTGCTAATTTTAGAATTAGTAACAACTTTAGGGTATGGCGGCGCTAGTGCTTTTTTATTATATAAACTGCGAATCAACCCTCGCTTGCGGCAACTGCGCGATGTAATTTGGTTTTTAGCGATCGCTGTGCTGATTGCGCCCTTAATTGTCGCCTTGTTACAATCGGCAAATTTTGCTTACTTTGAAATTGTACCTTGGTCTAAATATTTAATAAATACCTTGCATTATTGGGCAGGAGATGCAACGGGTATTGCGATGCTTGCGCCGTTTTTATTAGTTTTGCTGCGTAAGTTCCCCTGGCTTTGGGCAATTTCTGAAGACGCACCGCCAGCCAGCAAACGTAAAACGCCCCTTGCATTTAAAAACATTCCTCAATTTTTGCTAGAGGGATTAGCACTAAGTTTAGGAATTTGGGCTGCCTATGGTTCGCGTCCGGGAACTAATTTAGATTACACCTATTTAGTTTTTTTACCCACGATTTGGATAGCCATGCGGCACGGTTTTGAACGGGCGGCGGCGACAGTTTTATTTATCAGTATTGCCGTGGCAGTATTAGTACGCGCTACTTTTGGTCAATCTAATGTTTTTGCTTTGCAATTTGGCTTAATGGCAATTACTGTAACTTGCTTGTTGTTGGGTGGAATAGCAAGCGATCGCCAACAAGCAGAAATAGCCCTGCGCGAATCTGCCCAACAGTTAAGTCACGCAGCTTTTTACGATCCATTAACCAATTTACCCAATCGAGCTTTATTTAGCGATCGCCTAGAACGAGCTTTTGAATATAGCAAGCAATTTCCCGCTCATCTATATGGTGTACTGTTTGTTGACTTAGATCAGTTCAAAGTTGTTAACGATAGCCTCGGACATACCCTTGGCGATCGCTTACTCGTAGCATTGGCGCGTAAATTAACAGAATGCGTCCGTCCGACAGACACCATTGCTCGTTTGGGGGGAGACGAATTTACTATTTTACTAGAAAGTCTTTCAGATATTAGCGATCCTATCCGCGTTGCCGAACGCATCCAGGCATCATTAATATTACCTTTCGAGCTTGAAGGACAAGAAGTATTTGCTACAGCTAGTATTGGCATTGCTTTGAGCGCCCTAGGATACCAACAAGCGGGAGATATTTTGCGCGATGCAGATATTGCCATGTATCGAGCCAAACAACTGCGATCGCGCTACGAAATATTTAATCCCGCCATGCACGCAAGAGCCGTTGCTCGTTTGCAAATGGAAACAGAGTTACGCCGAGCGCTCGAACGTCAAGAGTTTTTAGTTTACTATCAGCCGCTTGTATCTTTAGCAACGGGGAAACTCTCTGGTTTTGAGGCTTTAGTACGCTGGCAACATCCTCAACGCGGTATTCTTACTCCGGCTAAATTTATCCTTTTAGCAGAAGAAACCGGATTGCTGAAACCTATCGATCAATGGGTACTGCGCGAAGCTTGCCGTCAAATGCAACAATGGCAAGAGCAAATTCCTACTAATCCACCTTTGTTAATTAGTACCAATTTGGGTAATAAGTTGTTTGCTCAACCCAATTTGATCGAGCAAATCAGCCAAATTTTGACCGATACCAATTTAGATGCTCTCAGTCTCAAATTAGAGATTACAGAAAATGTTTTGGCAGAAAATGACGAATCAATTATTGCTACGCTCTCACAAATCAAAGCTTTGGGAGTACAGCTATCGATTGACGACTTTGGGACAGGCTACTCATCTTTAAGCCGTTTGCACCGTTTTCCAATTGACGAATTAAAAATCGATCGCTCGTTTGTTAGCAAAATAGGGGCGGGAAAAGGCAATTTAGAAATTACCGAAACAATTTTGACTTTAGCAAACAAACTTGGCATGAGTGCGATCGCTGAAGGAATTGAAACGGCGGAACAACTAGCATATCTTAGAGAACTTAATTGCGCTTACGGGCAAGGGTATTTTTTCTCTAAACCATTGCCTAGACAAGCAGCAGAGGAATTAATTATCTCTAAGCCACAGTGGTAATTTATTCTTCCACCCGATAACCCAACTCCGCCAACCGAGTCCGCGATTGTCGCCATTTGGGTTGAACTTTCACAAATAATTCCAAATGCACTTTACCAGCAATTAATTTTTGTATTTGCTCTCGTGCCGCGCTACCAATAGCTTTAAGCATACTTCCACCTTTGCCGATTAGTATCCCTTTTTGGGAATCGCGCTCGATATTTATCGCCGCAAAGACACGGGTAATAGTTGGTGCTTCTTCAACTTTTTCAATCGCGATCGCAACAGAATGGGGTACTTCTTCACGAGTTAATAGTAAAATCTGTTCGCGGATTAGTTCCCCCATAATAAACCGCTCTGGCTGATCGGTAACTAAGTCTGGTGGATAGTAATAAGGGCCAGTTTCCAGTTTTTCAATTAACAACTGCTGCAAATCTGTTAAACCATCACCCGTTAAAGCCGAAAACTTAACCATTTTCCAGTTGTTAGCTTCTGCCATTCGTGCATAAGTAGTATCTAACATCTGGGCATCATCGGCGCTTTGGGTGTCAATTTTATTGATGCCTAAAATAACTGGAGTTTTACTTTGAGCGAGTATATCGACAATATAGCGATCGCCTCCTCCAGCTTCTACCCCCCCATCCACCACAAATAGCACTACATCAACTGAATCAATAGCAATTTTGGCGTTTTGTACTAACACTTCCCCTAATTGATGGTGGGGTTTATGTATTCCTGGCGTATCGACAAAAATTAACTGGGCTTCAGGAGTAGTTAAAATTCCCCGCAAACGATTGCGCGTAGTTTGCGCCACTGGGGAAGTAATGGCGATTTTTTGCCCAACTAAATAGTTCATCAGCGTTGATTTACCGACATTTGGGCGACCAATAATGCCAATAAAACCCGACTTAAAACCGGGGGGTGCTTGGGGAATAGTTGCTATCCCCAACAAGTCTATTTCGTTAGGTGTTTGGGAATCAATATTACTTTCTGACATTTTTTTATCGGGGCAATTTAATTAGAAGCTAAATAAAAGTTGCAATTTCCCACAACTAGCGCATATTTCAGTTTAATCTACTGCTGTTAACTAAAAAATATCCAGATGGGACGTAAGCGGATTGGAATTTTGACTAGCGGCGGAGATTGTGCGGGGTTAAACGCAGCAATTCGAGCCGTAGTATATAGAGCTACGGGAACTTACGATTGGGAAGTATTGGGCATTCGTCAAGCTACCCTTGGTTTACTGACTAATCCACCGCAAGTAATGCCGTTAGAAATTGAAAAAATGGATGCTTTACTAACGGCGGGTGGAACAATGTTAGGCACGACAAATAAAGGCGATCCTTTTGCTTATCCTATGGCTGATGGTAGTTTGTGCGATCGCTCGGAAGAAATTATTGCTAACTATCACCAATTGGACTTAGAAGCTTTAATTAGTATTGGTGGCGATGGCAGTGCGGCAATCTTGCGCCGTTTAGCACAACAAGGCAATATTAATATGGTTGCTATCCCCAAAACTATTGATAACGATGTCGGAGTTACCGAGCATTCTATTGGGTTTGATACGGCTGTAAACACCGCAACCGAAGCCTTGGATCGCTTGCATTTTACCGCCGCTAGTCACAGTCGAGTCATGATTTTAGAAGTCATGGGAAGGGATGCGGGACATATTGCCATTAGTGCGGGAATTGCTGGCGGTGCGGATGTAATTTTAATTCCCGAAATTCCTTACACCGTCGAACAGATTTGTCTCAAAATCAAAGAGCGTCAAGAGAAAGGGAAAAATTACTGTTTAGTTATCGTCTCTGAAGCCGTGCGGACTGAAACTGGTGAATCAGTAATGAATACCAATCGTTTAGGTCAATCTAGGTATGGTGGTATTGGGCAGTATTTAGCCGACCAAATATGCCATTGTAGCGGCGCAGAGACGCGAGTTACAGTTTTAGGTCATATTCAACGAGGCGGGACTCCTTCACCCTTAGAGCGCCTGATAGCTGCCGCTTTTGGGGTAGCTGCGGTCGATTTAATTGCCGAGCAAAAGTACGATCGCATGGTAACTTGGCAAAATCGTCAAGTTGTCAGCGTCCCGATTACCGAAGCGATCGCTCAATACCGCGCCGTCGATCCTAACGGTACATTGGTTAGAACGGCGCGTGGCTTAGGTATTTGTTTGGGTGATTAATAATAGTAGCGGTATTTCTGCGCCGCTACTTAATGCTGAATCAGTAATGTTGACTGAGTTTTAGGCAAAATATGCAGCAAACTACAGACAAAGCCCAAGCTCTCCGCAAAGCCATGTTAGCAACAATGAAACAAAACCCCAATCCTAGAGATTGGGCAGCATTTACGATTATTGGTGAAGCCCTGTAGGGAAGTGTAAGGACAAGGTGACAAGGTGACAGAATTAATCCTCTCCCTTGTCTCCCATTAAGTTCCTGGCAATGTCCGCAACCTTTCGCTTAAATGAGTGCGATCGCTTAAACTATGCAACAAAGGGCCGTGAGCGCCAAATTCTACCTTACTTACCGATCCTACCGGACACCCCAACCGAAACCGAAAACGCCCTACATCAATGCCTAGTAAGCTGCACAAGATGATCCGAATTGTGGCTTTGTGAGAAACAATCAAAATATTGCCGTCACTGTAACGCTGTTTAATTTCCTCAATTACAACTAAAGCACGAGTTGCGATCGCCACCGCTAATTCTCCCCCAGTAGGCGGATACCAAGCCGGATCGGCTGTCCAACGAATATAGTCATCGTGATATTCCTTGGATACTTTTTCTACGGTTTGTCCTTCCCACAAGCCATAGTTAATTTCTTTTAAACCCTCGCGCAATTCCAAATCTATACCCAGTTTTTCAGCTATTGGTTTAGCTGTGGCGATCGCTCTAATCATGGGACTTACGTAAATAGCATTCCAATTTAAGGATTGATAGGCTGTAGCAAACGCCTGTGCCATCTCAAGTCCATCGGCTGTCAATTTTGGGTCTATAGAACCACAAAAAGCATTATCTCGACTGCATTCTGTTTGACCGTGACGGAGTAAATAAAGAGTTGTAGTCACTTTTTGCGTATTTATTAAGTTTTCAAATTCTACCGCGCGATCGCTATAAGTACTATTACTTATACTAATTCTAGTATACTTTGATTTTTTGTCTTTTTAGTTCAATTCCTGTTATAAAGCCAAATATTGCGATTTAACTTCCAATAAATTATTTTTAATAACCAAAAATATCCTCAAATTCACGTAAATTTTGAGTTTACTTTATACTTCCTTTACAGAAGTAAGGATATGGTTAGGAGATAGGTTCAAGCTTTCCACTTTTAGGTATGACAAAAATTGCCTCCCAACCGCAAGTCACGATTATTGTTGTCCCCCGCGAACGATTCAGTTTTACACAGAAGTCGTTAGAAAGTATATACGAAAACACAACTATTCCTTTTAAATTAATTTATGTAGATGGCAATTCTCCTAAGCACATTAAGCGTTACTTAGAAACTCAATCTCAACTAAAAGGTTTTGAATTAATTCGTTCGGAGCAGTATTTATTTCCAAATCAAGCTCGTAATTTAGGTCTTGCTAAAGTAGATACAGAGTACGTCTTATTTGTTGATAACGACGTTTTGGTTAGCCCTGGCTGGTTGGAAAAGCTCGTTGGGTGTGCGGAGGAGACCGGAGCATGGGTTGTAGGGCCGCTATACCTAGAAGGAGAACCAGAAAAAGGCATTGTCCACATGGCAGGAGGTGTAACTGGCTTTCATGTCAAGCAAGGAGTACCTCGGTTATACGAACGGCATTTATTAGCTGGGCGACAAATTGCTAAAGTCCGCTCCAAACTCAAACGGCAAGAAATATCGTTGATAGAATGGCATTGCGTCTTCGCCCGTACAGATACCTTTGACAAAATAGGTATGCTAGATGAAGGCTTTATGAGTGTTGCCGAACACGTAGATTTATGTATGTCTGTGCGTAAAGCTGGCGGGAAGGTCTATTTTGAGCCAAGTTCGGAAATAGCTTACGTTCCGCCTACAATGTTGGCACTGTCAGACTATACTTTCTATTTTCTCCGTTGGGGCGAAGCATGGGGTCAAGTTAGCACTAAACGACTATGCGAAAAGTGGAACGTAGCCCAAGACGATCCATTTATCCCCGGTCAGTTTTTATGGTTAGAACATCATCGCAATTTAGCTTTCAAACCGTTGCGTGATGCTGTACGTAACATCTGGCGGTGGAAGCGCGATTCTAAGTTCAAACGCTATATTGTGTCCCCCATCCAACAATCTGTCGATCGATTTCTCATTGTTAGAGCAAGCAAGCAAGCATAAAAAAGAAAGCAATGCTTTTCTGACTAATTTATTAGGGGAAAGCATTGCTTTTTTGAAACTAATATAATTTAATACCTAATAATTAAATAGAATTTTAAATTAATCTATAATTAGTTAACTAATCAGCAGTTATTAGTTTAGAGGATGTCTGAAAAGGTATTGTCTGTAATCTTATGTCTAGTGAGATCCCCCTAAATCCCCCTTTTTAAGGGGGACTAAGAGGTATTTCCCCCCCTTTTTAAGAGGGGCTAGGGGGGATCTAAATAAGAGCGCTACTAACAAAGAAACTTCTCAAACATCCTCTTAGCTATAAAAAATGTATCTTAAATTTGTTTGAGATATCTTACAACGCCAAAATATGGAATAGCTTTTTATGAAAACAGCAACAAAAATTGCCTACGCCCAATCTAATATTCAGCTATTTAACCAACTAATTGCTAATGGATATACGGAAAAAGAAATTAGCTATGTAGTTGATGCTTATAAGCTCGTAATGAATTTATTTACAGGTATTTTTCGTTCCTCTGGAAAAACATTTATTGCTCATTTAGTAGGAACAGCTAGTATCCTAGCGAACTTAAGAGTACCAGTGGAAGTTGTAATAGGTGGGCTATTACACGCTGCCTATGCTAGTGGAGAATTTGGCACGGGAATTAAAGGAATTTCTCTAGCAAAGCGCTCTCAAGTCAAAAGTATTGTTGGGCAAAAAGTAGAAGAATATATTTATACCTATACCCTTTGGCCCGAAACCGATCCAATAACAACTTCGGCGGTTGATTACGTTAATGGACTTACTCCTTTAGAAAAAGATGTTTTACTAATTCGTTTAGCAAACCATTTAGAAGAATACATAGATTTGGGAATGCTTTATAGCGGTCATGGTAGACAAAATAAGTATATCAAGGATGAAAATTTTATTTCTGTAGAACTAGCACAAATATTAGGTTTTTCGAGTTTGTCCGTAGAACTAAGTACAGTTTTTGAGGAAGTTTATACCACTACAATTCCTACAGTACTAACAAATATAACCGGGCATAATGGCTCGTACTTGCTGCCACCCAAAACCCATCAAAAACGATTGTCAGTATTTTTGTATTATTGGTTAGCACGCGTGCGCGCTGGGATTGCTCGCAGGCTTCGTAAAAAGTAAGCTTACCTATCTTGCCCTGGGTAAAATTAAATTTTCACCATTGCAGATAAGAAGATTTTGCACCGCTCTCACGCCGAATTTTACTATCTTTTTCAAACCATTCAATTATTTGAGGAGTGGTTAAGTCTTCAACATTAACTGCATATTCTTGAGCAATGTGCTTTAGCAATTGCAAGGAAGAAATTGTCAGCCTTGTGAGGAACTTTTCGTTAGAAGCAAGCAGCGCAGCGTCTACTTGGACTGAATCTTCTAAAGTTAAAAATTGTGAGGATTGGGGTTGGGCATTCATAGTTTTAATGTAATTATTCTGGAGCTAAATTAGAACTTGATGTTCCTACTGGTTCTTGGGTAGGTTCTGGTACAGTCTTTGTTTCAGTACGGCGGGAACGATTGAAATAACTTCCTAATCTTCGCTTTAATGATGATCTAACTTCATCGGTAGAGGGTCAGAAAGTGGTGTTTCCGTAGGAGTAGGTAAAGGATTGAGATCGGTAGGTGTCTCTCTATGAACGGGTAACGGCTCAAGGCTAGGTGTCTCTGTGGGAATAGATAGCGGTTCAAGGTTTGGGGGTGTCTCGGTAGGAATGGGCAAAGTATCAGGTGTTTCTGTCGGGATGGGCAATGGCTCAGGAGTAGTTGTAGGTAAGGTAGTAGGATAATTTTGGTCAACCATCCCTCGTGCTGCATCTCTAGATAATTCGCCTGTAACTAGCTTAGAAAGAGTATCTTTATTTTTAGGTTCGTAGGTAATAATTCTAACCGTGCTGTTAAAAAAGTTTTTGACAGCGTTGCCTTGGCTATCGATAAATTCTAGCTGTACCCAGTTTTTACCAGCTTTAAAGCCTTTGAGGTATACACTTTGCCAGCTATCTAAAACAAAGCTATGCCCGTTAATCGTGCAACGAATTCGCCAATCAGCAAAGTTGTTTTGAGGAGCGTCAGCGATCGCTAGGCGTAATGGAGCGTTAGTTAAATAAAAATCTAACAAAATAGGTTCGGCGGCGTAACTACCTTGAGGACGACTGTAGGTTAGAAGTGGTAAAGCTGGGTCGGGATGATTATCGTCAGTTTTAGTAAAAACATGAAATGTTGTTTGGGCATAAGCACCAGCATTTTTAAAGCTCTCATGCCAAGGACGCGCCGCAAACACGCGTAAAGTATGAGTACCAGGTTCTAAGTCAGGCAATGTTAAAGGTTTTGTTAGGTCATAAATAGCTATGTAGGGTTGGTTATCGACAATAACGTGCAGGTGAGGACCTAACTCTAGCTCAGGATTTTTAAATATAGATAGATCCCGAACTTGCAAGCGTACCTCTACTTTATCGTCTTGAAACACTTCATCTATTTCTGGACTGACTATAGTTACTTGAGGCTGGTAGAAGTCTAAGTCTCTACGCAAAATTTGAATTACTTCTGGAGGCGAAACTTCAGCAATGTCTCCCGTTTGAACTGTCGTGTTATTGGTGGTGGGTGCAAGCAACGTAGCATTGCTACTACAACTAACTGTACTTAGTAACGCGATCGCTATTAAGCCAATACAAAACGCTCTACCTAACTTTTGCCTCAGTATGCCTAACACTCTATATTTGACTCCCAAACAAAATACTTGACATTTTTATCACTTTTCATTACTCTAATCGCCAAGCACTACTAAGACGTAAAGTTTTACAACAACTATATAAATTATCTTGACTTTTTTTCAATAAGTTCAACTATCTGGGACAAAAAAACGGCGATCGCCGCCGACTTTGAATTATTGTTAACAAACCCTTAAAACCCCTACAGTTAACACTCTATAATTCATCAGTAAAGCAAATTCACATCATCGCTGTTCATGACTGTAAAGCTCTGTTTTCAAACTTCTACAGTAGCTCCTTCAGTCCCAGAGCAGTTGGTAATGTTAATAATTCCTGGTTCCTTGTCTAGAGAGGAGAGTCTGAATGACGATAAGTCCTCCTGAGCGAGAGGAGAAAAAGGCAAGAGTTGTTGTCGATGTCGATCCAGTTCCTACTTCCTTCGAGAAGTGGGCGCAACCGGGACACTTCGACCGCACCTTATCTAGAGGTCCAAAAACCACCACTTGGATTTGGAATCTCCACGCCCTCGCTCATGATTTTGATACTCACACGAGTGACTTAGAAGATATATCCCGTAAAGTCTTTGCCGCACACTTCGGTCATCTGGCAGTTGTGTTTCTATGGATTAGCGGGATGGAGTTTCACGGCGCTCGTTTTTCAAATTATGAAGCGTGGTTGAGCGACCCCCTAAACATCAAACCTAGCGCTCAAGTTGTTTGGCCAATTGTCGGTCAAGACATCTTAAACGCCGATGTTGGTGGTGGCTTCCACGGAATTCAAATTACCTCCGGCTTATTCCATGTTTGGCGGGCTGCTGGTTTTACAAGCACATTTCAACTTTACGTAACTGCCATTGGCGGTTTGGTGGCAGCAGCATTAATGCTGTTTGCTGGTTGGTTTCACTATCACAAACGCGCTCCCAAATTGGAATGGTTCCAAAATGTGGAGTCGATGTTAAACCACCATCTAGCAGGCTTACTCGGTTTGGGTTGCCTATCTTGGGCTGGTCATCAAATTCACGTAGCTTTACCAGTAAACAAGCTTTTAGACGCGGGTGTAGCTCCGGGAGATATTCCGTTGCCACACGAGTTCATCTTGAACAGTCGTTTAATGGCAGAGTTGTATCCTAGTTTTGCCCAAGGGTTAACACCTTTTTGGACGCTCAACTGGGGTCAATATGCTGACTTCCTTACCTTCAAAGGTGGGTTAAATCCACAAACCGGGGGTTTGTGGTTGACCGACACAGCACACCATCACCTGGCTTTGGCAGTGTTGTTTTTGGTTGCTGGTCATATGTACCGCACTAACTGGGGCATCGGACACAGCCTTAGAGAAATTCTAGAAAATCATAAAGGTCCCTTCACCGGCGACGGTCACAGAGGTCTATATGAAAATATGACCACCTCTTGGCACGCTCAGTTGGGAACGAACTTAGCAATGTTGGGTTCGGTAACGATCATCGTGGCGCATCATATGTACGCGATGCCTCCGTATCCATACATAGCAACCGATTACGCTACTCAGCTATCGCTGTTTACTCACCATATGTGGATTGGCGCTTTCTTCATCGTTGGAGGAGCAGCCCACGCTACGATCTTTATGGTGCGAGATTACGACCCCGTCGTAAATAGAAACAACGTCTTAGACCGAGTGTTACGTCATCGAGACGCGATTATCTCCCACTTGAACTGGGTATGTATGTTCTTAGGCTTCCACAGCTTCGGGTTGTACGTGCATAACGACACCATGCAGGCCCTAGGTCGCCCTCAAGATATGTTCTCGGATACAGCAATTCAGTTGCAGCCTGTATTCGCTCAGTTCGTGCAAAACATTCAAACTTTAGCTCCAGGAACAACGGCTCCAAACCAGTTAGAACCTGTAAGCTACGTCTGGGGCGGTGGAATTGTAGCGGTAGGTGGCAAAATTGCCATGATGCCGATGGCGTTGGGTACGGCGGACTTTATGATCCACCACATTCACGCCTTCCAAATTCACGTCACAGTATTAATTCTCCTCAAGGGCTTCTTATTTGCCCGCAACTCCCGCTTGATTCCAGACAAGGCGAATTTGGGTTTCCGATTCCCTTGCGATGGACCAGGACGGGGCGGCACTTGCCAAGTATCCGGTTGGGATCACGTATTCCTAGGACTATTTTGGATGTTCAACACCATTGCGATCGCGGTTTACCACTTTAGTTGGAAAATGCAGTCGGATGTATGGGGGAC
>QQTW01003483.1_pt1 | contig 11617 bp, 8 predicted proteins | sample 1904831 | NCBI WGS metagenome assembly QQTW01 (sample SAMN09435610, study PRJNA476489) | Subsurface metagenome, whole genome shotgun sequencing project.
GAGCAAAACTCTCACCTCGTCAAAGCTGCCGATTTCCGGATGCTGTAAGAGTTGCTGGAGGGCGGCAACATTTTTGGCTGGCCCAGGTAGTGATTGGAAACCAGGTCCGTGGTCACTTACTCCAATTAGTAGTGCTATTTTAGTCTTTTGTGACCTACTTTTACCTAAAGAGAGTGTATCAGAGAACGTAGGAGTTTTGGCTTTGTTTGCCGCTATTACTGCCTTTAATGGCTTAATCTGTTTTGCATCTTGACTGCTCCCAACAAAATAAGAGGTGTAATTTGAGAGGTTTGCTTCTTGCTGTTTGTAGATCTGCTTGTTCAGTTCAGTTGCCATATCCGGTTCGCTGACCGGGATAAATAGATCTAATAGCCTCTTCTGCTTAAGTGCGACATAGCTGCGATCGCGGACATTTGAAGGAATTGCCACTCCTATATGGGCGGGCTGGTAACTGGAATCTGGGGTAACTGTATCCAAGGTATCTGGAGGCCTGTGCAGGTCTACCAGTGCTAGTGGTCCTTTATGCAGACAAGTAAAAATATTTTCTAGATGGACAGCGTGCAGTAGCTCTGCCAAGTAGTAACAGACGAAGTATGGCACATGACTACGACCCAAGTCGTCAACTCCATCGTTGTACAGCCAGCCAAATAAGCTAGCATCTGGGGTTATTTGGTGTAAATAAGCAGCCCGGTATCCAAACTTTGGGGGATTGTAGGCATTCCAATGCTGGTAAACTACCTGCTGGATGAATGCTTGCTGGATCTGTGTAGGAACCTGTGCACTAGTAAGAACCCTAAATCCCACTCCAGGAAAGCTAGTATAAACGAGTTGGCCTAAGAGCAAAGGCATGGTTAAAAAATAAAAGGAAGACGTAATTAAGCTGTTAGTTAGTGGGAGGCACTGGTTTGTTGGGTGAGGCAAGCGTTTTCTCAGCTATTGCGCGAACCTGTGCCTTAGAGTCAGCGGGGGCAGCTGCCTCCGCTTGCGCAAACAGGAGCGACGCCGTTTCAATATCACCGTAAGACTTACGTAGTAACGCTTTACCAATCAGGGCTCTGATGTTGTTCTTTTGCTGAGCGAGAACCTGGTCATAGGCTGTTTCCGCCTTTTGCACTTGGCCTGTGATTTCATAGAGGTCAGCCAGCTGCAAGCGCAAGTCAAGTATCTCAGGCTCCTGCTGAACGAGTTGCTCCATTATGGAGGTGGCTTGGTTGAACTGCCCACGTTGCCGCAGAGTATTAACATACGTCAGGCTGTCAAGATTTTTGGGCTGGCGTTGAAAAACCCGCTCGTAATTTACTGAGAACAAACCTAACACTCCCACTAAACCAACGATTGCCATAGCCAAGAGCAAGATATATTTACGGGTAGGTGAAAATAAGTATAAACCCAAGAATTTTTTGGTCGATGCTTTGCCAGATGAACCAAACAGGCTCTGTAGCGATCGCGTCACCCGTTCTTGCTGCGTCTGGGAATTGCTCTTTCGCATACGGGTAACCAGATTGTCCATCAAACCGGGATTGTGAGCTTTGTTCAACTCCCAGACTAGCCAGAGAAGCGGGGCAGCTGCTCCTGTAGCCTTCAGAATTGAAGCACGTTCTGAAGAAACAATAGGTATGTCCGAGTAAAACGTTTGATAGTTAGCTTTTACAGCATCAAGCCGGTTGATGAGCGGTTGAAGACCCTGCTCAAGCTGCTGTCTACTAAGTGGATCAGGTCCTAGCAAATCGCACTTAGTCAGGATCAGTGCGAAAGCATAACTGAAAGAATTTAGGTATACGAGGCTAGCAATTGGTATCACCTGCTGAATAATGTTTTCAAGCGCCTGTTTGTAGGCAGGTTGGTGTACCAGGGCATAGGCATCGATAAATACACAGCAACCACTTGAATTAATCACCATATTGCGAAAGTCAGGATTATCAATGTTGCAAGACTCGCCAGGAATATCCCACCAGCTAAAATGGCACAATGTTTTAGTACTCCACCGGCTGTGAAATTTCATACTGAATTTAAAGTTTGTAATTTTCAGCGTTGCAGGTGGGTACTGACCTGTTCGAGCAATGTAGCTCAGAAGTTGCTCAATTTTTTCCTGATCCTGGCCGTCTTGACAATCGAACCACAACTGCCTTACATGATCAGGCTGATTATGGGAATGTAGTTCGGCGTAGCTACCAGCCAGAAAAACTGTTTTGCCTACCCCCCTTTGACCAATGCTTAGTAGGCTGAATGTTTTTGGGGTAGTTCCAGATAATAAATTCATTTTTTTATTCCAAAGTAGCGTAGTCATCAGCTCAACCTTTTTTCTCAAATAAAACAAAATTGAAGTATTGTCAATTTTATTGGGTATTTTATGCTTACTGTTGCATTGCCGAAAGGTGCACTTTTAGTGGATAGCATTCATCTGCTACAGTCTGTAGGATTGGATTTTGGTGCCTTTCTTGATTCAGCCAAACGGCAACTCCAGATTCAAGACGCCAGCGGCAAGGCTAAAGCTCTGCTGGTAAGGGCGCAGGACGTCCCTGTCTATGTGGAATATGGTCAAGCTCAGCTGGGTATCGTTGGTTACGATGTACTGCGGGAGAAAAAGCCTCAAGTCGCTCACTTAATTGATCTCCAGTTCGGTCGCTGCCGGATGTCTGTAGCGGTACGCTCTTGTAGCCCTTACCACTCGGCGTTGGAATTACCCCCTCACGGTCGCGTTGCTTCCAAATTTGTCCACTGCGCCCGTGAATACTTTCACAGTCTGGACTTACCAGTGGAGATTGTGCCACTCTACGGTTCGGTGGAACTGGGACCAATTACTGGGATGTCTGAGGCAATTGTAGATTTGGTCTCGACGGGACGGACTCTGCGAGAAAATGGCTTGATTGAGATTGAGACGCTGTTTGAAAGCACAGCACGGCTGATTGCTCATCCCCTAAGTTACCGCCTCAACACGGGTGATTTGCATAACTGGGTTGAGCAACTGAGGAAGGCAACGTTGGCTGCGGCTTAAGAAGGGGCAGGGGGCAGGGGAGCGGGGGGGCAGGGAGGCAGAGGGGCAGGGGAGCAAGAATTATTAGCTTCCTCATAGAAGGTTTCAAGAAGAGTGAATTCATTCCTGGAGAAGGAAGAAAAGGATGATCTCTGAGAATTGGTTAGCTCAACAAAGTGCCCTTGTCTCAAGCCCTGGATTCATCTATTAGGCTCCCCTGCTCCCCTGCTCCCCTGCTCCCCTGCTCCCCTGCTCCCCTGCTCCCCTGCTCCCCCGCTCCCTGCTCCCCTGAAAGATGGCAAGCGAGGAGTGGGATCGCTACATTTAAAGGGTGTGCTTTATTCTGTTACAAAAATTACTATCTAGCTTTTAAATGACCAGCTTACCACCTTTAATAAAGCCGCTAAAAAATCGACGCCCTCGCGAGAATGATTGGCGTTTATTCTTGCGGCTAGTACCTTATGGGCTTCGCCACAAACAGCTACTGGCATTTTCGATAGCGTTGCTCGTGCCGTTGGCTGTGGCTGGGGCGCTGCAACCAATCCTAATCGGACAGGCTATCTCACTGATTCGTCAAGAGCCAACTACTTACAAGTTTCTCCAGAATCGCCCCATGTCAGAGGCGCTAAATCTCTTGGGAGGCTTGTTGCTGCTAACAGTGGCGATAAGGCTAGTTTTTGTAGGCGTTCAAGGATATTTGGTACAGAAGGTGGGGCAACAAATTACCGCTGATATTCGCAATGATTTGTTTGACCATGTAACCTCCCTGGCAATGAGCTTTTTTGATAGAACGCCGGTGGGAAAATTGATTACCCGCCTCACCAATGATGTAGAAGCGTTGGGAGATGTGTTTACCACCGGAGCGATTGGCATTGTCAGCGATTTGTTTTCAATGGCGGTAATTGCGGTCTTTATGTTCTCGTTACAGTGGCAACTAGCTTTGATGCTGGTGCTGATGCTGTTTCCGGTTAGTGGGTTGATTGTTTACTTCCAGCAACAGTACCGCCAAGCCAACTACAAAGCCAGGGAAGAACTCTCCGCTCTTAACTCTACTCTGCAAGAGAACATCACAGGGATTAGCGTTGTACAGCTGTTCCGCCGGGAGCAATTCAATGCAGAACTGTTTCGTTCCACTAACCAGCGCTACGTCGGTGAGGTGGACAAAACCATCTTTTACGACTCAGCTGTTTCAGCAACACTGGAATGGATTGCCCTGGTCGCAACCGCAGCTGTCCTCTGGTTAGGCGGCTTATTTATCCTGCAAGACCGCCTCAGTTTGGGCATTTTATCTACCTTTATTCTGTATGCCCAGCGGTTATTCGATCCTTTACGGCAGTTTGCCGAAAAATTCACTGCAATTCAAGCTGGATTCACAGCCGTAGAGCGGATCAATGACATCCTAAATGAACCAATTGAAATCCGCGATCCAGAACCTTTAGTAGGGGCGATACCCTCCAAGATCACCTCCAGCGTACATGAATTGCCTTTAACATTCACCGCCGGACGAGGGGAAATCCGATTTGAAAATGTCTGGTTTGCCTACAAAGATGATGATTACATTATTAAAGATCTGTCTTTCACCATTCATCCTGGTGAGAAAGTTGCCTTAGTTGGTCCCACTGGTGCTGGTAAAAGTTCTATCATCCGCCTTTTGTGCCGCCTCTACGAACCTAGTCGGGGTCGCATTCTTGTCGATGGGGTAGACGTTCGAGACCTGCCTCAGTACGAACTGCGACGTTACATGGGTGTCATTCTTCAGGAGGGCTTTTTGTTTGCTGGGGATGTGAAGAGCAATATCACCCTAGGAGATAGCTACTCTCTGGATGAAATTAGGGTAGCAGCCGAAAAAACCAATGTTGCTCGGTTTATTGAACGGCTACCCCAAGGTTACGATACTCAGTTAAGAGAGCGTGGCACTAACCTTTCGAGTGGTCAAAAGCAACTCTTGGCTTTTGCCCGTGCCGCTATTCGAGAGCCACACATTTTAGTACTGGATGAGGCAACAGCTAGCCTAGATGTGGTAACAGAAGGTTTGGTTCAGGACGCTTTAGACCATTTGCAAGTGGGGCGTACAGCGATCATCATTGCTCACCGGCTTTCGACCATCCGCAAGGTAGATCGAATTTTGGTGCTAAAGCGAGGGCAATTGGTGGAGTCAGGCAGTCATGAGGAACTGCTACGGCAAGGGGGACTGTATGCTGGCTTGCATAATCTACAAATGTTGGGCACTTAATCACGGTGCGATCAAACAAATCTGCCACTTGACCGCTTGCGGCGAATGCCAATCACCGACGGACGTGGCGGCCCCTGAAGTTTACCTTGAATGTTACTCGGCCAGTTACTACCACGAGGAACTGTGCGTTTTTGATTGAAGACGGCGTCGCCCTTCAGATCTAGCATCTCGATGTCTCGACTCAGGATTTTCTGGGGCTTATTCGTTTCTCTGAATGGGCAATCTTCACCAGGGTGCTGCACCGAAATGAGCAGGGTATCCCCTAAGAATGTTGGACCTGTCAACTCGCAACGGACTGGACCGTGGGCAAAAGGTATAATTTCTCCAGCATCCGGTCCACTTGTAGGAATGAAGAAAAGCCAGTTGTTACCAAAAACTCCAATCAGGTTGGAAGTCTCAACATTTTTGTCAGAATCAATCACGCTCGGTGATTTAGCACCCACTACTGAGTGTTCTACATATATTGGCTCCGGCTCTGCACCCACATTGAAACCATTGTGAGCAGCAGTAGACATATCAGTAACGCCCCAAACATGCCCCTGGTCATCGAAGGCCAAATTATCCACATTAGCAAAGCCAGATCCGGGTTCTGCTCCCGCTTCCCCACCTTTCGCAAATCGCTCCCAGCGGAAAGTGATACCCGTATTATCGGAGCTGTCTTCAATAATTTTGAACAGTTCTCCCGAAGGTTGTACAGTGTTGATCGCACTGTTGTACTTGGAAACAACAAAGATTCGAGAATCGGGGTAGCCATCACTTCCAGGTGCGCCGTCAGTGTAGGCGATGAAAATTTCACGTTTGTTACGAGGATTGATTTCTAAATCTTCAGGACGAGCGGTTGGAGTTCCTCCAACTAGATTGGCAGCTAAGAAAGCGTCAACTAGCACAGCACCTTGACTCGTGTAGAAATCTGATAGCTTCTTGTTCTGGTAGTTTGGTAGAGCCTCAGCCTCACTGTAAGATTTAATCTCTTCTGTCTTTGAATCAACAACTCTCTTGACAGTTACAGAAAGCGTACCGCCGTCTGTAGTTTGAGTTTCTTCTGGAATACCTTTACGCTTGGGTAATGAAAAAAGACCATCTCTGGTAGCTGAGTCTAATGAGGCGATTTCCACTGATGCCAGAACTGACGGTAGACTTGGCTCAGTGTCAGTGTTTAACTCAAGCGGAATCCATTGTCCTGTACCGTCAGGATTGTAACGGGCAACGTAGAGAATACCATCTTCAAATAAAGCACTGTTTTTCTTATCGGTGGGAGAACTGACCTTGCCTGTGCTAACAAATTTCCAGGTGTGCCCCCCACGTCGGTCATCACCCATATAGGCAACTAATTTTTTGCCAGGCTCTACACGCAGGGCAATGTTCTCATGACGAAAACGTCCTAGTGCAGTGTGTTTGCGAGGGCGGTAACTGGGGAGATGTGGATCAATTTCCACCATCCACCCATATTTTTCTCCAACCAAACCGAATTCAGCTCCAGTAGTGCCTTTGGTATAGCTGACTTGCGTTCCGTCGGGTTTCATGGGTTCTGTCACCCCAACGAAAAGGGCTGAAGTTGCTTGAAAATTTTCTTCAGCAGATAGTATTGTTCCCCAGGGAGTTGTGCCGCCGGAACAGTTGTGACCAGTGCCGATAATCTTGTTACCTAGTCCATCTGAACTGAGATTAAAGACTTCGGTGGCAGCCGGTCCCGTACCAATTAAGTAGTTTTGGTCTCCTTTCTGGTAGCTCTTTGAACCCCAAGATGTAACAGCTTTATACTCATCAGTACGTTGGCTGTTAATTCCTAAACCTGACAAAGTATGAATACGCCGATTTTTCGAATCACGGATTACAGTAAAGCGTCCACTGCGCTTTTCTCTGGAAATGCGGACGATTGACCCACCCATGTTGTACAAGAACTCACCTAAGAGCGTCCGATCTTTGGCAGTAGGTTTGTAGCCAACTACCACGGGAAAAGTCTCAGGATATAGTTTTGGTCCTGCTTCTACTAAATCTTTTGGAACGTCAGGTGCAAATACACTAATCGGGTAAGAGACATATTCGTGATTCACCCAAAGATAGCCATCGTTGGGGTTTTTATTAATAGAGACAAAGCCAGTGTAATCGTTGTTGTAACCAAAGTATTCTTCTCGGTTGGGAAAAACGCGATCGCCCCAACTAACAATGACATAACGTTCATATTCAGGTGGAACCACGACGTCATCAACAACGTTGTAGCTCTCCAATTTATTAGCGGGCGAGGGCTGTAGGACTTTTCCTTGACCAATTCCCGTCGGTAAATAGCTTTTCTTCTGTTGGTAGATCGGTAAAGGATGTGGCAAACGCACTGGGGTAAATTTCAGAGGTTCAGCCGCTTCAGCAACATGGTAATTGCTGCCAAAAAGTTTTTTTCCCAAAGCAGAATTTAGTACAGCAGTGCCAGCACTGGCTCCAAAGAAAACAAGTAGCTGTCTCCGAGTAAGCTTAGACATAAAAATCCTCTTCGCAAATTATCTCTTTCTAGTACTTGTACTGACGAATATTTGTGGTTAAACACAACTTGTTGCAGATAAAAACCTTAATCTTAGAATATTAAGGTTTATTAATCTTTAGGTTAAAAATAACTTGTTTTTCCTTAACTTATAAAAGGCGAGTAAAAAATCCAGTACACAAGAAAGAGCCGATTCATTCTCCCAAAAATTGGTAGAACAAATCGGCCTTATCAATTTTTCTGCTATTTCACGGCATGAGCAGACCTTACGGCCTTCCTTTTACGCGTGCAGTAAGGGCAGTGTACATTGTTCGATAGATGTGACTTTGATCCACAGCACCAGAGACGCCAGGGACATCAAACCCGTAGGATTTGTAGCCTTTCCCCACGTAGTTTGAGAGGGTTGCGGGTCCACCTTGGTAATATACAGGCACCATACGGTTGGTGTGGCTACCCCAGCCATACTTCACATTTGGGTCTGAACCCCAGAAATGACCAGCATTTGTGGGATTATGCTCTGTATAAGTCAAAGCTTCAGCACCCCTAGTTCTCAGCAATTGTGGGAAGTTATCGTTCAGGGTAAGGTAGTGGTCGTGATCAGCGGTGACGATCAGCAGGTTCTTTCTCCAGCCACCTTTTTTGCCAACCCAATCAATGACAGCCTGGACAGACTTGTCAAAATCATTCATGGTTCCAATCAAGTTGTCCATATTGTTGTCATGGGCAGCCCAGTCAACGTCACCACCTTCAACCATTAGCCAGAAGCCATCTTTGTCTTTGCCTAGAACATTCAGAGCCGCAGTTGTCATATCTTTCAGAGTAGGATTTTCGCTCCTTTCTCTAGCAATGAACTGAGCTACTGTTTCGCCTGGCTGAAGTGGACGATCTGTGTCAGGAGTTGGAATCCCTGGGGTAGGATTCGTTTCAGCATTTGCTGTACTGAAAACTGAGAACATGCTAAGACCAGTAGTGCTGTAGTCTCCATTGGCTGAACTTACAGGTATGTTGCCTTCCTGTCCACGAGCCCCGTACAAGCCCAGTAGTCTCTCTCCCCTTTCTGGATTGAGTTGCTTGGCGGTATAAGCCAACTTACTAGCTGCATCAGGACCACGCTCTAGGAACCGATACCCATAGAGGTTACTTGTGGTAGGGTTGCTTCTGAGGTGTTCATAAGTTGACTGTTGGATGTAGACGTAGTTGTTTGTACCGGGGGGTAAGTATCTGGGTTGCGCTGGATCGTTAATTACGTTGGCGTGATCAAGGGGATGACCGCCACCTAGTAATACTGTGGGCAGAAACGTATCTCCATCTTCGTCTCGATAAAGCGCCTCTTGCAGAATGTTATCCAGAAGCGGATAATCTGCGTCATACTTGCTCCGACGGTTAACGGTAGATTGTGCCGCTCCTGGAGTAGCATGGGTAATCGGCACAGAGGTAACCAATCCGGTGGACTTGCCCAAACTCTTTGCAGTTTGAAGGATTGTGGTTAAGTCTTGCTCGTAAATGTCTACAGCGATCGCGTTGTTGTAGCTTTTAACACCTGTGTACAGTGTAGTAGCTGTGTTAGCAGAGTCAGGGTAGCTGTACTTGATGTACTCATCATTATAACTGTCACCCTCTGTAGGTCGGATCGGCGTCCAAGGATTTGGTCCACCCTGCGATGGGTCATAGCCAACCAAGTTGCCTAATGACAGATCGGTGCTACCGCCGTTTGCCTCATTACCAGGATTGAAGGGCAGAGGTTTGAAGGAAAACCCCGAACGAACAGGAGCGGTGCCCGTTATACAACCTTCATCTGGAGTTTGACATTCCAGGGCAGAGTTGCCAGTGTTAAAGGCAATTATTGGGTTTCCACTATCATCTTCAGTTGGACCAGGGATTGTTGTGCCGTAAGTAGTGGCATATGTGTAACCAGCCAGGTTCTGAAAGCTGAGACCTTTGCCCTTACCACTCTTGTAAAGGGGAGTCCCTTGGGCGATCGCAGTGGCACGAGCCATTTCCCAACCCATCCCATCACCAATCATGATGATGACGTTTACCCCATTACCAGTGGTTTGAGCTAAAGCGGACTGGGAGGGTAGTAGTCCGAAAAAGAAAACAGTACATAAAAGACCAGCCCATAGCAGAGCCAGCCACCGCAGGTGCCTTCCCATCAATGGAATCATTAGAGTGCCTCTTAAATTAATCCAGGTAATGTCGTGCGATTAGATGACCCAATTACAGATTTCGCGCTCAACTTGGCTTTTCAATCACTTGTAAAAGTTAGGTTCCAAGTGAGAAGCTGCCACTCGCTTAAATGAAGGGGCTACGAAAGAAGTAGACTTAGATGTCGCAGCATAATTAACGGCATTGGCATTGCTAGCAGCAATCACGGGCTGCCAAATAGACGGCAATGCAAATGAGAAAAATAGACTACATAATAGGCCAGCTACGAACCAAGGCAAACGTCGTAAGTGTCTTCCATGCAATAATTGAATCATCATAGTGCCTCTTGAAGTAATCTAGGTCATGTAGCGTTGGAGTTGAACGTTGAATTTGTTCTAAGTCAGTTGACTAGCGGCGTTTAAGTTGTTGGTAGAAATTGATTTCTATGTCTGACATAGAAGCAGCTACTGGCTCGGACACAGGCTTTTTAGGAACAGACCGAGTTACCGTTACCTTGGGCTTTAAGAAGCCCAGCAATACAGCAGAATTAGTGCTACGGAGAGTCCAAAGTTGAATTTTCGGTTTCATATGCCAATTGGCACGGGAAACCCTTGAGAACAAAAGCGGAACTTCTTGCCCGTTGTGTTCACCTACAATTGTGACGCAGACTTCCGTGACGCTAGGACTCTGAGCAAATGCCTGCTCAACCAAGTTTCCGCTTATAGACTCTGCCTGCTGCATCAAAGCTGCAAAGCTTTGATTACCCTGTGCTCTGAGGGTGTAATCAATATTCTTGGATTCGGCTAAGGCAGGAGGAATGCTTGCAAAGCTTAAGGAAGTTATCATCCCCAAGCTACTTAACATCGAAACTATACTCACAAAATTCCAATGATAAATATTCATTGTGCCTGTGAGTTAAAACTTCACACCGGCAGTCGAAGCATCCTTGCTTAAGCAGCTTCGACGACGCTGCCTAATAGCCAGAGCCACACCAGCCGTCATCAAAAGCGCTAGCGCGCTGTTAACTTCAGGTTCAGGCACCGCAGTGGCATTGATTTGAGCTTGACCAACTTTCACACCTGCAAGGTCTAGGTTAGATCCAGCAGCGTAGCCAAGAGCATCACTGAATTCTTGAGATATCAGCACATCTACCCCATTCACCTGTAGGTTTTTGCCGTCAAACCCAGAATTAGTGTTTAACCCCAAGTCAAACAGCTGTAGCCCAGTGCTGGCAGTATCTCTGATAAAGAAACCATCATCATCAAAACCGATGGAAAAATCCCCAGTTTCAAGGGGGGATAACAAGGCTAACTTCTCAGTGTTTACATTAAATACAAGACTACCAGTGTGTTCGATAGTGCCGCTTACGGGAGTAAAGGTACTCGTCGCATCATCATGGCTGAAGGTGAAGTCAGTGCCTAGCAAACTTGGATCTGAACTGGGGGGGAGAATACTGAAGCCGAAATCGAATCCTGATGCTGGAGTGGTTGTACTTGGCGCAGACTGGAGTTCTAGTCCCAGGGAGTCGAACAGATCTCGGTCAAGGCTTAGACTAGTTGTACCTGATTGAACTTGATAATTAGTAGCCTGCGCTTGAACAGACAACTCTGTAGACGCCACAACTGTATTAGTAAACCCGAGTATGACCGCGAGATGATTAAGCCGCATAGTAGTTAATAAGTGGATAGGTGGACAATTCTTTGAGACTTTCATCCTTTTACTATCGGCAGTCCCAACCTTCGTGTTTTGATGATGATGGTTTCTTTATCAGAGATACTGCCAGCCGTCATCA
>QQTW01003484.1_pt1 | contig 11615 bp, 7 predicted proteins | sample 1904831 | NCBI WGS metagenome assembly QQTW01 (sample SAMN09435610, study PRJNA476489) | Subsurface metagenome, whole genome shotgun sequencing project.
GCCTGGGACGTATGTGGGGAATGTGTTGCAGCCGTCTGTGACGGCGGCGGAGGGGGCGGGGAAGAAGGGGCATTGAGTGCTGCTGCTGGTGTGATGGGCCTGATTCGCTTGATGGTGGATACCCGGCATGGATTGTCACTGGGTTTGGGTACACAGTTTTGGAGTAGTTTGAAGTATTCGCATGCAAATACGGAAGTCGGAGCTGGAGACTACCGAACGCTAGATGAAGTATATATCTACAGTGCCTTCTGGGTTGAGATAACCATTACCAGGGCTGGACCTCGCCCGGTTTGGGTTGCTCGACACGGACGATCTTGTCGCAATTGAGTAAACACAGCGGATCAAACGCTTGCTTTAACTATTGGTTTTATCGTCACGTTAGCAGTCGTCCCTACTTTGATCAAGCTCCGGATAGTAGCCATTGACTGACCTTTCTCATCGCATCAACCGTCGTTTCTCCCAGTTCGTGAGCGAGATAGTCGCGCTTGATCAGCCCGACGCCGTGCTCGCCTGTAACAGTTCCTTCCATCTCGACTGCACGTACGACCATGCGGTGTACCACATCTTCGGCGACCTTGCGCTCTTTGTCATTGAAGAGGATGATCGCTGCAGCAGTCAGTTCCCTGCCCAATCTTTTTATCCATTGAGCATACCATGGAAATTGCCATCCCCTACATGTCCGACAATCGAACCCAGCAACCCGCTCTTGCTGATGTCGGCCTTGGTCTGCTCGATGATATCGGGTAGTCGACTGATAGGCACGGCCACGTCGGTCGTCCAGACATGATCGCTATCGTCTCTTCTCTTCGCCATCACACTCCACAAGGCCTCTTTTCTCGCGCTCCAGAGCTCAGCCGCCTCCTCCGCGTTCTTCGCGAATTCGAAGCTCTTCGATTTAGTGCCTTTTGCTAACTTCTCGACGATTGCTATCTGCTCTTTCACACCTGACGGCGTACCGTTGAATTTCAAGAACAGCGTCGGTGCTTGTTTCCAGTCTCGAGTGGTTGATCCACTCTCGTTGATGCATCTCATCTGCACGTCGTCCAGCAATTCTATGGCTGCGATAGGTATGCCCTCTCCCACTACTTTGGCAACACACGCTGCAGCATCTCGAACGGTGGGAAAGCTTGCAACGGCAACGCTCTCACTCTTCGGTTTGACCGTCACTCTTAGTGTTGCTTCCGTGACCAGTCCTAAAGTACCTTCACTTCCAATAAAGATCCTTGTAAGATCATAGCCTGCACTGCTCTTCCTTGGCCGCTGTCTGGTCTTGATGACCGTGCCGTCCGCCATCACTACCGTCAAGCTGAGCACCCAGTCCTTCATCGTACCGTATCTGTATGCATTGGTACCCGAGCAGCCCGTCCCAACCATGCCCCCAATCATAGCCCCTGGGCCAGGATCCGGCGGGAAGAATAGTCCCTCCGTTGCTAGCTCGTCATTGAGTAGTTCCCATCCTAGTGCAGGCTGTACGACAACATCCAGATCCGCCTTGTTCAGCTTAAGAATCTTGTCCATCCGCCCAAAGTCAACACATATCCCCCCTCTTGTGGGTGAGAAGTGACCCTCCAGACTCGTCCCGCCGGAATACGCAGTAATCGGTATCTTCCTTTCGTGGCATATTTTCATGATGCGACTGACTTCTTCCGTGGTGGATGGGAAAACAATGCAGAATGGTCGTTCATGGTCTTTGGACGTGTAGCTCGACCAATCTGAGCCAGAGTGATAGGAGAGGTCGCCTTCTTTGGTAGAGACATTGTCTTCGCCGACTATACTAACAAAGTCCGACCACGCCGCCTGCAGATTCGCTGGGGAAGTATTATGTTTGGGTGGTTGCGACGCGACCAAAGGCGTAGTGGAGGAAGTGGATGGAGCGGTTGGAGTGAGCGAACCCAGGTAATAGCATGTTAACGACGAGAACAAGACGACTGTTCAAAGTCAGCTCAAAATCACCGGAGCTTTCTTCGATGCCTACTTGCCGAAAGTTATAGCAGCATTGCGACCTCCACTACTTTCGCCGCGCTCTTGGGCAAATTTTGCTTGCTGTGCCCGTTCGCGCTGCAGCCGCTGTGAAGTGCTCTCATACAATTGTCCCTTGAAGGACCTTTCCTCCTCTCTGCTGGTTCTAGAAGAACGAAGGTTTCTCCGCTGCTGCACTATGGGCTTAAAAGCCTGGTAGGAGGAGGTATGAGGTTGGGATGCCTTGAGGGAGGACCGTAGAAGGGATTGGCAAAGGGGAAGTCTAGGATTAGGCATTGCTGGTCAAGGCAAAAAGTACAGCGCACAACAAAGTTATTTCAGATTGAGTTCCATTGACGTAGCTATCGGATTTTGTACTCTGGGTTACTATTTACTGGTAGCTTAGAAACACGTCTTGCGGGGAAGAAGCCGCCAATCCTAACCGAAAATGTGGATACCGCCCCTAAGAGTAACCCTACTTCAGTGACCCGACCGAGCACTCGCACGGTAGCTAGGGCAAGACCACGACGGCGCCTAGGGTAACCCAAAGTGCTAGGAACACTTCAAGAAAATTAGTTGAAGCCTGGCCAGAGAAAAATGAAGCAGAAAGAATTGGAGCAACATTTCAAGAGCGAACATCAACAGCAGCCACCGTGACAGGAACGGCTGCAGGATAAAAAGCCAAGCTTTGGCTGTGGAGGACTGAGCGCAAAGGAGTAGAAGCATTCATTGCAACAACCAGCGTTATAGCAAACGCTAACAGAACCCTGGCCATTCAGGCATAAGCTGCATTGAGTTGCACAACGAAAGTCGCCTTGCCCCCGTTGACATGTGCAAAGTAGGCGCCTAGTTCATCATCCTCGTCAATCTCAAACGAGACCTCGTTGCCGTTACCATCTCTCACGACGCCTTCGATCCTAGCAAGGGTGGCATCAGGATGCTTGGACACGGCCAGTCGTCGCAGCTCTTCCACCGAGCCAGAAGTAAGAGTTCCCAACCAAAGCTTCGTGGGGTGCTGAATTTGCGAGAGCGGACTAAGCCTAAAGTATACGGGGATACTCATGGTTGACACATGCTGAGCGGAAGATGAAGCGAACGTAGACGCGTTCAAGTTTTGCTGCTGTTGCTGATAATGCTGCTGCTGGCCCATGCTTAGGGTAGGATCGTTGGCAGCGGCCAGGAGGAGCGATGGATCGATTTGCAGATCGCTGTAGTCATTACGAGTTGCCGGGGCGCTGGCGAGTGCTTGCGAAGCCAGAGTGCTAATACCATTGCTGATGCCAGAATTCGCGGGTAGCGACTTCTTTCTGGAGGGATCACGCTTTGTCTGATCATCGCGTAGCCGCTTCATCACATCGCGACAGAGAACTTCCATAGCTTTGGTTTTAGCGTGGTGCTGGGGATCTGCCTCACCAGGTGCAATGATTGACTGTAGAAGGTCTGAACCGGCGATCCATTGCTCTTTAAGCTCCTTCCAATGGTCGTCCCCTGCCTCAAGCTTACTGGTGAAGTGATCATCTTTCAATGTCTGGTAGAACGCGTTCCTGATCTGGCGACTCTCTTCAGGATTGATGCCAAGCACGTTCTTTGCCTCCGCAATAGTCATCCTACGCTCGAGCGTGCGCATCCGCTTGGTGACATCCGTACAGACCACGTCTAAAGATAGCGTCTTCATGTCCAGCTGAGAGTTATTACCCCAGAAGACCGATTGCAGGTGCGGCGACTCCTGGATGAGTTGATCCTTGACGGCTTGCCATTTCTCCGGGCCTGCAATCGTCTTCTTGATGACTCCAGATTCTTCGCAGATTCTCTGGAAGTGATCTCGAATTTGACGATAGAGCTCCGCGTCCAGACTCAAGAACTGCTTGCTCTCATCGATGGTCGTCTCCGAAGGAAATCTTGGCGGCCCGGGTGGATCGGCCGGTAGGCCAGCCCAACCACGAGTCCGACGGCGACGCTTACGAGTGGCCCAGCGTTCGGCGCTTTCAGCCTGCAGCTTCTCAAGTCGCTCCTTTCTCTTCGCGATGACCTCCAGCGAAAGCTCTGGCGAGGGAGCTCTCGGGACCATGACCTCTTTGCTCTGCACGTCCGTAGGATTCTGCAAACCGTCACGAGGATACATGGCTGGGTCTAGATCGTTCAATGGGTCATTGCCATCTTCGCGTCTCCAAGAAACACCGGGATTGCTCTTCATCCCATTGGGGACTCTCAGGAGCCATCGATTCTTCGCTCGTACGCGCATGAGCTCTCGTTCCTTGATGTCGAAGCCATCTTCCTCGTTCAGGATGCGAAGCATGTCGCGCTGGCTGGTATTGCTCTCCCATAACTCCTTGACACGTGCGACAAGCGGCGCGTTTTTATGTGCCGGGTTCTGCTTGCTGGGGAACTCCCAGCGCTTAAATTGGGTCTGGAAGGCTCGTTTGCTGGTGCGCCGAGATTGTGTTAGCATGCATCGACAATGAGGTTCGTGACAGAATTCGCCAGCCGAGGACGGGCCAGGCAGCCATGAACGGAGAAGAACGACAACAAGCTTAGAGACGGAACCGCAGACATCTGCGCGGTTGGTGCCAGCTACCTTACCAGGTAAGGTAGTTTCCAACGGTAACGCAGAGAGGCCTGTGAGGTGAAGGCAATATCTTCGACAACCGTAACTCCCACTTACCTTGGTGCAAAATTGTGCTCTGTTTTCATGTAATCCATGATGTCTTCAAGAGATTTCTTTTCTTCTATGTACATGCGATAGCATGTTTCCTCTTTACCCTCCCAATCATAAACCATTTTGGCGTTTGTTGATTGCTGAACTTCTACGGGCGCCTGTTTTTCGCTGAAGTGGTGTAGTTACGGTGGAGTCGCGATCTCAAAAGTGTCGTGATGCGCATCAACTCTAAGCGCGACTTATCACCAAAATACTACGACCACAACAAAACGTCGAGGAGTCAAAGTTTCATCACAGCAGTTTTCTATTCTGGTATAGAGTGAGTGACTGGCAAGAAGGTGGACCAACAAGACCGATCACTCATAGCTAGAGATTTCCTAAAGCAGGCTCGCCCATTCGGACATCTAAACTACCAAACCAAAGAGTACGCCAAAAGACCATGCCCTCATCCAAAGGGGCTCGAGGACATCATAGAACGCCATGCTAAGTGAACCTGCTGGGTATTTATTGCGCCGTTCCATCCAACTGAGATTAAGAACAAGATGTAAATGCATTGAGACCGAATCCACCAATGCCGGATCACCAAAACCCCATTTGTACCAGTCACAACAGGTTCAAGCCATATATCCTCAATCGTAGATCGTATGTGTAGTTCGTTCGGTGTAGGTGTACGACTCATCGTCGCCAACATCCGGTCGTCCCAGGCATGAAATCAGTACATGCTGGACATCTTCCCCTTCATGAAGCAGATGACATCTTCTGACCCAGTTTAAAGAATTTTGTCCTCAACCATGTCAGAAACTGTACCCATCGACTCTTGGCGCTCTTGACCGATGGATTCGTCTCCGAGCGCCTTACTGTAGCTTGACGGCCCATGGCTGCGTTTGCCAGGTTTGACGCTGGAGGCACATCGCTATACAACGTGGACTGTATTCCCGGTTGCTTTTCATTGGGGATGCCATTCTTCAGCCTCGATCGATCCTTACTCTCGGCCTTCCTGCGTTGGCCTTCTTCCCGTTTCTCTCGTCTCCTAGCTTCTCGCTCAATAGCTCGGAGTTCCTCCTTCTCTGCCTTCTTGGCTTTGGCAGCCTCCTTTTCCGAAAACGCTTGCCTTGCAGCTTGGATGGACGCAGCACGAGAAGCTGGATCGGTGTCTGCCCGACTTCTTAGCCGGAAGGCAACCTCGATCGATGACTGGGATATTGGTGACATGGTGTCAGCTTGGCTCATCGTATCCGCCCTGGGTCTTAATGATGATGCAGGTGTGCCGGCTAAGTTTGACTGAGGGCTGCCGGCAAGAAAGGTGGAAGGCCCCGTATAAATGCGCAATGGGGGCAGACTAGGCTGTGGGGTGGTAACAGTGGCGGCGCGATAAGAAGCGTCTCGGACAATCTGTCGTAGGTTATGTTCTTCTTCGAGTGTGAATGGAGCTCCTTCTCCGGAATATTCACTGTCAACGACCGAGTTTTGATACGAATGCGTTAAGGGCGGAGTATAGGGTCGTGGTGTCTGTCGCATCGGATGTACATATGCGCCTGACCTCTGATAGCTGGACGTGGTCGTATTCGAATATTCGGAAGCTCCGCTGGTTGTTCGATTGTGGTACGCTCTCCTCCCGGCTGCGCTAAAAGCTGCATTACCTGGCGACCTTGATGCAATTCCAAGATCGGATGATGTGTGAATCCCCAAGCCTTCGTGCTCAGCGGTACTTCGCGACAAGTCGAGCGAATTCTTTTCCAGAGGGCTGAGCTTGCGCAAGAGTGGTTTTATCTTAGTCCGTGTCTTGGACGCTGTCGACGGAGATGGTGGAGCGAAAATGTCGCCAGACAGAGTAGGTGAGGCGGCTGAATCCTTAAAGGTGAATGTCGAGGGATATTGGGGCTCGAATGAAGCTGCGCTCACACTTGAGGGACTCTGGACCGCCGATGCAGAATAGCCACGTTTGTGAAGTTTTCCGTGACTTGAAGCTAATCTCACTGCACTGAGTGCAACATGACTGGGGGAAGATTTTATTGTTGCCATCTTTGAGGCCGAGGAGGAATGTGACGAGTACACCGGCTGGCGATACTTCCAAATCAGCCCATCGCCAGACTCGTTAGAGACATCGGATACGACGTTCGATGTGCCAGAACTGGAGCAAGCCTTCGTAGCCCAGGTACCGTGAAGTGTTGACGAGTACTGAGAAGGAGTGCTGCTGCCGGTCTGCTGAGGTGACAATGTCTTCATCGACGGCCGTGTCATCATGCGGTCAGCGCTTCGGCAGCGTCTCCGTGATACGACGATATGTACTGTTGATATCAACAAGTCCACATACCACGATCAGATGTCGAGTAGATTCAGATCAGATGAGAGGCCGAGTTCGCTTATGTGCTAAGCTGGCCTCATGAGTTTCACCTTCATGCGACGAAAAGGATGTCGTGGTTGCTGAGGCGCAGTAATCTTTGCTGTTGTCACGCCCCTACCCGGTAAGTTACCAAAACCCTCAGCCCTGGGCTACAGAGTATATGTATGTACGAGGTACCTTAGAGCTGCAGAATGATGGTGGGTGCGTTGTTCCAGTGTTCGATTGGAAAGCGAATTACTGTACATTATACCGCTGCATGTGCTTTCATATTGAACTCGGCTTGCACACATACCGAGATGCACCATCGAGAGACTACCTTAGAGGAGGATGGATCCAATGGGCGACCGACTCGTCAGCGCTTCGCCCTGACTTGCTGGACTGAACAGCTCGTATTTGCTATGATGGGTAACCCTGGGGCTGGAGGTTACTTACTTAGATGCACGAACCCACTGTGGCTGATGGTCTGTCTGGTCTGGGCTTTGGCTTGGCTGAATAACTTACTCAAGTCAAGGACAGGTCTACGAGGTAGGATAAGTCTAGGACACTACCATGAATACATGGAAAGATCTTTGGAGACCGGAGAGGGTACCGTGCCTGTGGATAAGGTAGCGTACCTAATGCACAGTCTTTGCCTGGATTCTGCGGGCCGACGTGATAAGTTTAGGCCAGCCCTAACATCCTTACCTTACCTTAGCGAACTCGACCCATACTACGACTTTCGTCATGGTACGTGTTGTACATGATATGCAGATTGGATATACATTATATTCCCCCTACTATGCCGAATTAACCACTGTACAATTCTTTGCTAACCAACACAGTACTGACAATGTCCACACCATCTGCGAAACGTCGCCGACGGGACAGTGCCTCTAAGACCCTCTCCAAGCCATTTGTCTCGCCCTTCAAGACCCCTTTGAAACGCAGAGTTTCGAAAAACATAACAGCAGACCTTGGAATTGACTCCAATCTTACCGACGAGAAATCCAACCCAGCAAATACCGACTCCAATCAAAGGAAAACCAAAACCTTCATCTCAGTCACCACCCCCCTCAGAAGCCAACTAATACCTCAAAGCTCACCGAAACAGTCGTACCCGTCCTCCGACCCTGAAACAACAGCCTTTCTCAAAACTCAACGTGCTCTCGAGACGCGTTTGCGCACCCTAAACAATGAAATCGACACCATATCGCAAGCCCTGAAAATCGAGTCCAGCGATACCGACGTCGAACTCCGAAACCTCACCGACAAGTGGAAAACAGCGAGCCGGGAAGCAGCAGAGGAACTGTTTGGCGGTGTCAGAGATCGGGTCAATCGGATGGGCGGAGTGGGCGCGTGGAGGGATGCCAGGAGGAGGCAGGAACAGTGGAAGAGTGGGGGCTTTGGATTTGATGATGGGAATGCGCGAGGTGGGGAAGGAAGTGGTGATGGAGATGGTGAAGAAGGGGACGGAGATGTGAGTGAAGGCGAGAAGGAGAGGAGGAGAGCGGAGGTCGAGGATCAGGTTGATACTCGTGAGGTCAATGGGGAGGGGAAGCTGGGCACGGCGGTCGAAGAGGGTGCGGATGACGACGTAAGTCCTGATATCGACACAACGTTTCTCATGGTAGGCGATTGGGACTTTTGAAAGGCTGACATCGCCGTCCATGACTGCCCGGTCAGACTTTCACAATGGACATGATGCTTCATAGCCTCAACGTCGATCTCAAACTCATCGGGTTCGATAAAGAGGCGCAAAGGTGGATCGATTGACTGTCCTTGTCCCAACAGCCATACGACATATACGAATATTTGCCCGACTGGCTGTCGACTTTACTTGCTGTGTGGCGTGCTTTTCGCTGAAGATACCCCTGATATCGTTCGCTCTCTTTGCTGTTGTTCTTGTTGAGCTTGACCCGCTATATCGCTTCATCGCCGTCTGTTTCGAGCGAAAGATGCATGTTTCTGTAAGGTACCACCGGCTAGACCACTAGCCTAACACCGTCATGGTTACTCTGTATGTCCAAATCTCGTATCCTGCTTAGACGCTTACAGCATAGTTCTAGGTCGTAACCGTTGCTGGGGTGCGCCGTATGACATTGTCTAGAACTGAGCAGTATGAGAGGACTCCACAGCAGCCTGTCAAAATATGGTGTTTGTAACGAGGTCAGAAGTTCACTGACCTTCCATACATAGATCTCTTGTATGCAACATGGACATCGGCATTTATTCACGACTTCGAAGCATATTTGGATCTCGACTGCAGACTCGTCACCAATACTCTTAATACTCAGATGGCAACTCGAATCTCAGTCTTTCTTGGTGCTTATGGCTTGACTGAATTTATAAGTACGTTGAAATAACTCAAAGAGCTAGTAATAGTAATCAACATCAACAGAATCGTTGCGAGAGACAACTAACAGTCAATTGCGATCCGCCAGCCCGTTAGTCCCACACAAGCAGCTACGCCAACATCTATGCAACCCAACGCCACGACTAACACAGATACCATCCCGCCCACACACTACACAATGCAAACCCCAATCTCACAGAACGCCAGCATGAACTCAGTTAACATCCATCCCCTCATCATCTTCTCCTTCCCCATCATCCATCTCTTCACCAACCTGACCCACACCAACACTTCCCCTTGCCTTAAACGCCTCCCTGCCTAAACCCCCAACACCTATCTTCCCACCGCCCAATCCGCCAAAAACCTCCAGATCATCCCCACCCACGACGCGACCTTCCATATCGACGACCTCGCACAATTCCATGAGACTCTGCCTGCTAAGACGACGGAACCCCTCCGTCCGCACGACGCGACCCCAATGCGTCATACAGTAGATGGCTGCGCGGCGCTTCAGCCAGTCTTCGTTAGCAGTCGCCGCGCGCTCCCAGACGATGGCTGCGTGTTGGACGTCGAGTTCGCGGCTGAGTCGGTGCAAGCAGAGGAGACGGAGGCGCGGCATGTCGTAGACGGAAGCCATGACGAGCATGCCCGCGACGTCGGCCAAGTCGGCGCAGTATTCAGCGTGGTGGCTGATGCTGTCGGTGTAGAGGTAGTAGAGAAAGGCTCGGACGACAGAATACGGTTCGGGGATGTGCATTCTTTTGGTGTGGAATTCGGCCATTTGCGATGCGTACAGGCGGCTGAAGTGGGGCCATCGCGCTTGCAGGATGAGTTTGTGCACGTGGATTTGAGTCGAGGTTGAACTGGTGGGGGTTGGGAAGTCTTGGTCCTGTGGGATTGTGTGGGATGTAGCGGTGGATCTCTCGTCGTCGTCATCGTCACGTTCGCCGGTGATCACGAAATCTGCTCCGCTGCCTGTTTCGGGAATCTGATCGAACATCGACGCCAGATCAGCCCCTAGCGCGCCGAGCGGCGATGAAGAGTTGCGGTCGCTGGCGGGTAGTTTTCGCCTTCCTAGCCCAGTTTCAGGGACTACGTGATTTCCCAGCAATCCAAACCTCTTCAGATCGATAGGCAAGACATCGCTGAGATAATTCTCGAAGTTGTTACCCGCACCATTTTCGGGTGGATCCGTTGCACATCCGAGTAGCCAGGCCTTGGTACCGTCCTCGTTCACGGCACAGTAGTGCCATCTGTATGCTGGATCAAAGATCTCCGGGCCTTCTGCCAGTTTCTGCCACCGAAGCGTGTCGAGCTCTAATGAGGCCAAGTTGCACTCCGAAGGGCGAATGGTCCCCGCAGGAGTGACGAAGTCAAGTAAAGTGCAGGAAGAATACACGTGAAAGTGGGTTCCAACTGTTTGTGACGGTACATTGGGCCCGGAGACAAACTTCACAGTCGAAATTGAGCCTGGAGCCACCGGTTTCGGGATATTGGAGGATGCTCTGATCTGGACGCTACTTGAGTTGGCCGTATATCCACTAGAGCCTGTTGTCACATGCTGCGGCTGGTTGAAAGCGGCCCGAGGGCTCTGACCAAATCGTTCTCCGACATTGGAAATATCAGGGGTCCCGTAGGCTGGGGCACTTGTGAACGCGGGGTTCCCTCTAAGCTCAAGCCACCATAGCTCTCCACCACGCTCCATGTCCGGACCCAGTCCACCAAACACCCACAAACGACCGCCCCAAACCCACGCAGAATGGTCGAACCTTCCAACGAAACTCCAGGTTCGAGACCATGTCCATGTTTTCAGGTCCAAGTAGCAGACGTCATCCAAGGTATATGTATCAGTCCCGGTTAAGCCTCCGACGATGAAAAGTTTGTCGTTGTGCACAACTGCAGCATGCCGGGCTCTTCCTTTTGGTATTTGACCCCTCACATCGGGCTGAGTCCAGTGCGCCGTTCGAAGATTGAATATTACAACGTCTGAAAGGTATTCCCGGTGTTCGTTCTCGCCACCATAAACCAGCAGCTTATCGCCTTCCCACAAACAGGCGGTGTGCCCTAACAGGTCATTTAGTAGTGAGAAGTGTGATGTAAAGAAGCTTGCACATACCCATCCGAACTCCCGGAATGTCCCCATAATTATCCACAAGATTCCATTGAAGGGTGCCGAGGTCAAGTTTTAAGACGTGGTTGTAGACTAAAGCATCATCGCTTCAGCTTCACTCAGATACAGAGGTATACACAGGACACAGGGGAAAGGCTTGGGGTCAAATACCAAAAGGAAGAGCCCGGCATGCTGCAGTTGTGCACAACGACAA
>QQTW01003485.1_pt1 | contig 11614 bp, 14 predicted proteins | sample 1904831 | NCBI WGS metagenome assembly QQTW01 (sample SAMN09435610, study PRJNA476489) | Subsurface metagenome, whole genome shotgun sequencing project.
GTTCTAAGGCGGCGGGTTTACTTAGCGATGTTTCTAGAGAAACAGCCGAGCATTTATACGGGTATGGCAAGCATTGGGGGCTAGCATTTCAAATTGTCGATGATATTTTAGACTTTACTGGTTCTACTAGTAGTTTGGGTAAACCTGCACTTGCAGATATTAGCTCTGGTAATCTTACCGCCCCAGTTTTGTATGCTTTAGAGGAAAAGCCTTATTTAGAGACATTGATTGCCAGGCAGTTTGAAAAAGAGGGAGACTTAGAGCAAGCGATCGCGCTTATTCAAGATAGTCACGGGATTGAGAAGGCGCGCGATCTTGCCGCCCATCACGCGCATCTAGCAGTAGAACATATTGCAGATTTACCTGCTTCTGAGTCTAAGCAAGCTTTAGTTGATATGACTGACTTTGTTTTGAGTCGGATGTATTAGGCTTGTTGCAGAGGTAGGGGGCGGTTGGAAACCGCGTCTACACCTTGGCGAAGGGCGAATGGAATTCGCGTCTACACCTTGGCGAAGTCCGCCTGCGCGGACTAAGAGGATTTTTATAATTAATTTAGTTTTCGTTATTTAGGACTGTTGCCAAAAGTTAAGCGAGATCGGGTGGTATTTGGTTGAATGGGGATTTTGGTTTGAGTTGGACTTGGACTAATTTTTGTATGTCTGCACGTTTAATCTCATAGCCAGCATTAGCATCGCCTGGTATTTCAAGAAAGACAATACTATCAACTGTCTCTAAAGCCAATAGCTGAAACAAAATATGCGTAACAGGCATAGGTACAGCAATTAATTGGGAATCTACTGTATTTTTAGGGATATCTTGGAGAGTGGGAAAGGCGTAAATAACTCGCTGTTCGATCTTTGGCTTTTGGCGATCGCTAATTGTCGTTACTACCCAGTCTCCCTCAAAACTTTGCACAATGAAATACTGCTGGTGGTGTAATTTGGCAGCTAATTGTTTAAGCCCAGGTGCGATCGCGTTTACAATATGCGGTGTAATGCCATCATCAGGCGCATCATCAATTAAAGATTGAATTTGTCGATCTAAGTTCATATGAATTGAAGAAGGGGAAAGGATAAGGGGCGCGAGCTTTGCGGCGGGAGGATTCCCTCCGCAAACGTCGCTTGGAATGGTTAAAGGGGAAGAATTTTTGCTTTGATTAGAATTCATGCAAAAGCATTAAATATCCACATTACTTTATTTAAAATTTTCTTAGTCCGCGCAGGCGGACTTTGTATGTGTAGACGCGGTTTCCAACCGCCCCATACTTATTTACCTAATGGCAAATTTGAGATTGTGTGCCATTATCGAATCGCCCTCTAGCTATACGATAATGCGATCGCTCTTGCAGCTAAAAAATTTACCTCAGCACATTCCAGCAACTCCCACCAAAGAAGTAGAAGATTCAATTTGGCTGCGAGTATTGGTGCAAGCATTGGTAATAGTAGGAATTGTTGCTGTTGATATTGCAGCCGAGACGCAAAATAGCTTGTGGGCAATCCCATCAAGTATTGTCGGGGCGACTTGGAGTTGGTATCGCCGCCGCGATCGCAATATCACTCTGAAGTTCTGTATAGCGCTGGGAATGCTAGTAGCATTAGGAGCTTTTTTTGGGCGGATTTTGGGCAACTTAAATGATACTAGGCTAGTTTTAGCAGATTTATTGATCCAAATCCAGGTATTCCACAGTTTTGATTTGCCTCGTCGTAAAGATTTAGGCTATTCCATTGTCATCGGGCTAATTTTATTAGGCGTTGCTGGTACTGTTAGTCAAACTTTAGCTTTTGCTCCAATATTGTTAGTATTTTTGGCGATCGCTCTACCTATCTTAGTTTTAGATTATCGTTCGCGTTTAGGCATTCACAAGCAAGCAAGTCCTATCAAAGCAAAAATACCTGTAGCTGCTAAAAACTTGGGATTGATGTTTTTAGTAGTTTTGGGCTTAGGATTAGTTATTTTTGCCTTTCTTCCGCGCTTTCCAGGCTATCAGTTGCGGACGTTTCCCGTTAGTCAATCTATCAATTATCAAGGACAGTTTGACGGGCGCAGCATTGCCAATCCTGGCTACGTGAGGGAGGGTAATGATAAAGGTAATGGGACGGGTAGAGGCGGTACGCAGCGGCTACCAGGTCAGCTAGATGATACATTTTATTATGGGTTTAATAGCACGATTGACCAGAATTTGCGGGGTGTGTTGAAGCCGAAAATAGTCATGCGCGTGCGATCGCAATCTGAAGGATTTTGGCGAGTTTTGGCTTTTGATTGTTATACAGGCAAAGGTTGGGAGATTTCACGCAACGAGCAAGTACAAAAAATTACCCGCCCTGGTTGGTCTTACCAAATGTCTGTACCATTGCCAATAAGTAGAGGACGCACAAAAGAGGTAGTGCAGACTTATAGCATAGTCTCAGATTTGCCGAATTTAATTCCAGCTTTGGCTTATCCCAAACAGCTTTATTTTCCCACAGCCGAAGTAGCAATCGATCTTGAAGGCGGTTTGCGATCGCCAGTAGGATTAGTTGAGGATATGACTTATACAGTAGTTTCCGAAGTACCATTGCGCGATCGCACATCTTTACAGCAATCTGGTAATAATTATCCGCAACGCATCCAAGATTACTATTTGCAAGTTCCGCCAGCAATTTTGCAACGGGTACGCGATCGTACTGAAGAAATTTTAAATAACTATAACCAAGAACGAGTAGCCAAATCGGCTAAACCCCTAACCTCAGCTTACGAAAAAGCTTTATATCTCGCTCAATATCTCAAGCAGCGCTACTCTATTCCTGATAACCCTTTTGGTTTACCACCTCTAGCTGAAAATGAGGACTTAGTAGAAGCATTCTTATTCAAAAATCAAGGCGGCTATGGGGATCATTTTTCTACTACCTTAACTATCATGCTGCGTTCTATCGGCATTCCAGCGCGGCTAGTAGCAGGCTTTAGCCCTGGGCAATTTAATCCATTTACAGGGTTGTACGTAGTACGAAATACCGATGCTTACGCAATGACAGAGGTTTATTTCCCTAAATACGGCTGGTTTGCTTTCGATCCGATTCCAAATCATCCTTTAATTCCGCCTTCAGTTGAAGAAGCGCAAACTTTTGGCGTATTGCGGCAATTTTGGGCTTGGATTGCTGGCTGGTTGCCAACTCCAGTTACAGGCTTGCTAACTAATATATTTGCTTCGATATTTGGAGCGATCGCACTCTTGTTAGCTTTATTTACTCAAGGTTGGGTAGGCGTACTAACAGGGCTGATTATTGCTACTGGGTTAGGTTTTTGCTGTTGGCTAGCTTGGAATCAATTTCAAGCATGGCAATGCCGTCGTCGTTTAGCTAAACTGCCAGCAATGGAAAGATTGTATCAACAAATGCTAGCTTGGACTGCTCAAAAAGGCGATCGCAAACACCCCTACCAAACTCCTCTAGAATACGCTCAAATCGCACAATTGCAACAACCTCCCTATACTGCCCAAGTAATTGAGGAAATTTGCAAAGCGTATGTTAGCTGGCGCTATGGGGATAAAGTTCCTCAGTTAAAATATTTGCAACAAAAATGGCAGCAAGTGCAGAAAAAACGTTGAGTTAGTGAGATTTAAATTAAATACTGTTTAAGATGCTAAGACTTCACTGAGGACAACAACAGGCAAGCCGGACACATTACGAGAAGCTTTATCGTTAGTAATAAATTGGGTACAATTGACAGTCAAGGCTGTAGCTGCATGAATGGCATCGGGTGTTTTTAAGTTAGTAGTAGCCCTGAGAGTTGCAGCTTGTCTCAGCACAGATTGACTAATAGGAATTAGTCTCATATCTGATGAAAGGAAAAGCTGTTCGTAAGCATTAATTACAAGCGTGTCAGCATTTCTTAAAGGAAGAACTAAAGCTTCCATCAATATAAGTTCGCGGCTGACAATTTCAATTTCTCCTGCCTGAAACCTCAACCAGAGAGGTTGCAGCAGTGCATAATAATCAGGATTCCACTCTACGCTGTAGATCGCTACAGGTGTATCTATATAAATTATGCGGAAGAAGGGATTACTAGCTGTCCCATGATTCCCGTTCCTCTTGAAGATACCTGTCTATTTCTTCAGCACTCTTTGGAAGACGTTTAGCATGAATTTCCTCCAGAAATGCTATAATCGACCGCCGTTTTGATTCGGGTTTTTTTGGTAGAACGACGAATACATCAACGCTATCACCGATTGCAGCTTCGGGAATTTGAATTTCGATTTTGTTTCCTGGTAATACTTTGGTTGTGATGTGTAAAGCTGATTGCATAATTTATTGAACCTTAAAAAGTGAATACATCTTCGTAAATATCTGCCATTGTTAAGGTTAGCCCTACTGAGTTTAATTCTAGGTCATCACCCTTGCTCAAAGTTTGCACTGACCAATTTTCTTGAGCATCTTTACGATAAACTTCTACTTTGATTTCATCTTGAGAAACTAATACATATTCTTGTAAGCTTTCTAAATTTTGGTAATTAACAAGTTTTTCTCGTTTGTCTGTAGTCTTGGTGCTGTCAGATAGCACTTCGACAATTAAGTTAGGACGGGTTTTAACATATCTGTCATTGTCTTGAGGGTCGCAGGTAACTAAAATATCGGGGTAATAGAATATATCAACTTTTTCTGTCTCGATTTTGATTTTCATATCTGAAACGAAAGGACGACAGGTAGTTCTACGTAAGTGAGGACGTAACAATGCGTAAATATTACCTACTATTAAGTTGTGTTCCTCGCTAGCACCTGCCATAGCGAAGGTTTGCCCACCAAGGTATTCATGGCGAATCTCGCTCTTATCTTCGGCGAGTAGGTATTCTTCGACAGAGAGAAAGCTTACAGGAGATTGCATAGTTTTTTATTTGCAATTAGTAATGATGGAGGCGAGATTTACTCTCTTCTTTATTGTCTTACAGCCCGTAAAGATCGCTAACGCACTCGTCTATTTCTTTCTCTCATTTTTCACATCCAACGCCTTTGGCATCAAGGCATTTTTGCACTAATTTAGATATTGTCTGCCGTTCATTTGATAACTGCTTTGACTTTAGATGAGTAAAAATTATGTGAAAATCTTTATTGACTCCCCCAGAATCTATTAATAGTGGCTCTTCCTCTAGCTCATTATTAACTTTGGTAGCTAACGCTCGACGAGAAAGTGCTTTATTAACTCGCTCGTAATTCAACTAGCTTCAAAATAGCTTTTTAAGTCTCTCTAGACTTTTACTAATAGCGCGCGATCGCCGTCTCTAAGTTAGCAGACCAGTCCAAATCCCTCTATATCGAGCCTTATTGGTACTTCTACACCCTAACCAGCCAATTTTTGTTCGTTTGGAGTGTCGGGAAAACCTAATGAAAAATAATACCTCTACGAGCCAAACCAAAAGTGTAGTTCAGCCAACCACCAGGCGTAATAATAGAAACTGACCCTTTTAGTTTTTTCCTGTAACAGAGGGAGAATGCGGATGAAAGGACTTGAACCTTCACTTCTTGCGAAACTAGAACCTAAATCTAGCGCGTCTGCCAATTCCGCCACATCCGCTTATTTGGCTTAACCATTATAGCAAAGATTTTCAGGTATTGCTATAAAATCGCAAATTCATTTTCTAAGCAAAAGGTAATTTTATGTCTGTCAAACTATTGAGGAAGCAATTTACAGTCTGGGACTACCACCAAATGGTGAAGGCGGGTATTCTCAAAGAAGACGAGCGTGTAGAACTAATAGCCGGAGAAATTATCGAAATGTCCCCAATTGGTACTCTTCACGCTGCTTGTATAAATCGATTAATTAGGCTGTTTTCTCAATTATTAGGTGATCGCGCGATCGTTGCAGCGCAAAATCCAGTAGTATTAAGCGACTTTTCTGAACCTCAACCAGATATATCATTACTCAAACCCCGCGATGATTTCTATGGCGCTGCCCATCCTCAACCACAAGATATATTGCTGTTAGTAGAAGTTGCCGATACTACTATCAACTATGATCGCAGCGTAAAAATGCCTTTATATGCAGCTAGTAATATTTCTGAAGCTTGGATAATAGATATTAACGGGCAAACCATTGAAGTGTACAGACAGCCTGCGCCTAATGGCTATCAGCATATCCAAAGTTTACAAAAGGGTCAAAGCTTATTAATGCAAGCTTTCCCAGAGATCAATTTAACCGTAGATGAGTTGCTAGGCTAACTACTGTGTCACCTCAAATAAGTGACGTGGTAATCCAGATTGGCGGATGATTGACTGCAAAGTTCCAATGCGTATTTCTCGATAATTAGGCACAACTACAGTAATAGTTGTCGATTCAGTTAGCTGTTGCATAATTATATGACTACCTCGCTGCCTCATTAAAGCAAAGCCATGTTGTTCTAATATATGGCAAACTTCCTGCGCCGACAAACTCCTTAAGCTAGCCAACCGCCACCTCTAACCTGGTAATAAAAACCTCAGCTTTGGTACGGTTTTTTATTTCTACAGGATCGGCGACTTCAAAAAATAATTCTAAAGCTTCAGCTAGGTTACTTTTTGCCTGTTCAACGCTGTCGCCTTGGCTGGCAATATCTAATTCAGGGCATAAGGCAACATATCCATCGCCTTCGCGTTCGATAATAGCTGTGAATTGTTGAATGTGTTTCATAGTGATTTGGGAATTATTTAGTACATTTTGCTTATGCTGCGATCGCACTTTAAAGGGGGCATTATGCCCCCTAATACTAGGATTCGACTTTCACACCTTTCCAGAAAGCAACATAACCCTCAATATTCTTGGCTTTCTCCTTGGCACTAGGATAGTACCAGGCAGCATCTTTATTTACTTGCCCATCAATGGCAACATTGTAGTAGCTAGCAATGCCCTTCCAAGGACAAGTTGTATGAGTGTTGCTTTCTTGGAAGTATTCCTTCTTAATCGAGTCAGCAGGAAAGTAATGATTTCCTTCTACAACTTCTGTGCGATCGCTTTCGGCGATAACTGTACCATTCCAAACTGCTTTCGGCATATGTTTGTTTAATTAAAAAACTGTCCAAATACTATTATCAGGTGAAAATAGAAGTAGCATCCTTGGCAACGGCAACTATGCCTCAATTTGACTCTCTAGAATCTTCCCTTAAGCATTACTTTGGCTATACCAGCTTTCGCCCTGGGCAACAACCAATTATCGAACAGGCACTATCTAATCAAGATTTGCTAGTTGTCATGCCCACAGGTGGCGGCAAATCTTTGTGTTTTCAGTTGCCTGCATTGCTCAAAAAAGGCTTAACTGTAGTCGTTTCACCGCTAATTGCTTTGATGCAAGATCAAGTGCAAGCCTTGCGTGATAACGGGATTGGGGCAACTTTTCTCAATAGTACGCTCAATGCTCATAAAGTGCGATCGCGCGAAGAAGCTATCCTCAATGGTAAAGTCAAGCTACTTTATGTTGCCCCAGAAAGGTTACTCAGCGATCGCTTTTTACCGTTTCTCGATTTAGTACAGCATCAAGTCGGAATTTCTACTTTTGCTATAGATGAAGCTCATTGTGTCTCAGAATGGGGACACGATTTTCGCCCTGACTACCGCCAATTAAGTTCGCTACGCCAGCGTTATCCAGGCGTACCTACCATAGCATTAACGGCAACAGCCACAGATCGCGTTCGTCAAGATATTATTCAGCAATTAGGGTTAACTAAACCTAATATTCACGTCGCTAGCTTCAATCGCCCAAATCTCTACTACGAAGTACAGCCAAAGCAGAAACAAAGCTACAGCCAACTGCTGCAATCAATTAATCAAACTCAAGGATCGGGAATTATTTATTGTCTCAGCCGCCGTAAAGTTGATGATATAACTCTGAAGTTGCAACAAGAAGGAATTTCTGCATTACCTTATCATGCAGGATTAAGCGACGAAGAAAGAGAGACAAACCAAACGCGCTTTATTCGCGATGATGTGCGGATTATGGTTGCAACGATCGCTTTTGGCATGGGTATTAATAAACCAGATGTGCGGTTTGTAATTCATTATGACTTGCCCCGCAACTTAGAAAGCTACTATCAAGAATCAGGTAGGGCAGGTAGAGACAACGAACCTGCGCGGTGTACGATCTTTTTTGGCTACGGTGATGTCAAAACAGTTGAATACCTAATCGAGCAAAAAACTGATGCTCAAGAACAGCGTATAGCTAAACAACAACTGCGGCAAATTATCGACTACGCTCAAGGTACAGTTTGCCGTCGTACTATCCAAATCGGCTATTTTGGCGAAAGGTTTGAGGGCAATTGCAATAATTGCGATAACTGCTGCAACCCCAAACCATTAGAAGATTGGACAATTGAGGCGATGAAGTTTCTTTCTTGCGTCGCTCGTTGCAAAGAAAGATTTGGCATGGCTCACATTATAGACGTACTGCGCGGCTCGAAAAATCAGAAAGTATTGCAGTACAGTCATGACAAATTATCTACTTATGGGATTGGCAAAGATAAAAGTGCAGATGATTGGCGGCTTTTGGGGCGAAGTTTGCTGCATCAAGGCTTATTAGAGCAAACTAATGATGGTTACTCTGTTTTACGTTTAAATGCCCTCAGTTGGGAAGTAATGCGCAAACAAAAGACTGTTTCTATGGCCATTGCTGCTACACCAAAACCTGAAGTAGATAATCGTAGTTCTATAAAAGCTGCTGATGTGGAAATGCTATTTCAGAAGTTGCGGAGCTTGCGTAAACAAGTAGCTGACGCGCAAGGGCTTGCCCCATATATGGTATTTGCTGATTCTAGCTTGAAAATGATGGCACAAGTGCAGCCGCAAACACTAGATGAATTTAGCAAAATTTCTGGAGTAGGCAGCCACAAATTAGCGCAGTATGGAGAAAAATTTGTAGCAGAGATTAAAGAATATACTCAGCAGCAGATGCAAAGTAATGCGATCGCCCAAAAAACTGCTGCTTTCCCTTCCGATAGCAAGCTATTGACTCTCCAATTACACAGACAAGGATTAACAGCGGAAGAAATTGCCCAAAAACGCAACTTGAGCCTTGGGACAATTTCCAATCACTTGGCTGAGTTGATTGCTATGAACCAACCTGTAGATTTAGACCTATTAGTAATTCCAGTACGCCAGCAATTTATCTCCAAAGCTATTCAAACCGTTGGTGCAGCTTCCCTCAGAACAATATCTGAGCATTTGGGTGACAGCTACACCTATGACGAAATTAAATTAGTTAGAGCTTGGTGGCAGGTCAAAAATAATAGCTAGATACTGGGCAAATTAAACAGCAGTACGGTTGTTTTTAAAACCACCAATCAACGATAGACCTCTCGGTAGCATAATGCAGATCGCTGCGTTTACTACTGTCAAAAATAAACAATCAATAACACTCATACTTGCTAAATCCTTTGGGAAAGTTGACACTTTTGTGATTGGTTTTTCTTATCGATTAATTATGACGTAAAACCCCTACAGGCAAACAAAAGCAGTCTTTTGTATTTCTTTTATAAGCTATAAGATTTTTTAATAGAAATAAACTTTCTTTGTCCACCGCGGTTTTGCGACTTGGTAGCCACAAATTTGACTGCTAATTAGCTATTAAGATTGATAAGAAATGTAAATAGTGGTTTAGTAGTGGTATCGAGCTTGTAAAAAGTCGATGCGATCGCATCTCACCCGATATACCAAACGATGTTCTAAATCAATTCGACGTGACCAAGTATCAGAATCTATATGTTTAAGTAATTCTGGTTTACCTATCCCTGCAAAAGGGTGCTTCATTGTATCAGTAACTAAATCGAAAATTTTGTTTACTTTACTAGGCGCGGTTTTGTACCACCAACCTAGATCTTCTTTAAATTGAGAACTAAAGTCGGGAAAGCGCGATATTGGTGGCGGTGGTTGAGGATTAACTTTTTTCTTCTTTGCCAATACCTAACTCCTGCTTAAGAGATGCGATCGCACCATCAACAGATACTGACTTTAAAATCTCTTCATCCCGCGATTTTGACCACGCCAAAGCCTCTAGTAAACGTGCTGCATTTTTAGGACTTCTTAATAGATAAGCTGTCTCTCTAAGACTTGCTAGCTCATCTGCGGCAATTAATGCAACATTTGGTTTATTTCGACGCTCAATGATAATAATTTCTTTATCGTCAACAACTTTATCTAGGAGACTAGCTAAGTTTTCCCGTGCTTTTGTATATGTAGTATGCATATAAGTACAGAGTTACTGTACATATTTTAGCTAAGTTGCGCTCGTATCACTACATAGACAAAATTAAATCTGTCTATACAAAACAACTATTTTATAGTAGAGCCGAAGTAAGGTATAAACATCAGATTGACTTTGAAAAGCGATCGCCTTATGTTGAAATCACCTTCAGTTAGCTCCACTGCACAGACTAATTTAAAGCATCTTGATAGTTCGCAACTGCAATCGATACCGGAAATTTGGGCGATCGCGCGCGCCCGATTCGGTGACACAATTGCCCTTAGAGATCCTCACGCTAAACCAGAAGTAGTTTTAACCTACGCCCAGTTACACGAGCAAATTCAGGTATTTGCGGCTGGATTGCAGGCATTAGGCATCAAAACAGGCGATCGCGTCTCTTTATTTGCCGATAATCAGCCGCGCTGGTTAATTGCCGATCAAGGCATTATGATAATGGGCGCAGTAAATGCCGTTCGCGGGGCGCAAGCTGATAGAGAAGAACTACTATATATTTTGGCGCACAGCGATAGCGTAGCCTTAATCGTCCAAGACTTAGCCACATTAAGCAAATTATCTAGCGATCCTAACTCGCTACCAGTGTCGCTAGCAATTTTATTATCTGACGAGCAGCTATCAAATCCGAGTAATAGCGTAAAAGTCCTCAACTTTTCGCAAGTAATTAAACTTGGATCTAAACATTCCTTACAACCTGTGCAACTACGTAAAGAAGACTTAGCAACTTTAATGTACACTTCCGGCACTTCGGGAATGCCCAAAGGAGTAATGCTTAGTCACCGCAACTTACTATCGCAGGTTTTTGGGGCTAGGGCAGTAGTTGAGCCGCAGCCAGGGGAAAGAGTTTTAAGCATTTTACCAATTTGGCACTGTTACGAGCGTAGCTTTGAATACTTCATTCTTGCTCACGGCTGCACGCAAATATACACGAGCATTCGTAACGTCAAAAAAGACATCAAAGACTTTCAACCCCACTATATGGTGGGCGTTCCTCGGTTGTGGGAGTCGATTTATGAAGGCGTGCAAAAGCAATTTCGGGAACAGCCAGCTAAAAAGCAACGTTTGATTATCTGCCCATGCTTGCAACACTTCTAGATTTGGTACGATTAGAGCGCCGATTGATCGCGCATCTTGTCCTACCAGCATAATTTGGGCGATATAGGGCGATCGCAAACAAGCATCTTCAATCGGCTGCGGCTCGATATTTTCCCCATTACTCAGCACGATTGTATCTTTAGCTCGTCCAGTAATAATCAAATCGTTCTGCTTGGAAACCCAACCCAAATCCCCAGTATTAAACCAACCTTCAGGGTTAATTGCTTTGGCAGTTGCTTCAGGATTTTTATAGTAACCTTGCATTACCTGATCGCCGCGAATCATTACTAAGCCTTGGGTTTCAAATGGCAAAGGCGCTTTAGTTTCAAG
>QQTW01003486.1_pt1 | contig 11613 bp, 9 predicted proteins | sample 1904831 | NCBI WGS metagenome assembly QQTW01 (sample SAMN09435610, study PRJNA476489) | Subsurface metagenome, whole genome shotgun sequencing project.
ATGTTTTGGGGCGTTTTGGTGCCAATGCTGCACTTTTGGGTCTCGGCGTTTTTGGTTGGCTTTCAAAGTTCTTCGGAAAGGCACAGATACCCAGGTATATTGGCACTATGAGTTTTTGGCCGCTGGCGTCGCTTTTACTTATCGCATGAAATCGTTTCACATCTGAAGCCTGTTCTGCCAGTTATCAACCGAGGCAATCTTGTATCCCTGAAGATCGAAATTAAGATACCAACTTAGTGTTCAGCACCACATCATGTATCTTACTCCTCAACGTCGTGTTCAAACATGTCCTCGTCCCCCAAACTTGACCATGGCGACAGTGAACAGGGGTACCTTGTACACATGAGCGGATTTTCACTTCAATCAATCGCCCCAATTGTGCCAAACAGATAAGTACTGTCCAGCTTCTTTTATGTCTTACCCCATACTCGCAACTACTTGGCTAACTTCTGCGCCAAAGCTGCTCGTCTTGACGTAGAGCTCAAGTCCAAGTAAGGTGCTTCACCAAGCGAACAAACCCTATCTCCAGCTCGTGGCTCACTGTAGTCATATGTCGCGCAATGCCAAGTTGAACGGTTGTCCCATATAGCCATGTCATTCTTTCGCCATCTGAATCGAACTTGTGCGTCATGGTTCTGCGTTACAAGCTGTAGGCATGGAATCAGTGAGTGGTCTCCGTCCCACTTCATGGAGAAAGTCTGACATTGAACAGGTATGCAAGCAACATATCTGATTCATCCTTCGTAACCTCGTTGATTCTTTTGGTGAACCCTTTGTTCACATAAACTGACTTCCAGCCAGTAACGGCTGTTCAAAAAATCAGGAACTAACCATCAACGCAGACGTAAGGTAAGATACGATCTTACGATTCGTTCGGATCACAGGATGAATAGCCTGCAACTTCGCACCTTCGTTGAGTGGTGAGCCTCGCTTTCCAGTCCGGAGCGGCTGATTCAAGCGTTCTGCTTCTTCATGGAAAAAGCTCGCGTCATGCGTGGCAGTGAGCCGTTCCAAGTACGAAGTCATTGAGGGCGAAAGGCGGTCGAAGATTTCATACCCCGATGCCCAGAGCTACGCCGGTCAGTGACTAGATCCTTAGTAACAATCATCGCAGCATACAGTGTCTCCTCCTGTGGCTGGTAATGTATGGATTTTCAGCAGAGCATAGTCAGACGGGACCGACTCAAAGGTGATATCAGAATGCCAGCCAACGCTTGCAAAGCGACTTGTGTCGTCGTGCTGGCGTGTCAAGCCGCCACCCTTCTTCTGTTTCTCGCTACTGATTAAGCTGATCTGGTCCCCTAGTTCACTGCCTTCCTCGGTCAAAGGATGGATATGCAGCCCGGACGACTCGGGCTGTGTAGTTGATAAGAAGACTCAGTAGTGGATCAGGCACGTCAAGCGTGTAACACGTACGCAGCCAGCCAAAGAAGTGAGCTTCTCACAGAGCTCGCGCATCTGCGTTACAGTCAAGTCTTGGTCGCGCAAGAAGACTACACCGCGTTCTGAAACTGCATTCATGTTGAGCCAGGTCCCCCAGTCTCACAAGCTCACGCTCACCAGTCACGGCTAGATCAGTAACAAGCCGGTCGCTGTCAGTACTCTCTAGTAGTTCAACCACTTGCAAGTCCAAGAACTCGCGCCCAATGACAGGCGTCAAGTCTTGATGGCTCCACTTATCAAGCGAGTGAGAATTCGTCAGCGGTTTCGCGAGGCGCGTCCGCGCTTGATGGTGGCCTCCGATTAGGGAAGTGGACATTTTATCTGACATAAATCAAGCTGATGATATCTTTTGAAGATATTTCTTCGTCTCGGGGGAGGTGGATTGATATACTCTGCAAGGGCGATGATGGAATCAACCCTATATGATACTCACTCACGGCATTTAGACTAAGTATTGCGTCCTTTCCACCCGTTCCGCTGGGCAGAATACCATCTTTCGAGAGCAAGGACTCAATCAGCCCACAAACCGACGATCTGACGTTGAGTTACTTCGTGACAAACCCACCGTCTACCCCGGTGAAGTATCAAAAGAGGAAGGTATCGCCAGGTTGGAGAAATGGGCCACCAACAGCATGGTGAACAATGCGAGTCAATGTTTCCACGATCTGCCAAATAATTCCCGAGGACAGCCATTGCGTCTCAACTCAACTCAAATGAGCTCCTGTTTTTGTTATATTCATCCGACCATTGCAATGCATTGTATCAGGTTCAACCCGGATGCGCGATGTCGCCATATGGTGCCATCGACAACTCCAAATGTGACCTTGGGATTTTCACGTAGTCGCATTGGTCGACGCACGCACGCGCAGCGAGTGGCATGTATATCATGATGAAGTGGACGTCACATTTCACGGGCAGAGTTTGTGTCAATTGATTCCGCCGAAATGGACGGGCTCAAAGATCGTGCTTCTCCTGCGTCGGATATACCTGTGGGACAGGAAAACTTGTCAGGAGCTATTCCCCCACACGAGTCTTATGAAGGCGCTCATCGCTGGGATCCGACGGCAACATGGACTCCGGAAGAAGAAGCGCAGGTGGTCCGAATCTCGGACAAGTATCTTCTGAGCTGGCTCTGTGTCATGGTATGCGCGAAGAGATTCATATGTCGTTGGCTTCGTTCTAATAGTGTGTATAGTTCTTGGGTTTACAGCTCGATAGGGGAAATCTGTCAAATGCCTTGACGGATAATTTTCTCAAGGACCTAGGTCTAACTAGTAATGACTATAACAATGTTTGTCATGCAAAGCAACTGTTCACACAAACAACTTTATTAACGATGATTAGGGAACCACAATCCAACTGGTGTCTTTCCTAGCAACCGAGTTTCCCGTTCAACTCCTGACGAAGCGATTTGGATTTCGACGTGTTCTCCCCATCATGATGATCATGTGGGGGACTGTCTGTCCGTCCTCACTTCTCCAACTTTGTTTGAGGCGCGCTGACGTATCGAGTAGCATGGGCACAAGCGTGGATCCATGACCGCACAAGCTTCTACATCACACGAGCTCTTATTGGTGCATGCGAAGGTGGTTTTATTCCCGGCGCCATTCTCTTTACAACGTACTTTTATACGTCGAAGGAACTGTCGTTGCGGCTTGCTGCGTTCTGGTCAACACTCAATGTGAGAACTACTTTACTTTGCGTCCTTCACACCTAACATGCTGACAATGTATGCAAGATTGCTCGAGTCATTTCTGCCTTACTTGCGGCCGGAATCCTCGAGATGCGTGGTGTGGCGGGAAAGCCAGGATGGTTCTGGTTGTTCTTGTTAGAGGGCTTGCTCACTGTTGTGCTTGGTGCTATTGTAGGTGTCCAACTACTTGATTCTCAAATTAGCTCTGCTGACTGAACAAAACTCACAGAGCTACATATACCTCCCAGCTTCCGCCGTTGACACGAAAGGGGTCATTTTCCGTAAGCCTTGGTTCACCGAACGTCAAGAAGTCATCATGGTAAATGTAAGTCGAGCGAGCCCTAATCCTTGAGTCACAAACCTCTTACCAGTTGCTCTCCAGCGTTTGTTGAGGGATGACCCCGCAAAAGGACTCACGGCACTCAAAGAGCCGGCAAAGCTTCGAGACGTGATAGAAGCATGGAGAGATCCGTCGATGTGGGGGCTCTACCTTATCGGCATGATTGGTTATATACCAGCGACCCCGGTCCAAGCTTACTTGTCGCTGACTCTGAGACGACTGGGCTTCTCCACTTTCGACAGCAACATGCTCTCCATCCCGTCAGCTGTACTTCAGATCATTCTCATGTTTGGACTGGCGAAAAGTAGTGAGCATTTCAACGAGCGGACATTCCACTGCGCTGCAGGAGAGTTCTGGGTGTTACCTTTGCTTGCATCCTTGATCGCGCTGCCCGCGGGTGGAAGGAACTGGGGTAGATTTACCGTTGCGACGATGATCTCAGGATGTAAGTCACCTCACTGGGCATACTTGCAGGTGGAATACTGATCTGATCTGCCCGTATCAAGACCCTTACTTCCACCCGATTGTCACTGCTTGGATCAGCGAAAACTCCTTTGACGTGAAGAAACGTGCGATAACCGCGGCAACTTATAATGTGCTGGTTCAGGTCGGATCACTCATTGGCTCTCGTGAGTGCTTCTTACCCCGAAATGTAGATATGACGCACTGACGGGATCAGAAATCTACCGTGCTGACGATGAGCCGTACTACTACCGTGGGAACAAGGTTCTCATATCAGTATGTGCTCTGTCTCTGATTGTCCTCATTGCTCAGCGGCAGTTCTTGGCCTCTCTTAACCGTAAAAAAGAAAAGACCTGGCAAGGGATGACAGCATTCGAGCACGCAGCTTATCAGAATGACTCCGCAAAGAGAGAGGTGGAAGGGAACAAGCGGCTGGAATTCAGGCACAAATACTGAATGTTTTCCATCTCCTCTTCCACTTTAGTCATCTAAGAAATCATTTCAAGTTAGTAACAACCTACTACAGCATCCATCGAGGTCGAGAGCGGAATCTGTAGAGACTGTTGCACGAACAACTGCCAGTGTGGACCGCTCTGAAATTCCTAAAAATGACCTGAGAAGAAACAATACACACTCAGATATTGTGCGGATAACTAATTATATAAGTACGAGTCGCCCTTGTGATAGCATCGTCACCGTTTGGTAAGGTTGGTCGAAGCTCTAGGCATCCCGCTCTGGCCATTACATTGTCTGATGCTCGTACTTTTGGGGTTCCCAAAGCAAAGACATTGGTCAGCTGCAGTTAGACATGGCAGGCGGCATCGAAGCCGATTTGTCTGTCGCCAAGGGGTTGGAAGCCTTCGCCTCGAGCACGCCATCATACATATGTATTGACCTGACAGCAAAGCGAAAGGATCACCAGCTTACAATCAGGACGCGCAAGCCGACTATCTCATACCTGGCTATTAAAGGGTTTTGGGAACGGATGGGAGGATCGATCGATTGACAGGTTCGTGGCCCATGACCGCCAGAGCGAGCTGTACTGCAATGCGTGCAGCTTCATGACTGGTCATAGAGGCTTGATATCTGAGAATGACATTATTATCTAGTCCGGTGCTCCTGGTGAAACATTTGAAGGTTTCGACAGAGTCCTAAAGGCAAACAGGCGTACCTGCCATAATACGGAGTACGGATTACGGAGTACTTGTCTGGCTTGCAACTACGGAGAATCTTCGGCATTTTCGCAATGTTTCCTTCCGCAGGCCCCGAGCGAAGCGTCATCAGTGGGAGATTGCAGGATTATGGACATGTACAATATCGGTTGAGTAAGGATTGTTCCTTGTCTTGCCTTCACCACGATGATGAAGCTTGAGCTATATTGACGAAATATAGGGTCCCCTGCGATATGTCACTATTCGGAGACACGACTCCAACGCGCTCTGGTGAGGAGGCGCCGCCCAGGACGAAGAACAGCTCGAGTCTCTTCGCCGACGATGTCAACGAAGGGGCCGATTCTCCCTGGGCTCTTCCGACTCCCAAGAAGGGACCTCGGACTGGAGTACTAAAAACACTTCTTCCTGCTGGCGAAGTCCCAGAAAGCTATATTGACGCCTACGATTCACTTCTAGCTTCTGAGGACAAATCTACCACGGGAATCAGCAATGTCGCGGTCAAGAGAGTGCTGGTTAAGAGTGGATTGGGCCCGAACGAGCAGAATCGAATCCTTGGAATAGTGTTACCGTCAGGCAGCGATTCCGATGGACAGCTCGGACGGCCGGAGTTCAACGTCCTCATGGCACTCATAGGACTAGGACAAGAGGGCGAAGACATCACCCTTGATGGCGTAGACGAGAGGAGGCGCAGTATGTTTGGACCTTGTCTTCTTATCCAATTGAGATTGTAGTCACGCTAACATGGCAAAGAACTGCCCGAGCCTTCGCTACAATTATCAGAGGACAAGCAAGTAGAAGACCCAAATGAATCCCAGAACTCTACAGACGCCAAGGAGCCCGCGACGCCAGCAAAACAAGCGACAGCTCCTGCCACACCCTCGAGGTCGCGTCCCAGCCGAAACGAGTCGTATGGCTTCTCGGAACCAGATCCTTGGGGTAGCCCTGAAATGCATAAAGGTCACAACCACCGTACAGAACCTGCTTCGACTCCTAGAGCGAATGGCAATGCCTCCTCAGCACCGACCGGTGGGAGAACAACCAGCACCTATACAACCCAGTCACAACAGCCCAGTTCGACAGCAGTTGATAATGACGAAGATAACAGAGGTCCTGCTGCTCGCAGTGACGAAGCTTGGACTGGTTATCATCCTTCTGCTGGCTCAGATTTTCGAGACTCCGGTCTAGGCGAAGGGTTTGGTGACTCACTGAACAATGGAGACGGCCAGGATGGCAACCCAGGTGCGATGCGAAGAGCGATTGGAGGTGGCACAATCACGACGAACGGAGTGGAAGAGGTAGTTACAGTCACCACGCTTCCGGAGAAAGAAGGGGTGTTTCTTTTCCAGCATCGAAACTACCAAGTCATGAGCCCGCGACGGAATAGCAAGGTCGTTAGGCGATACAGTGACTTTGTATGGCTGCTGGATTGCCTGCATAAGAGGTATCCCTTTCGACAACTGCCCTTATTGCCGCCAAAACGCGTTGCCAGTAAGCACGCCTTATTCCCCTCTGGAATGCTGCGAAGATGCACTAACTATTCAGTCAATGGCAATCATCTGGCCGCAGACAACCACTTCTTAGAGAAGAGAAGAAGAGGGCTTGCGAGATTCGTAAACGCACTCGTGCGGCATCCGGTGTTGAGCCAAGAGCAGCTCGTGATTATGTTTCTCACTGTTCCAACGGTAGAAGTCTGCCTGTGAAGCACACGAGGTTAAGCATCATTGCTGATACGATATTAGGAACTGGCCGTTTGGAGAAAGCAGGCAAGCATTACAGTGCAGGAAGAGTTCACCGGCAAGACCCTACCTTCAACTCTGGAGGACTCTTTACCGTCCAGCTTGCAGGAGACGTTCGACACAGTGAGGACTGGCGTCAAGCGATCTGCCGAGACCTACATCAACCTCTGTAACATGATTGAGAGGCTGATAAAGCGCAATGAGGGTGTGGCTACAGAGTACACGCGACTTTCTCATGCGCTCCAGTCGCTCAGTGAATGTTCCAAGGACACTTACGCTGTTGATGCAAACGACGTGCCTATGCTGAACGAGGGTCTCAACGCTACTGCCAAGCACCTGTCTTCCGGACATTCTTTACTCATAGATGAGTCACGAGCATGGGACGAGGGGGTTCTGGAAGACATGAAAAGACAGAGAGACTGCCTAGTGAGCGTGCGGGATATGTTTGATCGGCGAGACCGCTACGACAAAGACAATATTCCGCAGTTGGAGAAGCGGATAGAGTCCAACGAGACCAAGTTAGCCGCGATAAGAGCAAAGGCAGAGCAGAAGCCTGGTGAAGCTGAAAAGGTTGAAGAAGCGATCCTGAAGGTCAGTCTCGCGCTATTGCCAGCCCTCTCTTGGCTAACAGATGACTTCAAGGACAAGCAATCCATCGTGGCTCAGCACGCGCGGGGGGTGTTCATCAAAGAATGCATCCGTGATGAGCTCGTCTACTTCCAGCAGTCCCAGTACCACGTCAGCAGGATGCACCAGGACTGGAGTCAGGAGAGGGTAAAATATGCGGAGCTGCAGGCGGACAACTGGAGGGCACTCAGCGAAGAAGTTGAGTGCATGCCGCTCGGCGATTAGGGGAAAGTTCAACTGTAAATTTTTGGATGGCGTGCTCTATTATTTGCTTGATAGCGCTTGTGACATTAGTAGTATTCTCGAAGATGCCTTTGTCTTCTACAGTATCGAATTTCTGTAGATAAGAAGGGTGGAACTGTGCTTCATCTGTACGGCTCAATGTTCTAGGGAAGGCCGGAAATTGCTTCCCCTTTCCAACCTGTCGATTAGTCAATCTAGGCAAAAGCCATTGCATTTTCATCGAGCTTTCAACACCCAATGTGGTTCACAAACCCCTGATATTAACAGCATCCCGCTCCGAACCCGTCCTCCCATGGCCCCCAAACGGAAAGCCAGCGCTGCCAATCAAGCTACTCCAAGTCCCAAGCGATCGAAAGCAGCATCACGAGCAGCGCCATCGTCTGGATCAGGTAAGAACTCTCATCGCATCCGAGGGACCTAGATGGAGATCTTCAGCCTGATTACTAAGCCAATGGTCGTCGGACGGGTCACGTCCTCACGATCTTGAGCGATGAGATCCGCAGCCTAGAGTGCCCAGCTGTCACTCGGGTCCCGAGCCGAGACCACTGCTTATCATCACGTCCCGCCAATTTCTTGAACCATCAGTCTTCCTACTACTTCCTTATGCTCTTAGCTGACTGAAAAAATGCCAGTAGCTTACACATCATCGCAAAAGGCGGCAATTTCGAGTTTTACGGGCATCACCCAGGTGGACAGAACGACCGCGGCAAGGGTATGGTGCTGTCTTCCATTTTCAGACTGCGTGGCCAACCACTACTTCCTGACGGCAACGTCGAAGGCAAGCTTGATTGAGAAGGAAGATTAATTGACGGTGCCATGACTCCCAGTTCCTCAAAACACATAACTGGAATATTGACCTCGCGGTTAATGGGTACGTGAGACTTCATACTTTCTTTGGCTTCCTGAAAGTCTTCTTTCGCGCAGCGTTGTGTATCAATCTTTCCATCATTTGCGTCTATCATTTTCACAAGCAACGTTCCGGCGCTTTTGAACCGTTATGGATCGCTGGAGCGGCCGGAATCACAAGGCTCGCGGAGCCCGCCAACGCTCACGGCCGCACCGCTCTCGGAGGGCTCCGCATTCACTACAAGACACCGGGAACCAGCATACCTGGCACGGTAATTTGAGAGTGCAGGCCGAGGCCGAGTCCTTTACAGTCAACAATCTCTATCTGAACATGCTGCATGATGAAGGTTTCAGGAAATGGAAGGATGAGCACCTTCCCGGCGCTGTTCCACAATTGGCGAGGTACACACAATTCGGACAGCCCAACGACACCGATCCGGCCATTCTGTCCTCAACACTGGATGAAGTCGGTATTCCTACCCATCACCGAGTAGTGTCCACCTACGGTGATCGCTGGGCCGCTTGCTTTTCACTTTGGAACCCACCGTATCCCCGCGACGTCCAGACGTTGTCTTCCATGTTTCGACGACTCGATCTCGGAGCCGGTCCGGGGAATGCACACTCGGAGGAGAGTGATTGCGGTGCATCAAGCTCTACCCTCACCTCAGACAGGGCCATGACACCCTATTCCAGTGCGGGGCTCATTATGAAACCAACACCGGTATCCCCTACTTCCAGTACTCCCCAATCAGGGTTCACGTGGCCGTCCACCTTGACCGTTCCAGCTTTCAGCAATTGCGAACCCCTCCAAGCAACCGTCAGATTTGTTCTACCGTTCAACTCTCAGGAGGCACAGGATTTTCTTGAGTAAGTCCTGAGTACCCACTCGGATTGCTCTGATCCATCATCGGGCCAGCCTGTCGAAAAAAGGCTCCACAAATATGAGAGTGACATCTGCAAGCTCAAAGACCTAATTTCCAAGGCGAAGCGAGAATTGCTGGTACGGGATCTTGAGGTCTTGTCTGCATTTTAACTGCGGATTAATTTGCCAGTACGATTCATGCATAGTGATCTCGTGACGGTTTCCTTAGCCACACCTCATATGAAGCACAGTCCTGCGCAAGACAAACAGACCCAAAGGCCGCCTTGTGCGACGAGGATTCGGCTGGAAACCCCGCATTCTGGGGGTTTCAAGACCCTATCAAAACTCGAGACTTTTGTGGCTGGCCAGCACACGTAAACGGAAGACGAGTCCTCAAGAAAGTCCAGGTCATGCATACCATGGCCTAGGACGACTGTACAATGCTAGAGGATTGCTCTAGGAATCTACTCGGGAATTGGATAGACCCGCATGCTTTGGAATTAAACATCCAATTGGTCCTTAACTGAGGCCCCGACTGGCTCAAGACAGGATCCATATATGACTCTTATTTCACCCTGGACCGCTTTTGATTGCTCTTTTTTCAGTTCATGCATTCTGTTCTACATTCTACATCTTGAGGTTTTCGTTGGCTGACTTAACTTATGTCCTGCAGGTACTACGCCAATGGTGGTTCTAATTCCTCATCACATCCGGCCAAGAATGCCCTAACCCAGATCTTCGACAAGTATCGAGGTCTGCCCCGGTTTCTTCCAGTCCTGTTACGCCATTGAAGCTGACTCATGGTCCAGATGATGCTGCCAACTCTCCCAATACAATCGATACCTCAGGAACAATGAACTATCTGAAAGCGATCGGCGTCGGGATTGATGACATTGGGATGCTTATAGTGTCTGAAATCATCAAGTCTCCGACACTGGGCCAGATCACACGTGAGGGCTTTGTAGAAGGTTGGACAGAGAAATCGTAAGCATTGCCCGAGCCCAGCATTATGCTCTGTTGCTTTACAGACTGATTGGCGCCACAGAGCGGACACACTAGCCAAGCAAAAGAATCTGATCGCACAATACCGGCGCGAGATTTCACAGGCGGATCATCGCGCCCTGTTCAAACGTGTGTACCGCTACACGTTCCTCATCGCACGAAATCAGGGCCACAAACACATCGCGCTGGACGCCGCAACCGAGTATTGGAGAGTTCTATTCAGCGCGCCCTCGGCAACCTGGAACACGGACACCACACCTTGGCTGGATCTCTGGCTGGATTTTCTGACCACACAATGGAAGAAAAGTGTGAACCGGGACCTGTGGGATCAGACCTTCTCCCTCTTCGAGAAGACCACCGAGGATGAGAGCCTGAGCTGGTGGGATGAGAACGGAGCATGGCCGAGCGTCATTGACGAGTTCGTCGCTTTCGTCAAGGAGGGGAGGAAGGACGAAATGTCCACGGAGTAGTCAAATACCCACAACGACGAGGACAGCGACAAACCATTGCTCTTAGGAATGCAGCGTCGCTCCTGTAACTGCATTTGCATTGCTCTTGCATGGCTGTCCGGTGCATTTCCAGTCGTTGTCAACATTCTTTACTTTTTCGTGCCTGGGTGGGTTAGATATAAACAGACTCAAGGGCGGCATAGCGAAACAGTCTACTTAGGTCTTGGCTGCAACTTGCATCATTCCGGCGTGGCAATAGCTCAGCATCTCTACTGACGTGAGGCGGCTTGCGGCGACAAGCGCGCATACCGGCTTGAAGCCTAACTGGCACAATAGAAGCTTTCTTTACGTTTCATGTCCATCTCCAGCGCCGGTAGAGTGTTCAGTGCTAATGATACATGGGTATATTGAAGATGCTGCTCTGTTGCAAGTCAAGGTTTTACTGCTCTTGTGGAGCTTTTCGTGGAGCGTCTTAGGCATGCTAGAACCGCCGAAGAACCCCGACTGAGTAAGAAAGCCTGGAAAGGGTGCGGTCTCCACACCAACACGAGAGTCGTCAAGACATGAGTGCGGAATGTGACTCTTCCGGCTCAGATTCAGAATGCTCTTGCCTTGCCCTTTCCTCGCATCACCCGCCGCCGTTGCGCCATCATGTGTGTCATCATGATGTACGAACCTACACGGCCACGATAGTTAGCTTTGAACCCATGCACACCCGTGATTGCCCAAGGAGACAAG
>QQTW01003487.1_pt1 | contig 11610 bp, 16 predicted proteins | sample 1904831 | NCBI WGS metagenome assembly QQTW01 (sample SAMN09435610, study PRJNA476489) | Subsurface metagenome, whole genome shotgun sequencing project.
GATTCGAGGGATACAACAGCAGTTTCAAGCGCGCCAGGTGCGTCGAGATTTTGGACAGAAAAAGGACAATGGGCTGTCGCTTTAAACTCTGGTTCGTTTATGGGGGCGATCGCCAAATTGAACTACTTCAGGTACAGCTAGAGAGCCAGTAGCAGCAAGCGGCGATCGAGGAAAGGGGTATCGGTTAGGGCAGGGAGAGATGACAGAGATGATGGAGTTGAGGCTTTTGGATCGGTTAGATACTTTGGAGGAGGGTTAGGGCACTCACGAGTTGCCCTTACCAAAACTTGCCCTTGCCAAAACATTGCAACAGGTTTTGACGCTGCTTATCCCAATCCTAAGGAGTCGCGTCGATCGCCTCGACAGACTGCAAACTTTCCAGCATCAGAGTACGCTACGCTGAGCTGCATCCGTGACGACAAGATTTGACCTGCGACTGAACCCATGACTCAGATCCCGTTCGACCAATTAGCGAAAGAATATTTACAAGAGCTGCTAACGCCCTTGGGACAAGTCGAGCGCAGCTTTGAAGTGCCCGGTGAACCCAAATTTATTGATGTTTGGTTTCAACCCGCGATCTCGACGACGACCCTACCTGACGATTTGACCTTACTAGAACGCATTGCCCTGACTCCTTGCTCCTTTGAGCCATTTCATAATCCCCCCAATCGGCAAGAAATACGGCGGTGCTTGCAGAAGCTCCTCTGGGTGCAGGAGGCTGAGCTACGGAGAGACGACAGCATACCTGACGAGAAACTGCCCATGCTGTGGATTCTAGCTAGCTCAGTGTCTAAGCCGATTTTAGGAGAAGCTAAGGCAGAGGTGAAGGAGGATTGGCTCCCTGGTATTTACTTCTGTGGCAACGTCTTTAAGACGGTTCTTGTGGTGATTGACCAGTTGCCTGAAACGGAGGAAACCCTATGGCTGAGGATTTTAGGACGTGACGAAACCCAGAGCCGAGCCATTAAGGAAGTGTTAGCCTTGCCTGTGGACGATCCCCAACGCAGCAGAATTTTACAGATGCTGACGAGTTGGAGAGTTAGGATTGAAATGTTAGAACCCTTAAGTTCAGAGGATGAGCAATTTAGTATGGCACTCTCACAAGCTTATATAGATTGGGAACAGAAAACAAAGCAACAAGGTGAGCGAGAGGTTGTGACAGCTCTATTGAAGGCACGATTTGGGGAATTAGATGGGCGACTTGCCGGAATCGTCCCTGAGATCCTCAGCTTACCAACCGAAGAATACACAGTCTTGATTTTGCAGTTATCCCGTGAAGATTTGCTAGAGCGGTTTGCTAGCGCTTGAACAGAATACTCAACTCGCTCTTTACTAATGTCTCTCCGTCCCAATCTCGGTGATCGTTGCCTCAATGAAACAGCAGTCTAAATCTGCGTGGAAGTGCATCTCGGAGAGGAGATCCTGGATTTGTTGGTCTTGGTCTTGGTCGTTTTAGTAGGAGAAGGTTAGCTCATAGTCCACACTGTCCTTGTTTTTTTTCTTCATTTGGTAAGGAGACAGGCAAGACTGCTCAATCCAATCTCTCACTTTTTTATTTCGACGACTAAACTTGTTGTTGTTCGCCACCCCTAGCCAGAGCTGCACCTTCGTAGTCTTAGGAGTCGGGGCGATCGCCGCAACATAGATTGACTTACAGCCAAATCAGCCTCAAAGGGGGCTTTAGGTCGGGTGTCCGTTAGTGTAAAAGAAAGGAGCGTTTTTGAGAATCATTGAAGAGAGCGATAGTTCATTCAATTGTTCATTCTAATGATCAAGCGGACTTCTCACACCTTTGCCGCCCCGGTTCAAAACATGGGTGTAAATCATTGTTGTCCTGACATCCTTATGCCCCAGTAGCTCTTGTACTGTGCGGATATCGTAGCCATCTTGAAGTAAGTGAGTTGCAAAACTATGACGAAAGGTGTGACACCCCACCTTCTTCTCAATTTCTGAACCAATCAGCGCTTGCTTCAAAGCTTTCTGAATTGAACTCTCATGCCGATGGTGTCTGCATTGAATGCCACTGCGAGCATCTACAGCTACCCCGATGGAAGGAAAGACGTATTGCCAAAGCCATTGGCGCTCAGCATGAGGATACTTCCTTGCTAAAGCAAAGGGAAGATGAACAACGCCATATCCTGATGCCAAATCTTGAAGATGCCGTTGTTTGACGAGCTTTAAATGAGTTCTCAGGGATTCGATGACTTGATCTGGAAGCATCGTGACCCGACTTTCGTTGCCCTTGCTATCGCGCACGACAATTTGATGCTGGGCAAAATCGAGATCTTTGATTCGCAGACTTAAACCTTCGCTTAGGCGTAAGCCACTGCCGTAGAGCAATTGAATCACTAACTTTTCGACTCCATAGAGGCGATCGAGAACGATTTTCACTTCTGCTTTGGTTAGCACCGTGGGTAAATAGCGCGTGGGTTTAGCACGAATGGCATTGATGGAAGTCGGCAGGTCTTGCTGCAATACTTGCCGATAGAGGAACAGCAAGGCGCTGAACGCCTGATTCTGAGTTGAGGCTGCCACCCGTTCTTTAACCGCCAGGTGAGTTAAGAAAGCCTCAATCTCAGAACTGCCCATTTCTCTAGGATGACGTTTGTTGTGAAACAAAATATACCGCCGAATCCAATCCACGTAGCTTTGCTCAGTTCGATAAGAGTAGTGCTTGAGGCGCATCACATCCCGAACTTGATCTAAGAGCTTACGATGTTGAGGTTCGATAGGAGACATAAATTATTCCGTCTAAATCCGTATCTCGGATATTAGGTGGAAAAAGCAGAGGTATCATTCCGAAGAAACTCTGAACAATTCAGTCTAATCCCCGGAAATCGGAGTATTATACGGAAAAAGTTTCGGCATAATCCTCAGAATACGGAGTTATGCCGAAGTGATTCGGGTTAACTGCCTTCTGGGGAGTATTATGCCGAACTAGTTCGTCCCAATGAATAGTTGGGCTGCTTGCGGTATCTGTGAGACAGTACTTTGAATTAGTCGGTTAGGCTTTTGAAGTTTGAATCGGGAAATCGGGTGAGCGCACAATGAAACAACTTGATTGAATTGTCAGTCTGCGGTTCCCATACAGTTGCGTTGGTCAAAATTCCGATGAGTATAAGAGAGGCAACTCATAGCGATGTTCCTGCCATTTCCAGGGTTCATGTTGATACTTGGAGAACGACCTATCGCGGCATCGTGCCTGATGAGCATTTAGCAAATCTATCGTATGAGCGGCGAGCAAACGGCTGGTATCAGATTTTGAACCGCGCCTCAGAGGATGGCAACTTTACTTATATTGCAGAGGATGAATCCGGTGAAATTGTCGGGTTTGCGAATGGAGGGGTAGAGCGTACAGATGATCCAATATACAGAGGTGAATTGACAGTAATCTATATCCGCCAGAGCTATCAAGGACAAGGAATTGGACGCAGACTCGTGAGGGTTGTTGCGGAAAGGCTGGGTCAATTAGGTATTAATTGAATGGCACTGAAATAAGCTGAATCAAGCAACCCGTTTAGCTTTGAGAACCGAGCGAGGTTGCAGCATTCTGGGAAAGCTTTTGGGTCTGCGTTTGGTTACTCTAGGTTCAGCGCGATTGGGACGCAAGGGCACTAACTGGTTGCTAATGACCTTTAACAAAGTGGTATAGATCCGATGCCGGTCTCTGGGGGTTGCCTGAACCAAATTGGCTCGGAACTGATTGAACTGTTGTCGAGTGCCCTGCAAGGAAATCCGCAAGGGTAAGACTCCAGCTTGCTGCGCCGATTGCCACATCAAGGTTCGCAGCAAATTGTATGCCAACAAATGCACCCAGATGTCTTTTTGCACCATCTCCGGAGTTTTCGCCCCGATCATCTCCATCGTTAAGGTGGTTTTGAGATGCTTGAAATTGACCTCAGTTGCTTGCCAACGGAGTTGATAGAGTTCGGTTAACTTGGTTTTAGCATAGCGTTTCGAGTCAACTAAAGTGGTGACTAGAATGATTTCCTTGGAACGAAATCCCGGTTGCTGAATCAATAAATGAACTTCCCGTACTTCAATGCTTTCCGGTAATGCAACAAAAGTCTGCTGGGTTCATGGATTGAGGGCACCGTTGAGGACGCTGCCATCGGACAATATGATCACCAATGCCTAACTTCTTGCCCCGGCGAAAATCACAGTGACGAGCATGATGTTTACGAAACACGGCATCGGCAGTTGCTGAACGCACCAGTGCCAAATCCACATAGGTGCCATAAGCAGAATCCGCAACCACCACATCGTCCGGTTGCAGGTTGGCATACAGTTGTCGTGCTAGTTCCCATTCACTGGTGCTGAACGCTGCCATCGCGACATCCACAACTGCTCCCGTAGTCACACAAACCCACACTACTAACTTGGAAGAGCGGAAAGCCACACCCGACCTTCTGATTACTGTGTTGCGGATAGCGCTTTTGGCTCTTCAGGGGTATCGCTCATCGTCACTGTGGTGCCAACGCAAATGCTTTTACCTGTCGTCCGCACCACCCTTGCTCCGGCTTGACCTGCGCTTGTAAAGTTTGAGCAGTTCGCGTTAACAGATGGTGGAGTACTGACAGGGGTAAGCGTTTGCGAGCTTTGCTGTAAGCTCCCGTATCTCCTGAGGGAACGACCGCTCCTGCGGCGGCTAACCAAGCGATGACTCGGCTAACGGCGTTACTTAAACTTTTGTCAGAGTCAAGTACCTGTGACATCCATGCCCACACCGTCACAATCGGGGTGTATAGCGTCTGGCGATAGCTTACCCCTTGCTCTTCGAGGACCTTTTGAATCACCCCCTCTGGTAACGCTTGCTCGAAGGGTAGCGCTAAGCTGTCCTGAAATTTTTGCGCTTTGGATTGCGGCTCGATTTGCCATAGTAGGGGATAGTTATATTTGGTCTCTAAGGCTCTGATTCTCTCATATCAGTCCTTGGAGCCTTTTTTATCCTCTTATTTCAGTGCCATTAAGGTATTAATTCCATGTTGGTGTGGGTATTGGTCGATAATCCTGCGTGTCAATTTTATGCTGCACTTGGAGGCGAAATTGTTCATGAACAAGAGCTTACGATTGGTGGAAAGCCGCTAATCGAGGTAGCTTATGGATGGGTGGATATAGGAAATCTCGGAACCAGTTGCGCCGTCCAACAATTCCGTTGCACACCGACCGTTGAAAGATAATCGGTTGAGTCCAAAAGGTGGTTCGCGGCGGGTGAACGGAGTCGTTATGCTGCAAGTTCTTTGTGCGCTGTTCTTTAACGTAAAGATTATGCTTCTGCCTCTGGGTTTATTGCCAGAATAGATGGATATGAAAAAGTAAAAGTGCTTTGTTAAAGAACTTGTTTCACTGGATACAAGCTCGAACCATTCGTAGGAAAGCCATGTCTAGAGCGAAGCCTTTAACCCTTGACGCTGCCAGCGACGAGTCAATCTCAAGAATTAGTCCAAACTTGCCAATTCTCTCTAGTCAAAGAGCAGTCCGGGACAGCATCCAAATTAGCTACTACCAGCACCCTGGTGCCTTTGAAACCCCTGAACACTGTTTTTCACAGCACTACATCACGATTCACCTGAATCATGCCGCAGTCGTGAAAGAGCAGGTGCTGAATGGGCGTTTGCGTTGCGATCGCTTTCGAGATGGCGATATTTGTATAACCCCTTCAACTGCCCCTGTATCAGTTCGTTTACAAGGTTCAAGTGAATTGATCTGCTTGAATTTTGACCCTACCTTTATGACGCGGATTGCTGCTGAAATTGCGGATGGCGATCGCATTGAAGTTGTGCCGCAGTTTAAGTTAAATGACCCGTTGATCTATCAGATTGGGGTGGCGCTAAAAGTAAAGCTTGAGTCCAAGGGAGTATGGGATCGCCTGTACACAGAGTCAATGGCAACGGCAATGTCTGCTCATATCGTGCAATACTACTCGACGCAGAAGCCCAAAGCCCAAAACCATTCTGATGGATTGCCGCAAGCTCGATTACAACAGGTAACTGACTACATTAATACACATTCAGCGCAGAACCCCAGCCTATTGGAACTGGCTGAGACGGTTCAGATGAGTCCTTATTACTTTAGTCGTTTATTTAAACAATCCACCGGGTTAACTCCCCACCAATATCTAATTAAGCATCGAATTGAGCAAGTCAAACGGTTTCTAAAAACTACAAACTTGTCGATCGCAGACATTGCTGCTCAAGTCGGTTTTGTGGATCAAAGTCACCTTACCCGTCACTTTAAACGCCAAGTTGGGGTTCCACCCAGCCAATTTCGCATTTCTTAGCAAGAACGTACTGATAAAAGCAAGATCATCCAAGACGACAAGGTTTATACCTGATACGCTTAGGCTCAAACTTAGAGAAAGAGCCATGAGTACAGCAATCAATCTTTTCTCACCCATCAAACTTGGTTCTAACAGCCTCGCCAATCGCGTCATTATGGCACCCATGACTCGGCTGCGAGCAATGGGGGGTATCCCCAATTCTTTAATGGCAACCTACTATGCTCAACGAGCATCCGCAGGTTTGATCATCACCGAGTGCACAATGGTTTCATCCATGAGTAATGGGTACATGAACTGCCCGGGCATTTATTCGCCGGAGCAGATTGAGGCATGGCAAAAGGTGACAAGCGCAGTACACGATGCAGGTGGAAAGATTTTTCTACAGTTGTGGCACTGCGGCAGAATTTCCCATCCCTCCCTACTAGGCGGAAAACAGCCTGTTGCACCGAGTGCGATCGCACCTGTTGGTGAACTGCACACTCCGGCTGGCAAAGTGACAATGGAAACGCCCCGCGCCTTAGAAAAACACGAAATCTCTGAAGTTGTTGAGCAGTTTCGCTCTGGTGCCGAGAATGCTAAAGCGGCTGGATTTGATGGCGTTGAACTGCATGGTGCATTTGGCTATCTGATTGACCAGTTCCTGCAAGACGGTTCAAATCAAAGAACCGATGAGTATGGTGGCTCAGTTGAAAATCGAGCCAGATTTTTGCTGGAGGTTGTTGAACCCGAATTTCTCACAAGTCGGTGAGCAGAACGAAAAAAGAGTCCATTTATGCAATCCATGGGCAAAGATGACAACAAGTTTAACCAACGTGATTGGTAACGACAGAGAAAAATGGCGATTTGGAGTGTGACACCAGCGTTGAACATCAAAAAGCACACCTTCAGACAGCCCAAAGTCAGGGTTGAGAGTTCACCCCATCGCCTCTATTGAACTGAAGCTCGTCCACGCATCCTCAATGGACATGGTTACCCAGGATGTAGCAGTTGCTGCAGAGGTTGATAAATCCGATGAAACAGGGATTGACCTGCTTAAGCACTGCTGAAGGCAATTACCACTCGACGCACACTGAAACGAATTTGAGCGCCAACTTTGAGCAGTTTGAGCCGAATCGTACCCAGTTGAGCATCGGCGAGTTCAGTTCCGGCTAAAACGTGCTGTCGAATGCTGTGCATCAAAACATAGGCAAAGGAAGAAAACCACAACCGCAGTTGGTTGCTCTCAAAGTCATGGGTGGAGGTGCGGTCACTGAAAAGATCGAGTTGATGCTCTTTGATGCGATTTTCGCTTCGACCCTCTGGGACAGTAGTAATCCGCGTGGAGCTTCCCTGGACTCAGTTGCTGACTGGAGAAGGAGGTGACGACACGGCGGACGACGGGCACCCGTGCCATCGTAGGTCAGTTTACACACCATTCGTCGCTCACAACTCCAGGAGTCGAGGGTGCGGTAGGTGAAAGACTGATACCAGATTTGCGGCGGCACCAATGCATCGAGTTCAGCCTTGAGTTCTGCGCGGCTTGCGACTAACGCTTCCAACCTGCTGGCAATATTTTGCCGTCGCTGCTCGTAAGCCGCTTTCGCCCGTTGTTCAATGCCCCAAGTCAGCTTCCCTAACCGCTCATTGCTGGAATAGCCTAGCACATACTCCACCTTCGCTTGAGCTTCACACCAACTCATGATGTCCTCACGACCATAGGCACTATCCCCTCGCACTGGCGTTGACCACCTGTTTCCACTGCTGTCGAATCTGAGCGATAAGCCGTTGTAATTCCGCCAGTGCCCCATCGGCAGGGTCTACATTCGACGGACGCAGTTTGGCCGCCAACAGATGCCGTCCGCAGAAGATGAACAATGGGGCGTAGCACGCATGCTCGTAATAGCCATTGAAAAAGGCTTGCTCTTGGTTTCCATGGACCGGGTCATCGCAAAAAGTCCAGGTCCAAAATGATTTGTTTGGGTTCCTCTTCAGACTGCTCAAGAAACATCTGCACCAACAAACTTGCCATCTTGGAGGGATTGAGACTGAACTTGACGTATCGTTCTGCCGACAGCTCCCCTGCCACGTGCATTGCTTGTTCCAGACGATTAAGCGTACTTTTCCCAGCTAATGGGGCACAACGGGGGTGCTGGCTCTCTAGTTTGCCCACCGCCACCCTAAACATCCGGTCATGCCGCAACTGTTCATGGTTATTGAGGTCTTCATACCCTTGCACCAGTCCGTACAACCGTTGAGCAACCAAATCCTGTAACTGATGCTGCACCCGCGAGCGGTCCCGTTGGTCTTCAAAACAAGCTGCCAATCGCTCACTGATACGATAATGCTGGTCAATTCGTGCCACCAGGATGAGACCACCATCACTGGTAATTTGTCCTCCACTGAAATCCGCCACCACTTGTCGGCGTTCTAGTTGTCCAAAGGCGTAGAGGTTTGTGGTACACTCTGTTTTTGTTGGGGTCATAAAATTAAACGGCTAGAAGCTTTGTGGTAATTGTATTCTCGCAGTTTATTGACCCCGATTTTTATGCCTTGGTGAGAAATTCGGGTTGAAGCGGTTTCTAGTATTTGGGGTGCAGACCGGGTTGGCATCAAGCTCTCACCCAGCAACACATTTTATGGCATGGTTGACTCAAATCCTCAAGCGACCTTTAGTTACGTGCTTGAAGCGCTTAGTCCCATTGGGTTAGTCTATGTCCATTTAATGGAACCGAACGAAATAGATTTGAAAAATCGAGATGTGATCAATCCTGTAGTTCCCTTGTTCCGTCCTATCTACCAAGGGATATTGATTGGTAACGGAAATTACACTCAGGAAACAGCAAAAGCTGCTTTGGCTAAGGGAGATGTGGATCTTGTTTCCTTTGGAAAACTGTTTTTGGCAAACCCAGATTTACCAAGCCGCTTTAAGCTAAATACATCATTGAATGAACCTGATCCCAAAACATTTTACGGCAGTGGTGATAAAGGGTATACAGACTATCCTTTCTTGGAAAAAGCTGCGACTTGAGCCGATCAGAAAAGTGCAAGGAGGTATTAAACAAATTAGCGCAATTTTATGAGAACTCAAGATCCAAATGCAGGGCTGACGAAAATTACAATTTTGCTAGCCAGCACACTCACGGTGATGTCAGGAGCCACCATAGCGCCTTCTCTACCTGCTATGCATGCTCACTTTTCAGACGTCGCCAATTCCGAATTTTGGGTACGGCTAGTCCTGACAGTACCTGCCCTGTTTATCGTGATTGGTTCGCCGATCGCTGGGCAAGCCGTTGATAAAATTGGTCGCAAGCCCCTGCTGTTGGGTTCTGCAATTCTGTACGGCTTTGCTGGAAGCTCAGGGTTTGTGCTGAATTCGGTCTTTACTATTCTTGTCGGGCGAGCGTTGCTAGGACTGGCAGTAGCGGGGGTAATGGTCAGCGCAACGACACTAATTGCAGACTATTACCAGGGTGACGCACGAGCGAACTTTATGGGTTTACAAGCTGCATTTATGGGTTTTGGAGGGGTTCTGTTTTTATCGGTGGGTGGGTTCATTGCCGATTTAAACTGGCGTTTCCCCTTTTTGATTTACCTGTTTTCGTGGCTACTGATACCGGGTATTGTGTTTAGCTTGTATGAGCCACTGCGGATCAAAGCTGATGTAGGCGCAAATACAACCGTGCCTACTGCAACTCTGCCTGTAAAGCTGTTGGGGCTAATCTACACTTGTGTGATGCTACAGCAGATTGCCTTTTACCTGATTCCGGTACAGTTGCCTTTTTACCTTGAGCAGCTTTCAGGGGCGGGAGCTACTCAAACTGGGTTGGCGATCGCGTTTTCTATCCTTTTCAGTGCCTTTGCTTCTATGAACTATGGCAGGGTTAAAAAACGCTTTAGCTTTATCAAGATTCTGGCGATCGCTTTTGGTCTCATTGGGCTAGGCTACGTTGGTATCGGAGCTGTCAACAGTTACTGGCTAGTACTATTGGTGTTGATCCCGACTGGCATCGGATTGGGTTTGATGATGCCAAACCTGAATGTTTGGACTGCTAATGAAGTTCCAGATGCTCTGCGAGGGAGGGCGCTAGGGGGACTAACGATGTTTATGTTTTTGGGTCAGTTTCTCTCTCCTATCGTTTCTCAACCAATTAGACAAAACTTTGGTATGTCAGCAACTTACGGATTGGTAGGAGCCTCTCTGGTCGTACTCGCTGCACTGCTGTGGATCTATAGAAAACAAGTTTGTTATGCAGTGGATAGCACAGTTGGAACTGTCATCATACCCAAGAAAATATAAGTGCTGCGCCGATCATCTGAGGGGAGGCAGCCATAATCTCAGGGTAAACGCATCTTAATTGTCACAGCTCTTCAGGTATAATAAAAGGTCGTTTTTTACAAGTTTAGACAAGTACACTTAGACTCATAGATTGACAATGGCGACAGGCTTTGCCCCTTTACAAAAACGGAGTGTTCAACCCCCTGCCCTTGATGCCAGTATCATTACCCACTTTGCCAAATTACCAGACCCGCGAGTGGAACGCACCAAAGACCACCTCCTAATTGATATTGTCGCAATTGCGATCTTTGCTGTAATTAGCGGTGCAGATGGGTGGGTAGCGATCGAAACTTACGGACAGTCCAAGCTTGAATGGTTAGAACAGTTTTTGGCGTTGCCAAACGGAATTCCATCCCATGATACCTTTGCCAGAGTGTTTGCTCGTCTTGATCCGGAAGTCTTCGGAGCCTGCTTCAATAGTTGGATTGAGTCGATTACCAAGGTTTTGGGTGCTCAAGTTATCCCGATTGATGGCAAAACGCTTAAACAGTCATATGACCGTAACGCTTACGCAAAAGGCGATTCATCTCGTCAGTGGTTTGATAGTAGCTATAGTCGAGCTGTGCGAATTCATGGCTACGGGGTCCAAGGAACTTACTTAAATTTGTCAGACCGTCGGTGAGTATTATTAGTCGGAGTCGAGAGATCTTTGAAAACGGTCTGACAAATTTAAGCAGGTTTTGTGTAGGGGCTTGCTTGAACCTGCGCTTCAACTTGCTCATACAGCTTGCCCTGATTACCTTTAAGCGCTAGGACGTAATCTGCCTGTTTGCCAATGATCTTGGCGGCAATTTCTTTTTGACACCCCATCGCATCAATGGTGATGATGCACCCAGCAATCTCCAACACATCCAGCAGGGCGGGAATTGCCGTGATTTCATTAGACTTTTTGTCCACTTTCATCTGCCCTAGGACTAGACGATGCTCACTAGCCCAAGCACTGACGAGATGAATCGCCTTTTGCGTAAGCGTTACGGTCATATGACTGTTTAAGCGTTTTGCCATCAATCGGGAT
>QQTW01003488.1_pt1 | contig 11607 bp, 6 predicted proteins | sample 1904831 | NCBI WGS metagenome assembly QQTW01 (sample SAMN09435610, study PRJNA476489) | Subsurface metagenome, whole genome shotgun sequencing project.
GGGAACGTCGGTGAGGTATGGTGAAGCCGGTGCTGACTGGTGTTGCGAACGCACAGGACGTGCAGGCACGACAGGAGCAGCCATGGTCATTGTGGATGTTGGTACAGTTTAAAAGATGCTATCCAGAGCCTGATCAGTATGTGTATCGTTTAAGTGATGCAAGCAGCGAAAGATTGAAGCCTTGAAGCATAGACATCCACCCTGATGAAGATGGTAAAGAAATTTGCAGCGTTCGTTGAGCCAGCTCTCCCAAAGTCAACAACAACGTCGATTGACACCACCGGAAGCTGCGATTGCGCGGCCAGCGTCGGCCGGTCCAAAGGGGAAAGGGCACAGCCACAAGCTGCCGTGCCGTTGGCCAGGCACGTTTCGGGTTCACTTACCGGCAGGTTGCTTCGTCGTTGCAGTGGACTCGTGGAGAGTGCACTTGCAATCAGTCGGGTGATATGCGTCGATAAGAAGGCGTTCGGCGAAGGTACTCTGCAGATCGCTATCCCAGTGGGGACTGACAGATGAGGAAAGAAAAAGGGTCTGTGCCGGTTGACGCTTGCTTATCAGCCTCTTGAGGAAGTACTGTGGCAGGAGTGGTTCGTCCGAGTGGGAAGCAGTAGTAGTAAGCGTCGGAAGCGGTTGCAACCACGAGTCTCTATATACTCCGACTGACCGCGACTTTGTCCGAATTGACCGCCAACGAGGGCGAACGGGCTTGTCCCTTTGGTCCTGCCTTGTGACGGGGGCCCGTTTTCCTTCCTCGTCATCCGTCGATCACGCCTTGCCCCTTGTGGAGGAACCGATGGGGCTTTTCCTCGAGCTGAGAAGCCGGTGACGGGTCTGGCCCGTTCAACCGTGGAATGGAGATGCGCTGTTGCAGCGACGCCTATCATCAGTGAGAGGGAGGAGCAGAATGGCTTCTAAAGATTCAGATACCTTTTATTCCACTTCTAATGAGAGATAGAGCAACACTATCCTGAAGTCCGTCCTGTTCATGGACAGACGTCGATGTCCCTCCACTGTCGAGCTCCGAGGAGGACTCAATCCAATGCACACCGGGTACCTCGGTAGCTTTCAAGGTACCAGTCGTGTACGTTTGTGGCTCTGGCTGCATGCCCAGGTGATCATGGGTTGCCCCTCTGCTAGACCGCTTCAGGCGCCTTTATTCACGCTTTTACATAAACAGGATGATGTCAGGACATGCTGGCCTTGCCTGCTTCATGGTTCGCCGCGGGAGTGCTTGAAGCTGTACCGCGGAACCCTTAACCAGACTCTGGACGGTCGAGGTGCTCCTATTGAGACAATTCGTATGGAAGAGCGACCAGAGCCATCATAGATATGGATGGCGACCTCGAGAGATGTCAGCCTCGGAGATTGACGGGCCAATGGCATAGATATCGGTCTGGCATCAATTTGTTTGGCATTCGTTTCGACATTGCACCGATATCCTGCGGACAATCACGCAATAAAGATGCCGAAATCGTCATCTCTTGAGGCTCATGAATGTTTTGTTGTAAAGCGAACATTACTAGCAAATGACACTGACAGCACAGCCAGTCGAGTCGACTTCTTTTTCTAGGGTACCAATGGCTTCCAAAGTCCTAGCTGCCGTGTCAACCATAACGCCTGGCTTGCACGATCCGAGTTGGTAGAAGGTAGAAGGTAGAAGATAGAGCGCCGAGACAACACAAATAAAGACGCACACGTCCGACTCGGTTGAGAACAGTCGCGACGAGGAAAAGAGACCACGCTTCGGCCGTTGCCCAAGCGGTGTTATCTCAAGGGAAAAAACACTCCCAATCAACACCTTCTACTCAAACAATCATCTGTGCCACACCCTGTCCACCCAGCGTCTTGCTCCCAACAAAGGCCTGCCCCTTGATCCCGGCCAGTCCGTAGAATATCGACGTGATCAGGAGCAGAATGGCCGCGGCGATGAGGCTGGTACGGGCGATGAGGATGCCGAGGAACTGTATCAGGCTCATGACAAAGTATATCGCCGCGCGCATGTAGTTTGTCTCGAACCGGCGGATGAAGGCGTCGAAGTTGGGCGATGTGGGGCAGATGCGAAGCAGCAGCGGGATCTCGATGAAGATGATGATTAAGGCGCATACTCTGGCATCAGCGTCAGCGCCGTGTTCTTTACACACTGTGCTTGGATCCGTTGCGGTCCTCTGGCACACTCACAGGCAGATGATGCTGAAGATTATGATGAAGCCGAAATGGAAGATGTTGGCGATGCCCAGCGCGAAGCAGAGGAGTATACATAGCACGCCCGACCTGTCCGTCCGCTCAAGTCAGTCCTGTCTGCGTATTGCAACCTGCGTCCCTCATATGACGTCCGAAGAACATGCCAACCGCCAACGCTTGTCTCAGCGGCCTGCTTGACCCTGGATATGCAGATATTGTCCAACCGCGCATGGCAAATGCATTGATATCGACACTGATCTTATTGCAGATGTTCGTGCAAAGTTCGGAACGAGGCGCATACTAACCACTGGCCATATATGCCTGGTCGGCGCGTGAGCTTGAAGCCGCAACGTCACCGGCACGCTCGGGGCCACTCACTGAAGTTGCGCGACCTGAACTCTTCTGCCAACGTCATCTTGCGAAATCAAGCCGACCCTTCTCGCCTGGCTGATATTGCAAGGCTGATAGGTTTCGGGACGGCAGTGATGGGGCCTCAGTGTGGAGCTGCGGAGCTACTGCGGTAACGTCGTTTGCGTCGTCGGCAAAGGCCAGCGGGTGAGGACGAGGAGATAGTAGTACAGAGAAGCTTGTGATGGAGTTCTTTGGGAGTTGCGAGTCTTCTGTGTTATTCGAGATGGGGACTGCCTGAAGTGGAAGGGTGAGACGACTCGTGTCCCTACACGTCTTACGACTTCAGGTCCCAGGAATCCTTCAACTGCTGGTTCAACAAAGCCGGATGCCAAGCCCGGCGGTCCAAGCTCATAGGGCTCCGCCTCACATCATTCGTCTCCGTCCACGTAAATCATCCTCTAGACATGATCAAGCTCTCTGTGAGCAACGATTTGACCACGGATTGGGAGGTCTATCAGCGGGCGCTGATCAACATAGCAGCTACAATGCATTCCGAAACGGTGAAGGAGTCCCAAAAGTACCCGATATGCAGGAGCGCGGTTGGCAAACCTTTGCTTCGCAAAATCATTTCGGCGTCATGCCGTGCTTAAAACAGTGGCTCTAGCTTCATGCCGAGTCTACATACATTCGCGCGAGCATCATGTTCTGCTGTCAACGCCGGGCCGCGTTCTGTGCCTCCATGCCAACACCCCAAGGCGAGCCATCAGGTGGCGGAATAGACCAGTCGGAAGACGTCGTTGAGCACGAAGAAAGAGCCCTGGGGGTCGCGAAGCAGCTGGAATGCTTGCGTGTAGCTCATGGGCTTCTGCTCTTCATCGACCTGGGCCGGGTCAGTACCTTGCGATTATGAATCCATCAGGGCAAACTGACAATGAGCGCGCCGGTCACAAGAACAAGGATCCCTCCGCTCTCGCTTGACGGCTGCGAATCTAGAGTCGTGACCTGATGTTGGACCTTGGCGAAAGGGAGGTTCTGTGTTGAAAGTGTTGATCAGCGGCCTAATACTGTTGTCGATGTGCTTGACGATCGAGGCACACTCACCGTCAACTTGTCGATAATGTTGGCCGTCCCTTGCACAGCAGACGTCTCGAAAGTCAACATGGAGTTGTCGCGCTGTATCAGAGCACACATTAGCGGCTTGACATAGGTTATGGCAAGCCGATAGGGTAACAGTACATAGAGTGCAGCGAGCTGTGTTCGGTTCTCATCGAAGGTCTTGTAGTAGAACTCGACGAACTGTTCTGCAACGGGGTCAGTCTCCCTTTGCGTTGGTGCACCTGTCTCCCCAGCATCCTATGCCAGAGCGAAGCTCCAATATATCGGAAAGGTCACTGGTGATTGCAGGGACTGACTGACGAGCAATGGTTTGGAAATCTTCACACGGTCAGCAATGCAGCCTTGGTCGGAGCGAAGGTGATGAAATCGTCCTGGATACCTACCTGCCATGATGACTTTGTCAGTATATCAGATGCGAGATCAAGACAATGAGATCTTTGCTGGCGAGAGAGTAAGGAACGCAAACGTCGTCCGCTGCGCAAAATCTCGTTTGTTTAGCTGTACTCCGACGCAACGCCAACAACGGTCTGTCCACGGGTAGAGGGGCGGCGCGGGGCACCTGGAAAAGCGTACTCCGAATGTACGGTGGCACCGTGGCACGTGCGTTGTTAATCCACGCAAAAGCCCACGCAAAAGCGAGGAAGATATCCATACGGGCTATTTTCTCACCGTCAATTTGGCGTCACGCAGATCTGCAACTATGCCTCGAGACTACATATTCGCGACGATGCCGCAATTTCCATGGACAAATATCCCGAGCAAGCCGTCACGATGTCTTTCGGGGAGATTTACTCGGACTTGTATCGACAAGCTGCAAACGAAGGTCACATGCATGCTTTCACCTGCCGCTTCACGCAGTCAATGCTGAGTCCAGAAGCAACTGACACTGGTGGAGCTTGGCTTCCAGTTAAGCATCAACCGAGTCCTTTATATCTCGGAGACTTTCTCAAGCTTGTAGGCCACAGAGTGCCAGAAGCTTCATATGGCATGTCAATACATGTGCATATCACTAATTTTGTCATGACAAAAGAGTTCCACGTTTGTCATGGGCCAAACACTGTTCTCGATATCGTAGAAGGGTCCATGAAGTGGTTCTAACAGCAATGGATGGAATCACATCGAGGCGGAGAGCTTCCTAAATATGGGAATCTCCCAGTTCTAATTGGATACTCGGTGAAGCGGAGGCCACAAAGTTGCGGAACGGAAGCTGAAGATTATCGATGACGGCGACAACTCCTTTTTGAGCTATGGACCGGGTCTTGAATTCGAAGAAGATGACCTTTTCCCGATGCTACTCAGCTTATTTAGACGAAGTTGAAACTCATGGAAACCCCGGAGTGGGAAACCATGTCTCGCTTTTTGAGCAGACGAGAAAGATTCTGGACCATATGTGGTGCGCAGAGGATCCCTTGCAGAACAACCCAGGTCAGGAGTCGGATTGGCGATTTTTCAAGAAAGAGATGCGAGCAGCTTGCAGCACCAAGCTAATCTAAGAAAGGAGTTTACATATACGAAGGCAAGCTGAGTTCTCCTCCCATCGCCGAATGCATTGCAATATAGTCTGATCAAGCGATTCTGATAGGTTTCTATAAGAGTGCAAGCGATCAGTAAAGATTCTGATGCATCTCTGCGAACAGCCGAAACTGGGTCAAGAAACATACGCAGTATGGTGGCAGCTGGATACCCTTGCCGCTTGCGACTACGCGTAGCATGCCCAAGGTAGCACGATCGATAGCTTCCGGAGTTGGATAGACGCCGGCGATGGAGAGCGTTAATTCGCAGTCACCTCCTTGTGAGGCACTCGAGTATGAGCGAACCACTGCGCCGTCTATTTCCGCCCGACAAGAGCCTCTCATACATTCCGGAAGATCATCGATGCAAGCGTCACCCAGGCTAGGCAAGTAAAGGTGAACGATAGTTAGAGCCGGATTGATGAACGCCGTGCAGGTCACTTCTCGAGATTGCCGCGGCAGAAGCTGGTGTCGCGTAGGCGTAGTTTCAAGCTCCGGTCTCATAGCGCGTGGGCAGGAGAGTGCAAGAGCGGAGACTGTAAGAGCCATTGTTAGGGCGATGCAAAGTCTTGGAACCATTTTTCGAAGCGTGAGGGTTGTGACTGTAAAGGAGTATTGCGGTCGGGATCCAGTGGCATTAAATCTAAAATATCTGGTGAATGCAGAGAAAGTTTTGAGCGAGTGTACTAACAGACTCCTTTCGGCCGCAGAAGCACGGTTCATAGTCTGCTCCCTAATGCGGCCTTCAACGGCCGCAATAGGACGGTAGGATCACGTATGCAGGAGAAGATACGACAGAAGCGCGAACCTTATGTTTGAGGATTTGAATTTGAAATGACCTATCGCAGGTGGAGGCCTGGCGGATGGATAGGCTTATGTATTATTAATAGGAAGTATTACCTATACCTGCCAGACCTTAAAAGCGATTTATAGTACCTACCTACCTCCCTCAGACGGGATATCCGCCACACCCGTATCGTTGACCTTCCTGTTCTAGCGCGCGACAGGCGTCGCGTAACATGGGTGATGACTCGCGCGAGCATGGGGTGAGCTAGGTGAGCTGAGGGTGAGTAGGGTGAAGGAGTTACGCTTAGCCTCGCGGACTGTTGATGTTGTTTCAGTAAGAGGGCTACTGTGGAGGGATCAATGCAGGTTGCACGTAGGGGGTGCTGATTGCGATTGAGCTCCGGGTTGCGAGGATTCTTTGAGAAGTACGCGGAGTACGGCGATTCCAGATGGCCTAGTAAAACGATAGCGAAGACGGAAAGCGTGAGCTTCAATCAATCAATAAAGCTTGCATCAAAAGGACTGGAACGAATGCGCAGAAACGAAGGTGTTGAACTCATTCGATGGCTCCCGCTCGGGATAAGAAGCAAGGCCGGTTTATATTTCTTCGGCTGCTAGTCTGCTAACCTTGGAAAGGCTAGTCCTACCTAGGGCTAGCACGAGCAACGGCCACCCACATGTGCAACAATCTCTTCCCCAGAGATTAATAACTTTTTCTGCATCCAAACGACATTCGAAGGTGAGCTGTCTTCCACTTCCATGTTCAATTCCTAGCTGGTGATGATTCTTAAACGATAACTTCCGATTTACACATGATGTATCCACTTAGTTCAAGCTCAACAATCTGAGGCTCCTTACTTGCCAACAGAACACAACGCTCAGATTTGCATTCCGCTCGCTAACGTAATCGCGATCATAGTGTCTCGTCTACGATAGCGGACAGCGAGTGAAGTTTTCCTCGCGAGTATCAGCCTCGTTCTGGCTTATGACGTCCATGTCGACACGTTCTTAGAGCGGCGGAAGAGATCCGTTGTTGCATACAGAGGTGATCACTCAGGCGCTACAGATGAAGTGCTTGACTCTCTTCAACGCAATATGAAGCTGTAGGACTTTTCTTTAGTCACCTGTGACCGTGGCTGGAGCGACAGGACCTCCCCAGTAGCGGAACGCATCTGTTTATCTACTTGTGATGAACGGTTCTTCAGTAGCATCAGCGCGATTGCCGGAAGCTCGAAAAAATCGAGGCCATATACAGTGCTCAGCTTTGAACAATATCACAATTCTTGACAACATCTACAATGCAGAAACAAATCTTCGAATTGAGCTTAGCGTCTTGTTGTAACCCCCAACAAACTTCATACTACTCATGTTAGAAGGTCCTTGATCGAATTCACCGTATCCACGATTGAATCCTCAAGCGCAGTCCACTTGAGGCCGAGCACCTCTACCGCCCTGCTGTTGTCATAACTATATGCTCCATCCTTGGGAACCTCTCCGCCCTTGGCCGACTCGCTTGGCAGGACGGACTGGAACTGAGGAAATCTCTTTCTGATAATATCGACGATCTCGCGATTGGAGAAGGTACCAGCTGTTACGAAGAATCTCTTGTTCTCAGCTTGCGGAAGCTCCATCGCCTTGACATGCGCCACCGCCAGGTCCCTCACGTCGACCCACAAGAAGACAGTCGTTGGAGGTATTTCTTCCCGGTGCTTGCCCTGAATGAAATCCCGGATCGCCGCGTTCGACGTGTTCAAGGCATCGAGTGAGTTTAGATAGTGCACCACGGGACCTAGCACTAAAGGTGGGTTCAGCACCGAAATCGAGAAGCCCGGCTTCTCCTTCTCTAAGAAGTCCCATGCTGCTTTTTCTGCAAACGTCTTGCTGGCTTTGGTGCACAAAAATCAGCTTGCCATTCCTGTGCCGATACGGGTGAACAAGTACCTCGATACCCATTGAACGGATTCTGTACCGCTTGCTCAAGAGTGATTGGATTCCAGTCCTTCTCCGAGTATACATAGCCGGCCCTGTTACCTGCAAAGGGATTGAAGACTGCAGCAAAGGACGAAGTGATGACCTGCAGCACGTGAGCTGACAGGATCGCAGTCGTCGACTCGGAGCCCGTACCACTCTCTTCACTGTCGGTGCATACTGCTGGACGGACTTCAGAATCCCCGTGGTGCCGATTATTGCTGGATCAAGCAATTCCTATCTCTCTCTTAGCGGCTTTCGGGAGCTGGAGAAACATCTCAACCTTTTGGATGTCATTCACTGACCACCGAAACGGGCTTGCAGTGTGAATGACTGCCTCGAACGGGGGATTAGCTTTGACGGCTTCGTCGAATGCACGCTCCTGGGCGATGTCTTCGACTATAACGAAGTCGAGCTTCTCCTTGGGAGTGTTCTTATGTGCTTCACGAATTCTGTCGGCTTTCTCTTGGCTTCGGACGGTGGTGACAACTGAGTGTCTGCATTATGTCAGACCATGAGTAGATATAGCACTATATCAAATACATATAAGATGATGACCAGGTGTTGCACCTACCCGTTCTCAAGAAGACAGTCCAGAACATGTGCAGCAATGAACCCACTGCCTCCGGTGAGTAGCACGCGCGTCATCGTTGCCTGGTAGCTCGAATGGCTCTATGCGGCTTCAACGACTTCAACGACTTCAACTGCAAGAAAGGAGATCAACCGTAACGACTACAACTGCCTGCTTCGCGGCTAAGATGTCCTTATATGGTCAATCAAGCTCAAGGCCACGATTACCAATCGCAAAGAAACGTAACCTTGGAAAGCCCTGGAGACACCTCTTCAAAGCCTTCATCGGGCATAGCGTGCGGATTTATATGGCTCATCCCCCGCGCCGTGTTAACTCCGAGATCTCGATATAGAGGGGTTTGAGCATACTGAGATCTTCCCAGCTTTGACGTTCTAAACACATCACCCAGAAACCGGGTACGGTATTATGGAAGCGAAGACATGGCTACTTTTTAACAAAAGACATTCAAGAATAGGAGCTTATCATCGAAAATTCATACCCCCGATAAACCCAGTGCATAATGGCCAGGCGGCTCTAGCTGGACCTGATTCTATATTGAAAAATCTCGCCACCACGACATGGGCACATAGATCAGTTGGGAGATCGTCAGACTGAAGACCAACTTCAGTACAATCAACGTGTTATCTGAAGGTCGCCGGATCAATGCCGGCTGGGCCCAAATATCCTTTTTGGTTTTGTGACTTTTGAAGCTTTTTGTTCAGCATTTCATACCTAGGCGCTCTAGGGCTCCTTCGGTTCATCTCAGGGTGCGTGCGTGGTGACTATTTTTAGTAACTCGTTGGATGTTTAGTGGCTCATAGCTATGTCGAATACAGAGGGGCAATAATCATAATAAAGTTGGACGGCGGTAATAGCGTTTACTATGTATGCTTCATAATCAATCCATTGCCATCACGGCCGAAAAGAGGAGTTACTCGGTCCAGAAAAGCAGGCGCCGTCGGAGGCTTGCCCATCACGATCATCTACCTAGGGCTATCTCAACGGCCTGACACAGACATGCTCCTGGATCCTGTTCGGATCATGCGTCTGCTCGACTGTACACAGTAAATGGAGTGCTATCGCCCCTCTCGCAGCTCCAGCCCGCCAACCATGACGTACGAGTCCCCCGCGGAGGCGCCCCTCAGCATCATCTCGACGCAGATGATCGCCGCCCAGCAGCGGCCGAGCAACCGTCGCGGCCCTTCCGGCGCCTGGGGAAGGCTCCGATCCGGAACCTCGGACCCGCTGGAGAACTACGGGCTGCCTTCCAAGGGCGAGACTAGGTGCCTCGACGTCCGAGTTGAATCTATTGATGCAACGCTGATGGGACGCAGGCTCAACGAGCGAAAGGCACAGGAGGCCTTCTACAACAAGATCGTCGAGCGGTACATGAAGTTCTGCAGCGCCTCTGGAGGCGGTGATGCGCTGGACAAGCAGTTCGCCGCGCTCTCCATCTCCTCGAATGCATCCTCAGCCAGCTCAGGCGGCCACCATGCCCCCACCAAGTCGACGCAGAAGGGAGCTGCCTCCCAATCCCAGCCTGCAGCCGGAGCCCCGTCCCCCGAGCTCGCGACCATCCTGATGGCAATGCGCAAGCTGCGCGAAGCCATCGTAGCCACGCACCGCCGCGACACGTTCGCCCAGCGGGCCTACATCTTCATCATCCACGCGGCCATCCTGACCAAGCACCAGGAGTCGTACCACCCGGCCCTGCTCTACCTGCTGCAGTGCATCCACCCGCGCACCCCGCTCTCCGACCCGGAGCTGCACGAGTTCGTCGGCTACCACGTCCTCGACCTCGCGTGCCGGCAGGGCGACCTGGCCGCCGCGTTTGCCGCGCGCGCGCATCACGGCTACGTCGGCAGACGCGTGGATTCGGCCCTCAAGGCGCTCGCGCACGACAACTGGACGCTGTTCTGGCGGGTCCGTCGGGCCGTGGACGGGTACCAGAAGCGGCTGATGGAGTGGGCGGACGATGGGGTCCGGCTGCACGCGCTGAAGTGCATCGGTCGTAGCTACATCATGGTCGACAGGCCGTTTGTGGAGCGTTGCGCCGAGACGTCGTGGGCGGAGCTGGTGCGGAGCGGGGTGGGTTGGGAGTTGACAGATGGGGATCGGATCATCGTCCGGAGGATGAAGCCAAAGTGAGGTGATTTGTCGTGGACGCGAAGAGCAACACGCAATCGACTTCATAGGACTTTGACGCCCTGAGCGGTTCAGTCCGTGTCACTGCGGGTGGCGGACTTGCCTGATAGCTTTCTTCAGCAGCTTGATTGAAGCAGGCTTCTTGATGGATGTTTATGCTCATTTATCATTCTTCGATGGCAGGATTTAGTTCATCTCTACATCCTCCTCTTCCGCCTCATCATCATCAGCTTCGAGACCCTCACTATCCCATTCGTCCTCTAAATCATCCATCTCCTCGTCCCTCGCATCCTCCTCGTCCCCGCCTCTGCCGACCCTCTCCTTCCGCTTCCTCTCCACATTCTCCCGCTGTATCCGTTTCCGCTCTTCCTTTTCCTTTCTCCGCGCTTCCCACATTTCATCCGTCTGCTTGACCTCCTCTTTCGACTTGGTTATGTACTCATGCCACATGACCTTGCCCCCACAAACGCCCTCCTCAACCTTGGTCAGCCGCAGTCTCATCCGCGGACCGAGCTCCACCAACTTCACCGCACGCTTCTCCACGCGCGGATTCCCTCTTTTGACCCCCACGTTCGCACCGTTCCCCCCCGCGTCACCTTCCGCCCTAACATCCGCCTCCGCCTCCGCCCTTGCCTCCGCTAGTCGCTCCCTATCCTTCTTACTTAGCACTTTGCGCGTGCGTTGGGCTAGGACCTCGACTTCCGCATCCGTTTCGACCTCGGACTCGCTCCCGGACGTGAAGCCCGCAGCCGAGGGATCGAGCAGGTACTCCGCGACATCCTCGAGCCTGCCAAGATTGGGCAGCCCCTTCTTCTGGCGCTCGCGCGACGTGATGAGCTTCTCGGCGGCTTTGAGCCGGCGGATGCTGCGCGGCACGCCGACGGGCTTCGTCGTGATGGCGTAGTGCCGCAGGTTGAGCGTGTAGGTGCCGGCGTCGGCTGTCGAGGAGGGCGGTTCGCGGTTGAGCAGGAGGACGCG
>QQTW01003489.1_pt1 | contig 11607 bp, 8 predicted proteins | sample 1904831 | NCBI WGS metagenome assembly QQTW01 (sample SAMN09435610, study PRJNA476489) | Subsurface metagenome, whole genome shotgun sequencing project.
CGAATGTAGAGCATATTATTGTTGATGGGGGTTCAAGCGATCGCACTGTAGAAATAATCAAAGATTATGCTACTAAGTATCCTCATATAAGTTGGATTTCAGAATCAGATAGAGGACAATCTGATGCGATGAATAAGGGAATAAAAATGGCAAAGGGAGATATTTTAGCTATTCTCAATGCTGATGATTATTACGAACCAAATATACTCAATGGTGTTTTGGCAATATTTGAAACGTTGCCCGAACCAAGTTTTTTAGTTGGTAACTGCAATATTTGGGGTGAAGAGGGAAAGTTAATTGATATTAATAAGCCTAAGCGTTTGAAGTTAGATGACTTATTAATTGGTCCTCATATTAATCCATTCCCAATGAATCCATCGGCGTATTTTTACCACAGTTCCTTACACGATAGAATAGGTTTGTATAAGGTAGATGAGCATTACGCGATGGATGTAGATTTTTTATTTAAAGCGGTGAAAATCGCAAATGTAAAATACGTGAATGAAACTTGGGGCAATTATCGCAAGTTTCAAGGAACCAAGACTGTAGATGACATTGAAAATGGTCAAAATATGGTTCGTATTAATTCAATAATGGAATATCATTTGCAGCAATTACCATTATTTCAACGTTGGCTAGTAATATTGCGACGCAAATTAAATCAAAATCACAACTGGATTAGATTTAAGTATTTTATTGAACATCCTTATAAATTATTCCCAAGCGTGAAAAATAAGCTTGTGAAATTACTATAGCGGTTTCCATTTGCTGCAATGATTTTTTGGAGGTGGAAGTAGCTGGTGTGTTATTAGAGGAGATTTTGAAGGTTTTATAAGCTGATGTGCTTTTAAATTACATGTAGGACGGCCAGGGATGCCCATCCCACAAGAGCCTTACAATTTCAACCATGTAACTTGAAGTTTTCTAGCTTGGTGCAAGTCTTTGCAAAAGTTTTGGTGTTGGGTAGGGGTAGAAGGAAGCGATCGCGTTTTTGAAGAAGAAACATCTTGCTTACGTATTATACAACGATCGCACTTTGAAACGTAGCGAATCCTGGAAACGGGATTGAAACTTGCTGAATTCCGTTTGTTTTAAAATACAGTGGTTGATGAAAAATTTTCCATAACCAGTGGTGTTTTGTCACTCTCGTTCGCCACGTTCAAGACGGTCGAGAATACGACGATTTTCTGTTTGCAACCCGCGAATTTCCGATTGCATTTCCTCGATATTACCTTGCATTACTCGCCAGTTGCTATAACGCAGGGAACCTCCGTAACGTACTGGCTCCCCTACATGTAAATTTATCCACATAGCATGAAATATTAGCGCCGACTTACTTAAGTCGCTAATAGGATTGAGACAAATTTTTTCAGGTTACTAAGGCTACTAAAGCAATACCGATGGGAGATGCGGGATCGACTAAGCAGGAGTACCGCATTAAGTAGGTATAAACCCCATTGATTATCGCAATCATAAATTTAAACTATTAAGATTTAGCAATAAAACCTTTGCCTCGTAACAATTAGTTGTACTTTCATAAAGTATAATTAAGAAAAAGATATAAAAGTTCGGGCAGTAAAATCGGCTCAAATTGCTGAGTATATTGTCCGAAAGCGTGCATTTTTTAATTGTTTTTAAGTTAGTGCTAAGGTATTCTGTCCCCGCAACTAGTTTGTAAGGCAGAATGCAGCTTTCGTCAAAATGTCAATTTATCGGTTTTAGAGGCAGTCGGCGTGGGTCAGTATCAACCTACTCAGCTAAATCGTTATAGTCCAGATGCGATCGCGCGTTACTATAGGTTCCGTCCCGCTCATGTGTGGGGACGGGCGATCAAAATTATCTGGTTTTTCGCTGGGTTTGTATTGGGTTTAAAGTGGGACGAATGGTTTAACCAAGTTGAGCAAAATAAGCTCAAACGGGCAATCCAATTGCGAGAAATGTTGACGCGATTGGGTCCGACATTTATTAAAGTTGGTCAAGCCCTCTCGACGCGACCGGACTTGATTCGCAAAGACTTTTTGGACGAATTGGTAAAGCTGCAAGACCAGTTACCACCTTTTGATAGCGCCATAGCCTATCACATTATCGAGACTCAACTCGAACGTTCGATAAGCGAAGTATTTAGCGAATTGTCGCTTCAACCAGTCGCAGCAGCAAGTTTGGGTCAAGTTTATCGCGGTCGTCTTGCTTCTGGCGAAGAAGTTGCGGTGAAAGTCCAACGTCCCAACCTGCGACCAACGCTGACTCTCGACCTCTATTTAATGCGGTGGGCAGCAGGTTGGCTAGCACCTTGGTTGCCCCTCAACCTGGGGCATGACCTCTCTTTAATAGTCGATGAATTCGGCACAAAGCTTTTTGAAGAAATCGATTATATCAACGAAGCACGCAATGCTGAGAAGTTCGCCACTAACTTTCGCAACGACCCGCAAGTAAAAGTTCCAGCGATTTACTGGCGTTATACTACAAATCGCGTTTTAACTTTAGAGTGGATTGACGGCTTCAAGCTTACCGATACTAAAAGTATCCGCGAAGCTGGCTTAGACCCTGAAAGTATTATCCAAATTGGTGTTACATCCGGGTTGCAGCAACTACTCGAACACGGCTTTTTCCACGCTGACCCCCACCCAGGTAATTTGTTTGCGATGCGCGACGGTCGCATGGCTTACATCGACTTCGGGATGATGGATCAACTTGACGAAACGATGAAAGAGACGTTAGTCGATGCATTAGTACATCTGGTAAATAAAGACTATTCCGACTTAGCGATAGATTTCGTTAATCTCGGTTTCTTAACGCCCGATACCGATATTCGTCCAATTATTCCTGCCCTCGAAGCTGTACTCGGTAATGCGATTGGTAAAAACGTCCGCGAATTTAACTTCCGCACGATTACCGACCAGTTTTCGGAACTGATGTACGAATATCCGTTCCGAATTCCTGCTAAGTTTGCGCTGATTATTCGGTCGTTGGTGACGCAAGAAGGTATAGCTCTTACCCTCAACCCGAATTTTAAAATTATCGAAGTTGGGTATCCTTATATAGCGCGACGCTTGCTGAATGGTGAATCTCCCGAATTGCGGCGACGGTTGTTGAACGTGCTATTTAAAGATGGTAAATTCCAGTGGCAGCGCTTGGAGAACTTGATTAGCATTGCCCGCACTGATAACAGCTTCGATGTTTTGCCCACTGCCCAATTAGGTTTGCAGTTTTTGCTTTCGGATGAAGGTAAGTTTTTGCGCCGACAGTTGGTATTAGCGCTAACTGAAGATGACCGTTTGCACACCCAAGAAATGCAGCGGCTATGGAATTTGGTCAAAGATGACTTGCAGCCCAATCGTTTGTTAAATGCAGCTATTGGCGCATTGACCGAGTTATCACGCGAGGGTGTTGCCGCAATTTTACCGAAAGCAACGGGGAAGTCAGTGTTTAGTGATACTAACAAAACTGAGAAAAAATCGGTTTAAGTTTTGCTAAGGATATTAAAATCTATATTCCCCCAACCCCCTTATTAAGGCAGGACTGTTTCATTTTCCGCAGATAATTCGTTTAGCCGATGATATTGTAGGGGCACAGCAGTACTGTGCCCCTACGACTGCCTCAAATTTAAACGAAAAAATAAGACTTCCAGATTTTTATATAAAGAATAAAACAGCCCTGCTTTATTAAGGGGGCTAAAAATGGGTAAAGTAGAAAGTATATTTTTACTCAAAAATAATTTTCGTTTACACAGGAGTCCTGCTTGTACTACTTTCCCGAACAACCGCCATATTTTCTACTGGCAATTGGTTTATTTGCTGCTGCCACATCAGGTACAGCACTCGCTGGAACTCTCAAATCAATTGTTGCTAAATGGCAAAGCGATGGTGCAGAAAATTCTGGTACGCGGTTTGCGAAAACAAATTTATTATTACCGTTTTTGGGCGTAGGTGTCGGTATCGCTCTCTTTTTAGTCTCTGGCTTAGAAATATTTGGTTTTCCTCCATTTATCTCTTTCGCTGTTGGTTTACCCATCGCTTTATTTACCATTTTGCTAATCTGGTTTCAATTGGGAAGCATGATGACCTTTGTCGAAACCAATGGAATGCGATCGCTTGACCTAGATTCATAAATTAATCGTAGGTTGGGTGAAGCGACAGCGTAACCCAACATTAACTTTGGAATCGCTATGATTATGCTCTGCTCCATCCAACCTACAAATATTTTCCTCTTACCAGAGTAATAAAAGATCCGTTATCTGACATCTTGCACTAATTATATTGTCAAGCAAAAAACAAACTAAGTACTTCTAGATTTATCGACTGCACTTTCGCCCGCCAGGGACTGTAAGTCCCTGTCTAATAGCTAAAGTCCTCTTTTAGAGGACTGTTTGAGTATCAGGATGTTTCTGTATGATTTGTAACTATAAATTGCGGACGTAAGCATTTATACGTACAGGTGCAAGATATGAGCCTCTAACTAGCGCGATTACACGCTAACAACAAATGGTAGAAACACATTTTTCCTTGGTTCGCTGGGAGCTTTGCTATATATGGGTTTTAAAATGTGTTTCTTAAGAGTTATAGAACTATCTAACCTGAGACAATTCTTTTGTTGACGATTTTTGGCTGTTTATAGGGGGAAGTTCAAGCTTGTGCTGAGGTAGCATTTTTGCATAGCTGTCTGTCAGATAAGCGTTGAATTTCCTGTCCAATTTTTTGAGAAATCTCTTTAAAGGTTTATTTTCATTTCCAAAGCTGACTTTACGCACAAAAGGTTTAATAATTGTCGAGATGCGCCTCACTCCCAACTTTTTATACTTAGTTTGAAAATAACCATCTTCAGACAAATCCCACTTTTCTCGAATGCGTTGTAAGCTGCCTAGAGTCCAAGCATCACTCCAGCGCAGCATATAAAAGTGTAAATCGCTCAATTCTAAAGGTGGTCCCGGTACGTAGGTGACGAGAGAATCGGGTTCAAAATATATTGTTCCTCCCGCATTAGCCACATTCATGCAAAAATCGAGGTGTTCTTTTGTATTGAGCATAGCTTCATCTAGATAGCCAATTTGCTCGAATATTTCAGTGCGGACTAAAGTGCAGTGAAATTCTGATAATTCTGTTTGGGTACGTTGGAGCTGGGGACGTAACTCAACGGCATTATGACCCTGTTTATACATCTTTTCACGTAAGTGTCGTCTGCCTTTAACGTCTACGACAACGTGACTTTCTCCACCTGCAAAGTGAACTCGTTGATGTATAGGTTTCTTTTCGCACATCAGGGGACCAACTAAGGTAGCACCTGTTTCTTCTGCACAGTTAACTAAAGCTTTTAACCAACCTGGGGAAAACACGACATCGTTATCAAGGAATACCAAGTATTTGGTGTCAACGTGACTTAAACCGATGTTGCGTGCGTGGTTAGGGGAAAGATAGTAATCTGTGCGAATCAGTTTAAAGTTCTTTTCTTGCGCTTTTGTTTCGAGATAGCGACGAACTTTTCTAGGGGAATTTCCATCGACATAGATTAATTTGAAGGGAAATTCTGTATGTTCGTAGATGCTTTCAAGAGATTCTTGAGTACAGCTAAAACGTTCGCGGGGTACTACAACAAGTGTAACAATTGGTTCTGTCATTGTTGATATCTCCATTTTTTTGGTTATTTGTTAAGCGTTACTCGTTAATGCGAAGGGTCTGACTTGTAAGTTTTGGAGAGTTAATTTACCATCCAACATTTGCTGATAAATTGCGACCAATTCATCATTTAGCTTGGTCATATCGTAGTTTTCTTCCACACGTTTACGACCAGCTTTACCCATTTTTTGCCAATCTTGGGAATGCTCGATGAGGTAGGTTAATTTTTGTGCGATCGCATCTGCATCTCGTTCGGGTACTAAGAATCCCGAAATTCCATCTTCGACTAATTCGGGAATTCCACCATGCAATGTACTAATGACAGGCAAACCCATTGCCATTGCTTCTTTTAATGTGTTGACGGGTGCATCCTGATTTCCATCTGCACCAGTGACGCTAGGAGCAACAAAAATATGGCAAGTGTCGAGAATTTCAACTATTTCTTTTTGCTGTTTCCAGCCTAATAATTTGACAATATGGCTGACATTTAATTCTGTACTCAGTTTCTCGAAATGCTCTTTTAAATTGCCATCACCAATGACATTATATTCGATGTTTGGGTAAGTTTGGGCAACTTTGGCAATGGCTTTAATTACATATTCAATTCCTTTTTTTTCTACCAAGCGTCCAGTTGTTGCAACTCGAATTTTTCCATCTTGAGGAAAATAGCGTTCTTGAAAGAAAAACTTACTGCAATCGATTCCCGAACCGTGAACGTGAATTTTATTTGTATCGCAACCTAAAGCAACAGCTTTATTTTTGAAAAATTCGCAGTTAGCCAAGAAAAAATCTGTTTTTTGGAAGAGTTCTTGATAAACTTGCTCTCCCCATCGGGGTAGAAACTTACTAATATCTGAACCCCGAAAGGTTGAAATTAATTTTCCTTCGATTAAACCAAGTTGACGAAACCAGACTCCGAATACACCTAATGTACTAAATTGACAGTGGATAATGTCGTATGATTTCTTTTCTAAAAATGGTATGGCTCGATAGAGCATTTTTAATGATTTTGCTTGACTAACGTAACGAGAAGTATTGAGTAATTGCAAGCAAACTGATGGATTTTTAGAGAAATTTATCAGCAGTAAACCTAAACCTTTAATCCAACGCCATAACTCATTATTTGGTCGAGTTGGTGCGTAGATAGTGCGTTCGATGAGGTTATATTTTTCGACTAATGGATGGACTTTTGATGTATCGTTAGGAGATCCATCGAGGGAATAAATATCTACTTCATGTCCTCGTTCTATCGTTCCGGCGATTTGATTTAAAATAAATGGTTCGGATAGGACGGGAAAATGGGCGACGAAAAATGCTATTTTCATGTTTTTTAATAGTGTAAATTAGATTTGCGAGTACAAATTTTTTAATCGCGCAAAGGCGCAGAGGCGCATTAGGCGCTTCGCTTCCCGTTCGCGCAGCGTGCCCGTAAGGGCAAGGGTAGAAGAGGTTTTTTTTATGGATTAGATAGATGAAAGTTGCTGTAATTCTCTTGCGCTTGCTATTGTTTCTTGAGGTAATTCTACATTCAAAATTTGCTGATAAATTTCTACTAATTCATCATTTAATTTGTTCATATCATATTTATCTTCAACACGGGCACGTCCAGCTTTACCCATTTTTTCCCAATCTTGGAAATGTTGAATTAAATAAGTTAATTTTTCGGCAATTTCATCAGCATCTCGTTCCCTAACTAAAAATCCCGAAATTCCATCTTGTACTAATTCGGGAATACCACCATGTATAGTACTAATTACAGGTAAACCCATTGCCATTGCTTCTTTGAGAGTATTAACTGGTGCATCCTGATTTCCATCGGCAGCAGTTACACTGGGGGCAACAAATATATGTGAATTATCAAGAATTTCGACTATTTCTTTTTGCTGTTTCCAACCCAGTAATTTAACTATGTGACTAAGATTCAATTCGGCGATTAATTTTTCAAAATGCTCTTTCAACTCACCATCACCAATAATGTTGTATTCAATATTTGGATGAGTTTCTACGATTTTAGCAACCGCACGAATGGCATATTCGATTCCTTTTTTCTCCACCAAGCGTCCCGTCGTGGCAATCTTAATTTTTCCATCAGCAGGGAAATAACGAGGTTTGAAGGAGAATTTACGGCAATCTAATCCTGAACCGTGAATAACAAGTCTTTTTGAATCACAACCTAAACTAATTGCCCGATTTCCAAAAAATTTGCAGTTTGCTAAGAAAAATTCTCCTTCTTTAAAAAGTTGGTCGTAAACGTTTGCGCCATTTTCTTGAACATATTTACTAATATCAATGCCGCGAAATGTGGTAATTAACTTACCTTGAATGATTCCAGCATCACGGTAAGCAAGGGCAATCGGTGCTAATGTACCAAATTGACAGTGAATAATATCGTATGTACCATCTTGAAGTAGGGATACAGTTCTGTAAAAAGTCTTTAAAGTTGCTACTTCCGAACCATATTTTTGGGAATTGAAAAGCTGTAGGGTTTTTAAAGAACCTTTATCTAAATTTTTTAACAGTAAACCCAATCCTTTGAAAAAACGCCAAACTATATTTTCTGGTACAGCTGGGGGAAAATGGGTACGTTCTAGAAGTTTGTATTCTTCTACAACTGGATGTATTTTACCAGTGTAGTTTTTTGGTAAACCGTTAACTGGGTGAATATGAACATCATGTCCCCGGTCGATTAAACCAGTAATTTGATTCAAGATAAATGCTTCTGATAAAACAGGGAAACGCCAAACGATAAATGCTATTTTCATTGTTTATTTGTCCTTTGTCAGTTGTCAGTTGTTAGTCTTTGTAACATTTGTATTATTTGTAGGTTGGGTGTAGCGATAGCGAAACCCAACTTTATCAAGTTAGTTGTCCGTATTTGTATTATTTGTAGGTTGGGTGCAGCGATAGCGAAACCCAACTTTATCAAGAATAAATGTGTTGGGTGGAGCGGAGCGGAACCCAACCTACATTTATGAACTTATTTTGGTCAGCCGATATATTCATTGCTTGCAAAATTGGTGGATGATGAGAACCAGGATATTGAATACAACTAATAGTTCCTTCTTTCACTTGCAAGCGCTCAATTTGCTCTAAATTCATACCAATAGCTTGACAAATTAAATATTTGATAGTTTGTTCAGTTGCTACAACTAAACCAGTTGTCAAGTTGTCAGGATTCGATACAGTCTTCGTATTAATTACGGCTTGCCAATCCTCTGGATAATCTTCGTGCAATACTTTAAAATTACATGTTTCTGGATGATATTGTAATATCTGCTCGCCTATTTCCTGTGAATTATTAGAAACACTACTCAAACTAAATTCAATACTAATTTCTTTGAGTAATTCAGCTAAATTCTGAGTTTCTTCCACAGTTGTATTTGAAGGTATAAGTAACAAACGCAAACCTTTACCCCCCTCTTGGGGTTTGGGTAAATATTCCCCCACATGGGAACTCAAATTCATTAACTCCAGTTGTCCTGACTCCAAAGAACCATCAGCAAAATTCAACACGCTGATGCCGCAATTTGATTGTTGAATACAATGATAACGGTCAGGAGTTATACCAAGAGCAGTACTAATTAAAGCGCGGTTTGTACCACCATGAGTTACCAGTAGCAGTGTCTTCCCAACATAATGCGGTAACACCTCTTGCCAAAATTCTTGGACTCTTTGGTACAAGCTGAGTACAGGGTAAATACATAAATGCGGCCTCTGCCCCAATCCGAATCCAAGGGAAAGGGAATCTAACTCGGAGATTGGATTCATCCAAAACTCATGGGGACACTGCTTCCAAAAGCGATACTTGAGAGGGAAGTTCTCGCGCACGTATTGAAACGCTAACCCTTGCCATGCTGGCATATCGGTTTCGCGTAATTTGTCGGTAACAAAAATTTCACTTGGGTCAACCTGGGGAGCCATCACTCCTAAAATTTCCCTAGCTGTTTCCTGCGCTCTTTTCAACGAGCTAGCATACATTGCGTCAAATGCTAACCCCTGCAAAAAGCTGCCTGTCTTCCGGGCATCGCTGCGTCCTACATCGGTTAATACTGACTCATTGCTGCTACCTTGATACAATCCCAATGCATTATAAGTACTTTCTCCGTGTCGTACCAAAATCACGCGGGTTTGCCTCGATTCCTCACGCTTTAACTGCATATGCATCTCCTTCGGAAGTGTCATCAACAATGCTTTGCAAGCGGTACAGGGTTGCGTAATAACCACCCAGACGCATCAGTTCGCGGTGAGTACCTTGCTCTAAAATGCTTCCTCCCTCAACGTAGAGAATCATATCTGCATTTTCCACTGCTCTAAGGTTGTGGGAGATAAAAAAAGTCGTGCATCCCTCGGTCAGCTTTTCCAGTGCTGCGCTGACAATGCGATCGCTTGCGTTATCTAAACCTGTAGTCGGTTCGTCGAGGATGACAATCGGTGCTTCCCGGATGGCTGCACGCGCGATCGCAATCCTCTGCCGTTGACCTCCTGAAAGTGTACTACCCCGTTCGCTTAGTATTGTGTCGTAGCCTTGGGGCAGTTCCATGATAAATTCATGGGCATTGGCAAGACGTGCGGCTTTTTCAACTTCTTTGTCGGTGGCTCCAATTTTGCCGTAGGCAATGTTCTCTCTAACACTGACTGCGAATAACACGCTATCTTGCAAAACTACGCTAATTTGCTGCCGGAGCGAGTCTAAAGTATATTCCCGGATGTCTTGACCGTCGATTAAAATGCTACCTTCATCAGGGTCATACAGACGGATAATCAAGCTTAGGAGCGTTGATTTGCCACTCCCCGAAGGACCAACTACTGCCACTTGTTGCCCCGATTGAGCGACAAAGTTGATATCTTTTAATATTCCTCTCCCTGCATCGTAGCCAAAGGAGACATTTTCAAACCGGACAGTACCGAAGAAAGGATGTGCCTTTTGTGCTTTTGGTAAGTCCCGCACGTTGGGTTCATAATCCAACACTTCCACTACCCGTTCCCCGGAAGCTGTAGCTTTAGCGATTTGTCCGATTTGGCTGGAAACTTTCCGCATCGGTTCCAAAGCGTTTCGCAGGTAGGTCATAAACACCAGTAGTTCCCCCGGAGTAAGTTCTTTATGTAACACTACATGCGAACCTCGCCACAACACTACAGCAATAATAATTGCCATCAAAATTTGCACAGCCCTTTCCAAAGCTGCGGACAGTCGTAAAGATTCAATCGCTTCATCCAAACTCTTTTGGTTCTGTGCCGAAAAAACACCCTGTAGCATTTTTTGTAGGGATAGGACTTGCACTACCTTGATTGCGCCGATAGTTTCACCCGTTGTTGCTGCTAAAACACCTTCCGAATCACGGTGTTGTTTCGCAAACTTGCGAATCCGGCTAATCATGTTGCTCGTCAACAACGATAAAATGGGGAAAATCGCGGCTGCTACCAAGGCTAGTTCCCAATTTAACCAAAACATAATTGCCAACATCCCCAGCAAAGAGAGGACGTTAGTAATTAGAGGTAAGGCAGTTTTGACGGTGACAGTTCGCATCTTCTCAATATCTGCGGTGACGCGGGTTATCAAGTCACCACTTTTAGACTTTTGGTGAAAAGATAACGAAAGATTTTGCAAGCGGTCAAAAACATTACCGCGTACCTCTGATAACACCCTCACGACAGCCAGGGACATACCGTAGGTACTCATGTACGCAGCTACACTGCCTATTCCTGTAATTGCCACAATTGCGATCGCCGATAAAGTTAATAATGCGATTGGGTTAAGACCAAAGCTGTTAGGAACTTTTACGTTATTGTGAGCGGGAATGAGGATGTTGTCAAAAACGTATTTTAAGGGCCAAGGCTCCAGCAAGCGCAAACCTGTCTCAACTAATAGTGCTACAAAAGAACCAGCAATCAAAATTCTTTGTTCGCGGATATACGGCGAAAATTTCCGTAAAATCTGCATAACGCCTGGGATATAATTAATGGGTCAGCGCTCCAAAGAAAAAGAATTAAAAGGTGT
>QQTW01003490.1_pt1 | contig 11602 bp, 5 predicted proteins | sample 1904831 | NCBI WGS metagenome assembly QQTW01 (sample SAMN09435610, study PRJNA476489) | Subsurface metagenome, whole genome shotgun sequencing project.
GTAGATGGTTTCATGGATGGTCACATGAAGATGCTCTTCTCAACACATTCGACGTCCAATTCAGATGCGTCGAGATGGAACAATCTCGCAAAATTTTTAGTCTGGCTCAAGGCTTCTATGGCTAGCTTCCGGAGTTAAGCTACTAACGGTGTCCGGGGTTAGCCACTGCATTATGTAACTGCCTAAGCATTTTCCGATGATGCTTTCGTTGCTCTAGATGCTTTTCATATGCATCAATACTAATACTCCATCCCAATATCTACCTCAATATAGATGCTAACCACCATACACTAAGGCAAAAGACAATCGCGGTTACGAAAGATCATTTGTAGGATTTAAATCGTCTTTCTTCTTCATTGCAAGAAGGAGCATGATAAGCCTGCCATGGAGAGCAGCTTTGCGCAGTACGCAATGGACGCTGTGTAGGGACTGCCAGAGAAATCTCCTTCTCTCACGACTGGGAGCTACGACAAGATCATCTCGAATTCGAGATCCACGATCGTTCAGCACTGCAAGTCGCTTACAAATACGCAGCTTCTCATCTCATCCTGCCAGACGAAAAGACAAACCGCCACCAGACCCTTTGGCCGTTGACGAGAGTCCAGAAGATTCTCAAGCTGAGAAGGTGGACAACGAGCTACGAGAGGATCCCCGGACAGAAGATAGTGTTGAAGCAAAGGACAAGCCACCCGAACCACAACCCATACCTACTGCCTCTTCCGGCAATTCCAAAGTCAGTGGTGGAAGCGGAGGCGAATCAGGATCGGGGGGGGGACGGTGATGGAGGACCGCGGCGAGGAAGGAAGCCGACTACCGAAAGAGCGTTGCAGAAGCCAACGGTGCCAGAGATCTATCCACAGGTCATGGCCATACCAATAGCGAAGCGGCCATTGTTCCCTGGTTTCTACAAGGCAATCACCATTCGTGATGCTAACGTCACTTCGGCAATACAAGAGATGATGAAAAGAGGTCAGCCATACGTCGGAGCTTTTCTCTTCAAGGATGAAGCAGCAGACAAAGACATCATTGAGCGGAAAGAGGACGTGCACGACGTGGGAGTTTTCGCCCAGATTACCAGTGCCTTCCCCGTTCACGGTGAAGAGAACAGTCTCACCGCTGTCTTGTATCCTCATCGCAGAATCAAGATGACTGCCCTCATGCCTCCGTCCAGGGGCAAGTCTGCACCGGACGCGCCGATATCGATGGTGGAAGTCGCTCCCCTCAAAGAAGAGAAGTCACAGATTGATGGAACGGCCGAGAACAGAGGCGATGTTGTTGCAAGTTTCGAAGAGCCAAGCAAAGACCAGACCGCAAATCAAATTCAACAATACGAGCCAACGGCCTTCTTACGCAAATATTCCATCTCTCTTGTCAATGTCGAAAATCTGGCGGAGAAACCCCACGAGAAAAAAGACCCCATAATTCGCGCTACGACCTCCGAGATTGTCAATGTATTCAAAGAAGTTGCAAATCTCAACCCGCTTTTCAAGGACCAAATTTCTGATTTCAGCATGTCTCAGTCGGCAGGCAACGTTATAGAAGAGCCAGCCAAGCTGGCAGATTTTGCTGCGGCAGTGGCTGCAGGGGAGACTTCAGAGCTACAGGACGTCCTGCAAGAAATGGATGTTGCTGCAAGGTTACAGAAAGCGCTTATAGTTCTGAAGAAGGAGCTCATGAACGCAAAGCTGCAGTCCAAGATCTCGAAAGACGTCGAGCAAAAGATCCAGAAAAGACAACGGGAGTATTGGCTTATGGAGCAAATGAAAGGCATTCGACGAGAGCTCGGAATTGAATCGGACGGGAAGGACAAATTGGTGGAGAAATTCAAAGAGAAGGCTGAGAAGCTTGCCATGCCGGATGCTGTAAAGAAAGTTTTCGATGAAGAACTGAACAAGCTGGCACATCTGGAACCAGCAGCGTCAGAGTTCAACGTCACTAGAAACTATCTAGACTGGATCACTCAGATCCCATGGGGGCAGAAAAGTGCAGAAAACTTTGGCATCAAGAATGCCATGTCAGTGTTAGATGAGGATCACTATGGCCTCAAAGATGTCAAAGATCGCATTTTGGAGTTCATTGCTGTCGGAAAACTCCGCGGCACTGTGGAGGGCAAGATTCTCTGCTTCGTGGGTCCGCCCGGCGTTGGCAAGACTTCGATCGGAAAGTCAATTGCAAGGGCACTAAACAGACAATACTACCGATTCAGTGTTGGAGGTCTGACTGACGTCGCCGAAATTAAAGGCCATCGAAGGACCTATGTTGGAGCTTTACCGGGGCGAATCATACAAGCATTGAAGAAGTGCCAGACCGAAAACCCTCTCATCCTGATCGATGAGGTCGACAAGATAGGTCGAGGGCATCAAGGTGATCCCTCGTCTGCTCTGCTAGAACTGCTCGACCCAGAGCAAAACAATAGCTTTCTAGATCATTACATGGACATTCCCGTGGACCTCTCGAAAGTTCTTTTTGTCTGCACCGCCAATATGACCGACACCATCCCACGTCCTCTTCTCGACCGTATGGAATTGATCGAGTTGAGTGGCTACGTCTCTGACGAAAAGAAAGCCATTGCTGAACGCTATCTTGCGCCACAAGCAAAAGACCTAAGCGGTCTCAAAGACGTCGATGTTACTCTTGATGCCTCAGCGATTGAAGAACTAATCAACAAATACTGCCGTGAGTCCGGAGTGCGCAATCTCAAGAAGCAGATTGAAAAGGTCTATCGCAAGTCTGCACTTAAGATCATCCAAGATCTTGGTGAGGAAGTGCTCCCTGAGTCAGCAGCACTGACCCCCGAAGGCAAAGTCGCGCTGGAAGAAGCCGAAAAGGACAAGTCAGACGTTAAAGACACACCGGAAGACATTTCGAAAGAAACCACCGAAAAACCTCGGGTCGCCCTCAAGGTGCCTGACAGTGTTCACGTCTCCATCTCACGGGACACACTTAAAGACTATGTAGGCCCTCCCATATTCACCTCCGACCGCCTTTACGACAAAACCCCCTCCGGCGTCGCCATGGGTCTGGCATGGACCTCCATGGGAGGGGCCGCCCTTTATGTCGAATCTATTCTCGACTCCGCCCTCACCTCCTCTTCTCGCCCCATGCTTGCACCAACCGGCAACCTGAAAGCCGTTATGAAAGAGTCAACCACGATCGCCTACAGCTACGCCAAATCTCTCCTTGCGACCAAATTCCCGCAGAACAAATTCTTTGAGCACGCCCGCATTCATCTTCATTGTCCGGAGGGAGCGGTGCAAAAAGATGGACCCTCGGCGGGTATCACTATGACGACGAGCCTGCTGAGTTTGGCGCTGCAGAGGGAAATTGATCCCACGGTCGCGATGACGGGAGAGTTGACAGTGACAGGGAAAGTTTTAAGGATTGGTGGATTGAGAGAGAAGACCGTTGCGGCGAGGAGGGCTGGGTGCACTAGGATTTTGTTCCCCAAGGATAATTGGGGAGATTGGTGTGAGCTGCCCGAGGTAAGTTCTCACCGCTTACACGCGTTCTATTGGATGAAGACACAGGAGAGCGGTGCTAATGTTTTTTCTTTCCTACAGAATATCAAACAAAATATAGAAGGTCACGCCGTGGACTGGTATAGCGATGTCTTTGATATCATCTTTCCCCGTCTTGAAGCCGAGGTAGCGAACTCCGTGTGGGAAAAGCAGTTGAAGGAGCCGGAGAAGGAGAAGAAGAAGCGGAAGACTAAATCTTCTTCCTCGTCTTCTTCTTCGAAGTCGGAGGACGAGGATAGCGATGATGATTGAGAGACGGTTGGAGATCAGTCATGATAGGACGGTGAGGATCGCATGTCCTGATCTTCTGCATGGCATCCTGCCTTTCATTTCTCCATAGGCATGGAGCTCGATTTCTTCCGGCTGCTGGGTTTGGCTTGGGAGAAGGGGGGGTTTCGCATCATCCTGGTGTTCGCTACTTCTTTTGACGAGTCGAAAAGGGAACGTGGCTTTATTGGTACCCTACTCAGCTAAGCACATCTGTCTCGATGTTTCGCTTAGGGGCTGGCATGTTCACAAGCAATTAAGAAAACGTGCGGATCGAGATCAATCGCAAGGGGGCGAAGGGTGTGTGCACACTCACTGTGGGTAGGACGGAGTTGACCTGGCGTAGGGCAGGTTGGGATAGACTACGAAAACTCCACTCTTTGGGACCGGCATGGGCATGGGCATGGGCATGGGCATGTGTATAGATGAGAAGTAGATTGAAATTCGATGTGAATGGATGGCCATGAAATACAGATTTACTCAGTCAGCATCTGAAGTTGGACAAGGAGGTTCCCTATGTGCAAGTTGTGAGGATGAGATCTCATGTCTTTCCTTCTTCCTCTTCATGCATCAGGATAATTCGTGCCTTTACAGCACGGTTTTCTTGTAAGCCATGGCTTGTGAAATGTAGTCTTAAGGCATGACAATGCCATACGAAAGAACCATTGAAAAGCGAGGTGACAAAATCCTCTGGCAAATTTCTAGATATGCAATACCCCTTTCCGTAGCGAGAGAATCGCTTATGGAGAGGACTTCTGCTAGACATATATAGAGTATCAGAGCGACTGGTTGAATGGGCTGATTGCAAGATTGGTCTGGGAAGTGATGATCAGAGATTGGAGCTAGGAGCAATGATTGATGGAAAATTGGTATGAGAGACTTGCGCTCTTTTCCGATCTTGATGCGCTGGGATGAAATGCAACCTCGAAGACATGGAGCCTATCTGGCAGGTAGGGAAAACATTGAGGAATGGAAATTGTATAAGAGAGTTGCCCGACTACCTAGATACGCCCACGAGCACTTTCAAGTGGTTCAGAAGCAGGATGCTGTGTAGCTCGTTCAGTCTCAAGCTCAGAAGGACTTCGTGACGTTGGTGACGGGAAATAGGGCAGCTTTTGGTTTCTCGTAATGCCTTTCAGACAGGAAATAAAATTACTTTGCGTCTGACAATTTTATAGCCTCGGAATGCTATCATCCTCAGTTCCAGCCATTAAGCTGGTGCTGACTCCTCTGGTGGCTGTTGTTAAGGCACTGTGGATACGGACACCAAACCGAAGCAAGATGCCGCGCTACGCCATACGGTGTCAAGACAGCACGGGAAAGTTTTCTTCTTCTCGTGTGAGCCATAGAAAGAATGATCGACGGTACTTTACTAAACTGAAGAAAGCGATCGTTGGTTCTTCAAGGTCGAAAAATATTATGATATGCCTCGTTCATAGGACGAAACTATTTCGTACTGACAGAGTATGACAAGACATCAACCTGGTCATTGTAGAAGAGAAATGATAAGAAAATCGGAAGACGTAGATGAAATAAACATCAGCAAATAGTGGTGGATTAACCCTTAAACCCCTGCTCAAGGTTCTCGCATGGCTCATGGGTCTGAAGGGTTTCGAATTGGCGACACAGCTTTGCAGCCAGTAGACGTTACGATGGTATCGTGTTGCAAGGCAGTCTCAGCGGAGCAAGCGGAGCTGAGTGAGACGTACGAAGATAAATGAAATTATTTTGCGTCATCGTCAAGAACAAATGGAGCATCACAAGCACGCAGAAGAGGAATAGGAAAGGCCGGCAAGTGGCGGCCCAGTAAACGGATAGGGCCGCAGTGTCTGCAAGGGGATAGGAGCCAGTAGCGACGAGTCCATCCAAACAGATTTTTGTTTTAGGTATGGTGAGGGGACGCGAAATTTTGTCAAGTCGCCGAATGGCGGAAAGCTGGCGTTGCTGCCTGAGTGAGGCAGCCAAAGGATGTCGCACAGGACTTCATGCTTACTTCCTGTAACGGAAGAACAGTGACTACTGCATAGACGGAAGAGATCCAATGCAGTAGCTAGTCGGAAGTCTCTCCTGAATGTCGCGATTGGAAAGAAATCTCTTCAAGTCTAGCGGGCCGTTGCAACAATGCCTGAGCTTTGCACGAGGCAGCAATGAAGGCACAGTTCCGAATCGGCAGGAGTCGATAACCTCAGAAAGCAGATGAAGAAAGTGGATCGTAGGCTATGTAGGTAGATAGATTGGCTTTTTGAGTCAGTGGTGCCAACGCACAGGGCTAATGTACATTCGAGGGAGTTTAGCGAACTGCAGAGTGATAGTTGGTTAGTAGCCCAGTGTTGTCAGTCTTGATGATGCTGAAATTGCTGGTTAGACCTTGGGCCTTCATGTTTAGCGACGACACAATGCCTTCCGATCAAAGGAAGCATCAGAGAGACATGAAGCATTGGGACAGGTTCTCGATTATGCGGATATTTTACTAGTGTAAGTAACAAGTAACTACTAGTTCCAGAGAGTTGCTGATTACGTATGTAGGTCTCAGTAAGTTACGCAGTCTCTGCACTTGTAATTTATATACTGTAATTTAATAGTCAATTGAAGGCTGGGTTTGTTGAGCAAATTTGAGTCGGAGGCTCAGCCTCGAATTGATGACCGGACCTTTCATAATGGTGACAGTGTTTGCAGACCTTAACCAGTATTATTAGTACAGCTACGGTGCATTGCAAATTGTGTCTTGATTAGGGCTTATGTGGTGCATGACCACCCAATTTCTTAACTAAAATTATAGTACAGTAATTCTACTAGTAACATTGGACCCCGTCCGGAATCGGCATCGACGACATATCTATGCTAGAGCTACTACACCTCTTCATCTCTTGCTTTTGTTGGCTGTCCTCGGTAGTGCAAGTGCCCAATATATCACTATATCTTCTCTAATGCTCGCCACTATAATCTAATCATTTCTCTCAATCATGATGAGCGGTGTATGAGGCGTGGAGCTGACCTATTCAGCCTCACCCGGACTTGTCCCCAGCCACTACAATTGCTGATTTAGAAAGGATTCTGCGCCTTTCCGAGCCAGGGCCGTGCTATTCTTACTTCAATCGTCTCTTGTCTTAACAGTCAGCGTTTTAGCCTCTTGAAGAAATTATTTGCATTGTGTACTAGGCGTTGGAAAGTCGCAGCATGACGGACTCGACAAGTCATATTGTGCTCGCTCTTTTCGGATGACTACATATAACCACCACCTTCCATGCATGAATGCTGAGTGCAGGAGCAGCTGGGGAGTTCAAACTGTCGTCAAATCTCCGACGACTGAGATCTGCAATTGATTATATTTTCCAGCTGAGATTGTTGCTGGATGGTCGCCTACTGCATGGCTATCAGGATTGAAGAGGACCCCGCCAGAGGCACGTTGCCGGAGCCTGAACCGGTCAAATCACGGACCACGCGGAGGATATGGCACAAATGGAACCGGTTATTTGGTAAAGATTGCAGCCCAAGTCCAAGTCGAAGCCCTCAAGCAAGAGCAGACAAAGTGTGTGAAAACCAGGAATCAGTTGTACGGCAAGATCCTGCCAGAAGAGTAGGAATTGGACTACCCCGGCCACTGACATTCAGAAGACAGAACTCGGAAAAGCGGGAACGATTAGAGGCTGTCGAACCGGGACCAGTAGAAAGACGAGCAGTGTCCGCCCACCGACAACACAAGGCTGTTAGCGCACATCAGCCGCGGTCAAGATCCTCACCATCACCAGCCATACCTGGTCGAGTGTCTGCTCCCTCACTCTCCCTCAGCAATGGCATACCGCATCAACCAGGCTTCACAGAGCGTATCGCCAGTCGAAGAGCTTCGCCAGAAGCCTCCAGCCTTTATAAAGACGCGACGAACAGATCTCTTAGGCCTCATCGGTCGCCATCACGGTCGTCTTCAGAAACATTTGATGAACTTGCTCGAGACGAGAAGCAGCAGATCGACCATGAGCTGGATACGAAATGGATCCTCAACCTCAGCATGCATTTTCGAGACAAATCGGACCGAGAAAAATTCTTTGTCACTTTCGCAGAAGAGCCTAATCGATGGCGAAGAGTGACCATATCTTGTGATTATCGTAATGCCGAATCCGACTCCCTGGAGATGGATCTGAAGGAGCTCCAATACCAACGAGATAAGAATGCGCAGATATATGAGTCCATACGAGATTCTCTTTCCTCAAATCAATTCTACAATACGGTGACGAATCTGAAACTCGAAACTGAAGATGGTCGTCTTCATGTTCATGTAACGGAGGACGTCAACGAAATCATCCCGTACCCGCCGCGGCTCAGTGTGCAACATATCCTTGCGGACAGAACTAATCCTATCAGAGAGGCTCGAGAACACGAACTAAATTTCCTATCACACCTTTCTGGCTTCGTGTACAAGATCAATTTTCAAGGACGAGAATATATTAAGAAGGAAATTCCTGGTCCAGATACTGTGGATGAATTCCTCTATGAGGTCAATGCCCTTCACGCCTTATCTGCTGCCAGTAGCGTGATCAAATTGGAAGCCATTGTGATGGATGACTCCGGTCAGACCGTTAAAGGCCTGTTGATATCCTATGCTGAACGGGGAGCTCTGGTCGACTTGTTGTACGATGATCATGAAGCAGAATTACCATGGGCAAACCGTGTGCGCTGGGCGCGGCAGGCCATTGAGGGGTTGAGTGAGATCCATGAGGAGGGCTATGTGCAGGGTGACTTTACTCTTTCCAACATCGTAATCAACAGGAACAACGATGCCAAGATTATCGACATCAACAGAAGGGGCTGTCCAGTAGGATGGGAGCCCCCAGAAATTGTGAGCAAAATCGCCAGCAACCAAAGGATATCGATGTACATCGGTCAAAAGTCCGACTTGTATCAGCTTGGAATGACCCTTTGGGCTTTGGCCATGTGCGACGATGAGCCTGAGAGGCATGATCCGCCTCTCAGCATGGCAAACATGTCTAATGAAGTGCCGGACTGGTTCAGAGAGATCGTGAAGGCATGTTTGAGTCGTCAGCCTCGGGATCGGCCGTCAGCAAAGGCGCTGCTTCGCCAGTTTCCTGTCCTTCCAGATGAAAACAGTTCATTCAGGGTCAATCCGACAAGCAGACCAATTCACGAGCGCTCATCTAAAAGGTACATAGAGCCGGCTGCAGCCGTGGAAAGGGAGGACCTTGAGAGGCTAGGAAGGACTCGACGAAGGAGCAGTTCCGAAGGCCCTTCAACTGATGATCCTTCCCTTATTGAGCCGCCTTCATCGAGCTACCACTTTGACAGCGGCAGCTCCTTTGTCGGCATCCGAAGAGGTAGAAGATATTCCTCTCTAGCAGAGAATGCAGAGAATGCACAGAATCATGAATCTGCGCATACGAGAGCTGACGAGAACGATGTTGATATATGGGACGATGGTGATCTAGCGCCGCGAATTATCTCCATCTCTCCTAACCGGAAACCTCGGTACGAAGCATTTGATATGTATGCTGGTCCGAGTCAGGAGCATCAACCCTCGGTGTTGCCTGCACAGTTGAACCTCGTCCAGCATTGTGGTTCTGAGCAGCCCTGTAAGTCTGACGGAGACATCAAACAGGCAGCCTCCTTTCCATCCATGGCCGACTTCTCGGAAGTCCGGCACGAACCGGATTCTCAATTGCTTGATGTAGACCTGGAGCTTCCAAATCCGCATCAATTACAGGCAGAGGCTGCCACTACTTCCATCACGTCCAATAGCACCCCTCGGAATGCTCTTTCAATGATGGCGACGTCCACATCCTCGATACTTCCTCCGCCTCCACCTCCACTGGATCTTGCAACAGCCGATCTTGCTGGATTTGGTGGACATCCTACCCTTGAAGAATACAGTCCGCATGAGCCGATGAAAATTGCCGATGCCCAGTGCTCCCAGTACTACGATACCCAAACACAGCAGCATCAATCAACGGACACAGCAGATCTGTCTTTGACTGATAAGGAGCCACTACTTCCCAATGACAATCAACCTAGTAGTGACCTACTAGCAATAGATTTCCCCCTCCTTCACAATGAACTGCGTTCTTCAGGTACGAATGAGCCACCAACAAGCCACTTACCCTCTACAGATAAGACCGAAAACACAACCAATGTTGCTAGTGTATCAGAATCAGGCGATACCGTAATTCCATCTGCCCCAGCACCGCAAGAGAACCAGCCTCTTCCGGTCCTTCATGAGCCCTCTTTTGTCTGTTTGCACGAGAGAACACAGCCTCTATGAATCACTTTATGACCATCTGCTCTCCCTTTCGCGTTCCGAGCCCGTTTTGGCCACTTTTGCTTTGAGAAGGAGAAGAAAAATAGCACCCGCTTGACTTTTTTCGGCGACCGTCTTGCAAACACCCTTTTTCTGCGCTCACAGAGTGGCCTCCATTTTGGAAAATACAAGGAGTATGGTCTTTCGGACGCATGTTACGGACGGACGGACGTACGATAGTGGGAAATGATTATGATGCGGCAACGCGTACGATGACCACGATCTGGTTGAAATACTTTTTTCTTGGGGGAGTTTCTGTAAGAACACGATGATTAATATCGGCAAAAATTTGTGCATCCCTTGTGTTTTAACGGTGGCGGTGGCGTGCCTGGTATTTGTATCTACATGGTTGGGAGCTGGCTCCGAGCACCCTAAAACCAGAAAATCTATGGATTCAACATGTGTAGTCCTATTCTATGGATGGTTTTGGAATGTTCTCCAAACCTCTACCTATCATGATGATCTTGCAACCCTTCTCCACCGCTGCTGCTTCAGCTGGTTGAGCACAGTCTATGATATCAAAAATATCTCTTACGCCCTGCAGTATCTTGACCGAGCCGTCCGTCAATGGCAGTAGACCCTTGACTCTGTGGACCTCTGCGGCGGCATCATTCTCCTCAATGTTAGCCCTACTCCCTCCTTCTTGCCATAGAATCTCGCGAAGCCAACCTTCTAGCAACGGTAGAGATTTTGGGTCGAGACGTGGTAGGTTGAAGCTTCGGGTCGATATGGAAGGGTCGAGATGGCTGTGTCCCTTTGCGTCAAAGTCCGGAATCGTGCTTAAGGCGTCGTAGGCGTGGAGATCCAGGAGGATGCCTTCAAGCTGTGGGACTCGGCTGTGCGTTGTGTTGATGATCCGTGCAAGGCCATTGATGGCACGGATACGGGAAGTGATGCCTAAGAGGTCGGTCGTCGAGACTAGATCGGACTTGTTCAGTAGTATGATGTCTGCGTGCGATATTTGTAGATGCGCGGTCGTCAGAATCGGCCCTCGAGCATGCGCATTACCCTTTTCATGTTCCCCTGCCATCTCTTCTGCGGCAGGCTCATCTAAACTTCTCAGCACATTCTTCGCATCTACTACCGTCACTATCCCATCCAGGTAGATGCTGCTCCCTAATCCGTCGTCAACCCAGAAGATAGGTGCGATGTTTCCCGGATCTGCTAGCCCTGTCGTCTCGAGGAGGATGTAGTCAAATGTTCCCTGCCGCTCCATCAGTGACTCCAGGGCCGCGACGCCGGAGTCCTTGACCGAACAGCAGATGCATCCGTTGGCCAGGGAAATCCATTCTTCGACTTGTTGGCCGTCTTTGTTGATAGTAAGGGATTTCTCTATGTCGGCTGAATCACCGAATTCTGCAGGGAGGGAAAAGGGTGTTAGAATGCGACGATTGCTGGTTGTGCAGAGAGAACGATTAGGGAAAGTACAAGCCGTTTAGAATGACCGCTATCTTTTTGCCATGTTGCTCGGAGAGGATGTAGTTGAGGAGGGTTGTTTTGCCGGCGCCGAGGT